>ERZ795057.436-NODE-436-length-43831-cov-16.043768_pt1 | contig 43831 bp, 37 predicted proteins | sample MGYA00375141_ERZ795057 | MGnify/ENA primary metagenome ERZ795057 (study PRJEB30186, sample SAMN05720163) | activated sludge metagenome | isolation source: Anaerobic digester | place: Hong Kong | collected 2015-01-26 ...
ACCTCTCTCTTCTCGACACCCAAGGAGACATGATGGTTGTCTCGCAGTTCACCTTGCTGGGGAATTGCGTCAAAGGAAGGCGGCCTTCGTTTGACGCTGCGGAAGAACCTGTTCAAGCCTGCAGGCTCTATGACTATTTTGTTCGTCAGGCGAAAACATTCATTCCCGGTCTGGCCACGGGAAAATTTCAGGAAATGATGAAAATAGACCTGGTCAACGATGGTCCGGTGACCATCATACTGGACAGCAGAAAGATGTTTTAAAAATGGATAATTTCGAAATAAGAATAGACAAAGACGGTCTCTGGTATTATAAAGGCGCGCACATGTTTCGCAAGGATATTTTGAGTATCTTTTACGAACATCTCCGGATTGATGATTCGGGCCGGTATCTGATTAAGCTCGGTCCGGAATGTTGTTATCTGGCCGTGGAAGATACGGTGTTTGTTGTCCTGGCCGTTTTCAAAACAAAAAATGCGGACAACCGCCGGGATCAGATCGAAATTCTGTTAAACGATGATACGTGCGAAATCCTCGACATGAACAGTCTGCGGTCAGGCAAGGAAAACGTGCTGTACTGCCGTGTTAAGATCGGAAAATTCACCGCCCGATTCTCGCGCAAGGCGTATTATCAACTGGCTGAATTCATCGAATCATCGGAAGACGGCAGCCGTTTCTTTATTCCCCTGAACGGTCAAAAATATTTTATCCGTCAAGTTCAGGATTCGGACGCCTGCCCGACAAGGCCATCCTGATGATTAAATGGTGCTGAGACAGACGGACCATGATGACGCCACAGGCATTCTGCAGCGTTACGGGGAATAAAATTTTCTCACAAGAGCGTTGAGGCTCTATATTATTAACAAGCAACCGGGATTTATTATCAATGGAGGGAAAAATGCTCGATGACACAATTAAGGAATCTTTAACGTTTGACGATGTTCTGCTGGTGCCGGCAGCGTCCAATATACTGCCGAAAGATGTCGATACAACCACATCGTTAACCAAAAACATATCTTTAAAAATTCCCATCGTTTCGGCGGCCATGGACACGGTGACCGAATCGCGCACAGCAATTTGCATGGCCCGTGAAGGCGGCATCGGCATCATCCACCGGAATATGAGTATTGAACAGCAGGCCATTGAAGTGGATAAAGTCAAGAAATCGGAAAGCGGCATGATTGTCGATCCCATCACCATTGATCCGGACCGGAAAGTGAGCGATGCTTTGAAACTCATGAATCAGTATTCGATTTCCGGCGTCCCGGTCGTGAAGAAAGGAAAACTGGTAGGCATCCTCACCAATCGGGATCTCCGTTTTGAAGAAAATCTGGATCAACCGGTATCGAATGTCATGACGAAAAAAAATCTTGTCACGGTATCGTCCAATATTTCTCTGGAAAAATCCAAAAAACTTCTGCATGAACACCGCATCGAGAAACTGCTGGTTGTTGATGATGAATACCGATTGAAGGGATTGATCACCATCAAGGACATTGAAAAGATCAGACGCTATCCCAATGCCTGTAAAGATTCGCTCGGCCGATTAAGGGTCGGTGCCGCAGTAGGGATCATCGATCGCGAAGCCAGAGTTGAAGCTTTGCTGGCCGCAGGCGTCGACGTTATTGCGATTGACACGTCGCACGGACATTCCGCAGGTGTCATCAAGGCCGTGAAAGCGACCAAATCCGATTTTCCCAAATGTGAACTGATCGCCGGTAATGTGGCGACGGCGGACGGGGCGAAGGCATTGATGGATGCCGGCGTGGACGCTGTGAAAGTCGGCGTTGGACCGGGGTCCATCTGCACCACGCGTATCATTGCCGGAGTGGGTGTTGCACAGATGTCTGCAATCAGAGACGCCTACAAAATAGCCTCGAAAAAAGGGGTTCCGGTCATTGCCGATGGCGGCATCAAATATTCCGGAGATATCGTGAAAGCCATCGGTGCCGGCGCTCACTGTGTCATGATCGGCGGATTATTTGCCGGCACGGAGGAAAGTCCTGGCGAAACCATTCTGTTTCAGGGAAGAAGTTATAAAGTGTACCGGGGCATGGGATCGCTTGAAGCCATGAAAATGGGTAGTCGTGACCGCTATTATCTCGACGATATTGAAGCGCCCTTAAAAACGGTTCCGGAAGGCATAGAAGGGCGTGTGCCGTTCCGCGGTTCCTTATCGGCGAGTATTCTTCAGTTGATCGGCGGCCTGAAAGCGGGCATGGGATACGTCGGTTGCAGAACCATTCCGGACATGATTAAAAAAGCGCGTTTTGTAAAAATTACGCAGGCCGGTCTTAGAGAAAGCCATGTCCATGACGTGATCATCACTAAGGAAGCGCCCAACTACTGGTTGGATTAAGTCAGTTGCTTTCTGCTTTTTTTATTTTTTCATTATTTCCCAAGTACGGCAATTATGAAACACTCTCAGTTTGTGCATCTTCATCTTCATACGCAATACAGTCTTCTGGACGGGATGATCCGTTTGGATGAGCTTTTCAAAAAAGTTAAAGCATATGCCATGCCCGCCGTTGCCATTACGGATCACGGGAACATGTTCGGAGCGATAGATTTTTATCAACAGGCGTTTAAAAACGGGATTAAACCCATCATCGGCACTGAACTTTACGTCGCCCCGAAAGACCGTAAAGACAAAACCCCGTCGTCCATCGGCGAATCAACGCGCCATCTGGTTGTTCTAGTCAAAAACAAGCAGGGGTATAAAAACCTGATTAAATTAAACTCGCTCGCACATATTGAAGGATTTTACTACCGTCCCCGCGTGGATAAGGCCCTGCTGCGGGAATGTGCGGACGGCCTGATTGCTTCGAGCGCCTGCCTGCATGGAGAGATCGCCTCATGGCTTGTCCGGGGAAACATGGAAGAGGCGAGAAGAGCCGCCCGGGAATACCTGGAAATTTTCGGAGAAGAGAATTTTTATCTGGAAATCATGGAAAACGGAATTCCCGAGCAAAAGATCGCCAATCAGGGGCTGATTGAGCTGAGCAAGGAACTTTCCATTCCGTTGATTGCCACCAATGACTGTCATTATCTGGAACGGGACCATGCGGAAGCCCACAATGTGCTTTTATGCGTCCAAACCGGCAAAACCATTGAAGACAAAGATCGCATGACCATGGCAACGGATCAGTTTTATGTCCGATCACCGGAGGAAATGTGCGAGCTTTTCGAGTCTGTTCCCGAAGCGCTGGAAAACACGGTCAAAATAGCCGAGCGATGCAACATGACTTTCGAATTCGGGAAATTCTATCTGCCGAAATTTGAAGTGAAGCATCCGGAGGAAACCCTGGAGGCTTATCTGGAGCGCAAGGCCGTTGAAGGTCTTGAAAAACGCATGCCGAGCATCCTGAAATATTCAACGGGAGAGGAAAACAGCATCCGCAAAAAATATAGCAAGCGTCTCCACGAAGAGCTGGAAATCATCAAAAAAATGGGGTTTGCCGGATATTTTCTCATCGTTTCTGATTTTATTAAACATGCCAAGCACAACGATATTCCCGTCGGTCCGGGCCGGGGGTCTGCGGCAGGATCTCTCGTGGCTTTTGCCATCCGGATTACGGATATCGATCCTCTTCGGTATGGCCTATTCTTTGAACGATTCCTGAATCCGGACCGCATCAGTATGCCGGATATCGATATTGATTTCTGTCAGGAACGCCGGGGCGAAGTTATAAAATATGTGACGGAAAAATACGGAAAGGACAAGGTAACCCAGATATGCACATTCGGTAAAATGCTGGCCAAAGGTGTGATCCGGGATGTCGGCCGTGCCTTGAACATTCCTTACGGCGACGCAGACCGGATTGCCAAACTGGTTCCCTCTATTCCGCCCAACATTACCCTGAACGAAGCCTTCAAAATGGAGCCCCGTTTTGAGGAAGAACGGAAAAAGAATCCGCAAATCGACAAACTCTTGAAATTATCACTCATTCTGGAAGGCTTGAACCGTCATTCTTCCGTACATGCCGCAGGTGTGGTGATCTCGGACGCTCCGCTGATGGAACGAGTCCCACTCTTTTCCCCGAAGGACGATATCGTTTCTCAATACACCATGAAAGACATTGAAACGGTCGGGCTGACGAAATTCGATTTCCTGGGCTTGAAAACATTAACCGTTATCAAGAACACTCTCCAGTTCATCCGCGACTATAAAGACACGGAGGTGGATATTAACAACCTGCCGCTGGATGATCCCGACACATACAAACTGCTCATGAAGGGAGAAACCGACGGTGTTTTTCAGCTGGAAAGCGAGGGGATGAAGGATCTGCTGATCAATTTCAAACCCGATCGCATCGAAGACGTGATCGCGCTGATTGCCGCGTATCGTCCGGGTCCCATGAAGATGATCCCGGATTTTATTGCCCGCAAGCACGGCAAACAGCAAATCACATATGAGCTTCCGCAGCTTGAGCCGATCCTGAAAGAAACGTACGGCATTATTCTTTATCAGGAGCAGGTCATGCAGATTGCCAATGCGATCGGCGGTTACACGATGTCACAGGCGGATACCCTGCGCAAGGTGATGGGAAAGAAAAAAGTCGCGGATATGGAAAAAGAAAAACCGCGGTTTATGGAAGGCGCCAAAAAACAGAAGATCGACGATAACAAGGCCAGAATTATCTGGGATCAGATGGAAAAATTCGCCGAATACGGTTTTAATAAATCCCACAGCGCCGCCTATGCAATGATCACGTATCAGACAGCCTATCTCAAGGCCCATTATCCGGTCGAATTTATGGCCGCTTTGTTGACGAGCGAAAAAGACAACCGGGACAAAATCATTAAACACATGACGAGCTGCAAGGACATGGGCATCAACATCCTGCCGCCTGACATTAATGAATCGGAAAAGGGGTTCAGTATTTCCGGTGAGAATATTCGCTTCGGTCTGACCGCCGTTAAGAATGTCGGGGAGGCGGCGATTGAATCTGTCATCGACGTGCGAGAAACAGCAAAATTCCTATCCTTTATTGATTTTCTCAATCGTGTCGATCTGCGTAAAGTCAACAAGCGGGTCATTGAAAGCCTGATCAAATGCGGCGCATTCGATTCCATGGGACATAAACGCAGTCAATTAATGCATAGTTATGAAGAAGCGATGGAGGTTGCCCAACGCAACCAGAAGGAGAAATCAAGCAACCAGTCAAGTTTCTTTGATCAGCTGGAATCCGGCTCATCATCTTTTGAAAACGGATTAAGCGCTTATGAACTTCCTGACATGCCGGAATGGGATCACAAAAAGCTGCTGTCCCTCGAAAGAGAAGCGCTGGGTTTTTATATCACGGGACACCCATTGCTTCCGTATACTGATCGTCTTAAACTGGTTACAGACAGCGATTCGGAAAATCTGCTGATCCGTCGCGACAAGGAAACCGTGACCGTTGCCGGAGTGGTCAGCGCCATAAACGAACGGAAAACAAAACGAAACGACACCATGTCGTATGTCACTCTGGAAGATTTGCATGGATCAATAAACGCTATATTTTTTGGTGATTTATACAAGACATCCTATAATATTCTTCATGAAGAAGAACCGGTGATTGTTAAAGGAACTCTTGATATATCCGGCACTGAAGAAAACCAGAAAATTTCTTTAATTGCCCAAGAAGTGACTCCCCTGGCGGAAGCCTTGAAAAATCCCTACAAACAGGTTCGTTTTATGGTTGACGCCGACAGGATGTCCGCTGAAGATATTTCATCCTTTATCTCTTCAATTCGGAAATTTCAGGGAAAATATGAAAGTTATATGCATATTATGAACGGAAAAAGTGAAACGATCGTTTATCTGGGAGATGATTTGCGCCTGGATATTAATGAGAGGTTGAAAAAAGAGGCGGATAATATACTGGGGCAGGGTGCTACAATTTTTTCATGAGGGGATTGACGTCAGATGCCGCCATACGAGGAGAGAACATACAGATCGCTCATAAAGAACGATCATCTCATTTCTTATAATGTAAAAATTTCCGAAAGCGATCTGTTCATCCGATCCGACACCGATCTTTCAGATCAGGCCTTCCAATCGCTTGCCAATCATCGTCACTCTTTACAAATCTATATCCAAAATCATTCCGATTTCAGAACGTCTCTTTTGCCGGTTGATGAAGACCATCTTGCCCCTGCAATTGTCCGGGATATGATCGATAAATCTAAAATATGCGGCGTTGGTCCGATGGCGGGCGTAGCAGGCGCGATATCCGAATTTGTCGGACGTGACCTTTTAAGCTCTACAAAAAACATCATTATTGAAAATGGCGGGGATATTTTTCTGCAATCTCAGGATACATTGACCGTATCAATTTTTGCCGGAGAATCTCCTTTAAGCCATAAAGTTCATTTAGAAATCAAGCCCGAAGAAACGCCTGTGGGAATTTGCACATCATCCGCTTCGGTGGGACCTTCATTAAGTTTCGGAAGTGCTGATGCCGTGTGCGTTCTTTCTCCATCAGCCACCCTGGCTGATTCGGCAGCTTCTGCGATAGGCAACAGGGTAAAAAACAACTCTGATATTAAGTCCGCTTTGGATTTCGGAATGAATATCCCCGGTATCAGGGGAATTGTCATCATCTGCAAAAAAGAAATGGGTATCATAGGATCCGTTCGACTTCTTTAGATAAAACATCACAACTCATTATAATTCTATAGTCATTCCGGCGTTCAAAAATTTATTTTAGAAGAAGGGTTAAAGTGATTCAATGGGATCAGAGACTTTTTTTAATCGACCGGATGGTTGTATATTTCCCCATACCGTTATGTTTACATAACATATCTTATAAGACATAATAATTTTGATTAAATAGCCGCATAATCCAAGTCTCTATATTTATCGTGATTGATTTAGCTATGATTATTAGATGTTTTATTCGGTGTGGCTTTTATAATCCATCATCGGCGAGTTGCTGTATAATTTTTATTTGACGGTCCGTCAGTCTACGGGGAACATCAACATTTATTTTTACGAACTGATCGCCCTTCAATGCTCCCTTTAATCCGGGCACACCGAATCCTTTCATCCGGATCTTCGTATTATTTTGAGTACCGGGAGCGATCTTGATCCGCTTGGTTGTTCCGTCTAGGGTGGGAACATCGATGGTCGTTCCAAGAGCGGCTTGAGTAAATTTAATCGTTTTTTCGATATGGAGATCGTTGCCGTCGCGGGCAAAAATTGGATGCGGCAGAACATTAATATTCAAATATAAGTCACCGCTGGGACCACCATTAAAGCCGGACAGACCTTTGCCGGGCAGCCTTAATTTTTTACCGGCGCTGATTCCTGCTGGAATTTTGACATTAATATCTTCTATGCGATTTTCCAGTTGAAAAGAAATCTTTTTTTCCGCCCCTAAAACGGATTCTTCTAACGTAATTGATAAGTTATATTCGGCATCCTGTCCTTTTTGCGGCATATTTGCGTAACGTGCTCGGTTTCCGCCCATTGCACCGCCGAACAGGCCGGCAAAAGGATCGTCATATTCTCCTTCGTACCCCCCCCTTTTTCTGTTTGTTCTGAAGGTTGCCCTGCCCCCTTTGATACCTCCAAAGCCGAAGCTTCTGAGTATTTCATCAAGATCGAAATTACGGAAAATATCCTCCTGCGAATACCGCTGTCGGAATTGATCGGCCGAACCGAATTGATCGTATTGATTGCGTTTTTCTGGATCGCTCAGAACCGCATAAGCTTCACTGATTTTTTTGAATTTTTCCTCCGCCGTTTTGTTATTGGGGTTCTTGTCCGGATGCCATTTAAGAGCCAGTTTTCTATAGGCTTTCTTAATATCATCAGCTGATGCCTTTTTTTCCACACCCAGGACCTGATAATAATCTTCCGCCATATGTTTTACCTCTTATTATTTAAATATATTTGATGAAAGCATCAGGTTTTATATTAAGCATGAATTCCCATTTGAAAAGCTTCCAGATTCACTTTTATTAACTTTTCCGGAAACGACTTTTTAATGACACGTTCCCAAATGGATTTGTCGATATTCATGTGGTTGGATAAGGCGCCCAGAAGGATAACATTGGCCGTTTTTATGTTACCAGCCTTCTGGGCCAGTTTTGACGCGTCAAAACTGATGACCGTTTTGTAATTATTTTGCAAAAATTCAACGGCATCATCAGGATAAGGGCTCTCACCCATGTTGACGGCAGGAGGATAGACTTCCTCCGTATTCACGACAATGGCGGCGTCTTTTCTGAGAAACGAAAGATATCGCAGAGATTCCATTTTCTCAAAAGATACAAGTGTCTGTATGCTTCCGGGCTCCGCAAGCGGAGAATAGACCTTCTTCCCGTACCGGACGTGGCTCGTTACGCATCCTCCGCGTTGGGCCATGCCGTGAACCTCGCTTTTTTTTACGTCAAAACCGGCTTCCATGATGACTTCACAGATAATGTCGCTTGCCCGCAGGATACCCTGCCCGCCGACTCCGGCGAATAATATGTTTTTTACTTCATTTTCAGACATTTAGATAATTCCTTTAAATTAACTTATAGCGTTGAATTTACAAACCTGTGCGCATAATCCGCAACCGTTGCATAATGTTGCATCAATATAAGAAACGCCCTTTCGCTTGGAGCCTTTTTTAGTTGCCCCTTTTTTCCAGGAAATCGGCGGACAATTCAGCCCGATGCAGACCCGGCATCCTTCACATTTGTCCGGGTCGACTTTCAAGGCCGGTTTGGGTTTTATATGGCTTCTCTTGAATAGCGCGCAGGGTCGTCTTGCAATAATCACAGAAGGACCCGGTTTTGTCAGCTCTTCTTTTATGGCGGACGTTGTTGCTTTCTGATCGATGGGATCGACAACCCTGACATGTTCAATGCCCAGAACGGAAACCAGATTTTCCAGCTTCACTTGCTTTGTCTCTATCCCCATCAGCGTATAGCCGGTCCCCGGATGCTCCTGCATACCGGTCATGGCCGTCGTGCTATTGTCCAGGATAATGATCAACGCGTCACTTTGATTGTAAGCCATATCCAAAAGCGGGGTTATTCCCGAATGCAGAAACGTGGAATCGCCGATGACGCCCACAACCTTGCCCTTCCCTTTTTCCTTGAGCGCCTTGCTCATGCCGTGAGCCATACCGATACTGGCGCCCATGCAGATGCAGGAATGCAGCCCCTCCAAAGGTTTCATGTAAGACAGCGTGTAGCAGCCGATATCCCCATGAACATAAACCTTATGTTTTTTTAAGGCATAAAACAATCCGCGATGCGGACAACCCGGACAAAGATTCGGCGGTCGCGCCGCCAAAGGCACCTTGTAATCGGACACTTTTTTGATGGATTGCTTTTCAATCGCATTTCGGATGACTCCCGGATCAAATTCGCTGGTATAAGGAAAAATTTCCTTGCCGGTGACTGCTATGCCCATGGCTTTGATCTGTTCTTCCAGAAAAGGATCGAGCTCTTCGATAACGTATAGTTTTTTAACTTTAGAAGCAAAATCACGAATCATTTTTTCCGGAAGCGGGTAAACCATGCCCAGCTTCAGATAAGAATATCCCGGAAAAACTTCCTTGGCGTAATTGTAAGGCATTCCGGCGGTAATAATGCCTGCTTCCGCATTGGTAATTTCGACCTTATTTTCCGGAAACGTTTCAGCAAACTCCTTGAGTGCCTGCTGGCGCTTTTCCACCTCGGCTCTCCGGATTCTGGCACAGTGCGGAACCATCACATATTTTTCCGCGTTATAGACAAATCCCGTCTTGTCTTCGTATACAGCCGGTTCTTCCAGAGTGACAACGGATTTTGAGTGAGATACCCGCGTGGTGGTTCGAAAGAAAACCGGCGTATCAAACCGCGCGCTGATTTCAAAAGCCATTTTAATGTAGTGTTTCGCTTCAGCGGCATCGGCCGGCTCCAGCATCGGGATTTTGGCGAAACGGGCGTAATTGCGGTTATCCTGTTCATTCTGGGAGCTGTGCAATGAAGGATCATCGGCAGTAACAATCACCAGGGCTCCGTTCGTTCCGGTATAACTGACGGTAAAAACAGGATCGGCGGCGACGTTGACGCCAACATGCTTCATGACCGCCATTGCCTTTTCTCCGGCGAGGGCCGCGCCGATGGCAACCTCAACGGCAACCTTTTCATTGGTCGACCACTCGGCATAAACCCCGTCATATTTACAGAAATTTTCCAGAATTTCCGTACTGGGCGTTCCCGGATAAGCTGTTGCAAACCTTATGCCTGCCTCGTATGCGCCGCGCGCAATGGCTTCATTACCTGACATCAATACTTTCAATAATCAAACCTCCAAATCAACTGAGAGAAGAAATTTTATATTTGATGAAGACGGCTTTTGAGGAATCCGCTGTTTTCTCCAGGGCTTTCTTGTAATTTTCCAGCGCATTCTTTCTATCATTCATCAGTTCATAAATTCGGGCGACATTGCTGAACCCCACTGATTCAAATCCGATGTTGTTGCCCTTTTGCGCTTTTTGAAAATATTCGAGCGCGGATTTGTAATCTTTTCTGGCTTCGTAACAATATCCGATTGACGACAGAGCGAGAAATTTAATTCCGGCGTGGTCGGAAATCCGGGAAGAAACGAAATTTTTGTGGTGGGCGATGGCCTTGTCATATTCACCGAGGCTGTAATAAATATTCCCCAGCCGGTAATGCGCCATCCTTGCGCTCCAGCTGTGCGGATATTTCTCGATCAGTTCCTGGAAAATCCGGATATTGTTCCCGGTCATATCCTGTGTTTCACTTCCGGAAGCGCTCGATTGCGTCCGGGCATACATCGCTCTGGCGGAGTCCTGATAGTTGCTCCAGTACATATAGATACCAAAGGCAATCATTGATGCCAGAATGACAGCCGTCACAATGGAGTAAAAACGCTTTTTGTTTTCAGAAATGTAATCCTTGACCAGTTCCACGGTGTTTTGAAAAGCATCCGGTCCTTCCAAATCCTGTTTTGTTAATTTCTCAGCCATATGCCTCCTCTGTGTTGATATTATATTTTTTGACCAATTCCAAAAGCAATTGAGGTATTCTGCGAAGCTTGCCCTCGTGATTGGTGCAAGCGTGAACCGTATAGCCTTCCGCCAGAAGATGTTTTTGATCTTCATCCCATATCTTGGAATTGAAACCAACCGTCGCTTTCCGGATATAGGCAAATTCTGTTTCCACCGCCAAAAGCTGATCGTATGTGGCAAACTTCAGGTATTCGCAGCCGACCTTAATCAACGGAAGGTTCAAATTCAACTTTGTCAATTCGCTGTAAGGAACACCCAGCTGCCGCATCAGTTCGTTTCTGCCGAGTTCAAACCACTTGATGTAGTTCGTGTGATAGACCACCCCCATGGCATCCGTATCGGCAAAAAGCACCCTGATTTTTGTTACATTGTTAACCGACAACGCTCTTCCAGTCCTTGATAAATTTTTCCATCAGCAAATGCCCCGGAGAAATCAGAAGATTGCCGGCTTTGGCGTTTATCTCATTAAAGCTCATTCCCGGGGCCCTGTTCTCTTTTTTTTCCGAAGACAATACCGCAAAAGGGCTCGGATCGCTGACATGGGTCCTGAGATCCAACGGTGTCGGATGATCGCTTAAAACAATAATCCTATAGTGGCCGAATGCGCCTATTTTCGTCAAAATAGGCCCGACGATTTTTTCGTCAAAAAGTTCAATCGCACGGATTTTGCCTTCGGCATTGCCTTCGTGTCCCATTTCATCAGGGGCTTCAAGATGGACAAAAACAAAGTCCATGAAATTCAATACATCCAGAGCCATTTTTGCTTTACCTTCGTAATTGGTATCAATATAACCGGTTGCCCCCTGCACCGGACAAACTTTCAACCCGGCGATCGTTCCAATGCCTTTAAGCAGATCAACGGCGGAAATCATGCCTCCCGATAGGGAATACTTCTGAGTCAGAGGGACAATCCGCGGCTTCTTCCCCTGCCCCCACAGCCAGATGGCATTAGCCTCTTTTTTGCCCGCCTGGCGTCTTTTCGCATTGACCGGATGATTTTTTAAAAGGTCGGCCGCCCGCCTGATAATGGCATTGACATCGGCGGCAGCATTTCCGCGCGGCAGATATTCAGCCACGGGCTTTCCCGTAATATCATGCGGCGGTGTTGTGTCCGGATTGGCCGGGGCGTTGCGCCAGACCAGCAGATGACGATACCCCACGCCGGGAAAGAACTCCAGATGATCGGAACCGATGTGCCGATGGATATCGCGAATGATTATTTCCGCTTCTTCGCTGGAGATGTGCCCGGCGGTAAAATCATCCATAAACGCTTCCGGACCATCCTGATCGCCGATGGTAACCAGATTGCAGCGATACGCGACATCATCTGGACCGAGATCAATTCCCATGCTTGCCGCTTCCAGCGGTCCGCGGCCGGTATAATTTTCCCGGGGATCATACCCCAGAACGCTCAATGTGGCCACATCACTTCCGGGATGAATTCCTTCGGGCACCGTATCGACAAGGCCCAGTGTTCCTTCTGCGGCAATCTGATCCATGAACGGAGTGAATGCGCATTCCAGCGGTGTTTTTCCTCCCAGCTTATCGGTCGGATAATCCGCCATACCATCACCCAGCAATATTACGTACTTCATATCACCTTTCTGAGAAATCTCTTTTTTGAATAATTTAATTTAAATCGTCCTCAATTCTGATCAGGATGGTTTCACCCTGGAGGATGTCCAGTTTGCTTATTCTCTTGAGTGCTTTCTGCACATCACTTTCCTTGGCTTTGTACGTTGTCATCACAATGGGCACCGCTCCCCTTTTCACTCTGGCTTTCTGAATGCAGGCTTCAATGCTGATATTGTATTTCCCGAGAATACCCGATATCCTGGAAAGCACGCCGGGACGGTCAACCGCGGTAAAACGGAAATAATATTTTGTCTCCACATGATCCATGGGAATCAGCCGGATTGGCATCATGGCCGACTCGTTGATCGACCGCAAGGGCCCTCGGCCGTTTTTTCCGCTCAGAACATCTCTTGCACTGTCCATAACATCGCTAAAAACCGCGCTGGCGGTGGGCATCATGCCCGCTCCCTGACCGAAAAGAAAGACGGGGCCTGAGGCATCGCCCATGATATGAAAGGCATTGTAATTCTGATTCACATTTGCCAGAAGACATTTTGACGGAATCATCGTCGGATGAATTCTCGCTTCTACCGCATTGTTTCTGAGCATTGCGATGGCCAGCAATTTGATCCGGTAGCCCAGTTCCTTCGCAAACGAAATATCTTCACGGCTGATTTTGGTGATACCTTCCAGATATATATCCTTGAGATTCACTTTCCTGCCATAGGCCAGTGAGAGAATAATGGCCATTTTGTGCGCGGTATCGATCCCTTCGATATCAAAGGTCGGATCGGCTTCTGCAAAGCCCAGCTTCTGCGCCTCTTTCAAAACCATGTCGAACGGCTTGTCGTCATCCGTCATCTTGCTCAGGATGTAGTTGCAGGTGCCGTTCATGATGCCCATGACGGAAATGATTCTGTTGGCAACCAGGCTTTCCTTCAAGGTCTTGATGATTGGAATGGTTCCGCCGACACTCGCTTCAAAACCGATATTGACCGCATTTTTCTGAGCCGCCGGGAATATTTCATTGCCGTGGGTCGCCAGAAGCGCTTTGTTGGCGGTAACCACATGCTTGCCGTTGGCAACAGCTTCGAGAACAAACGTGCGCGCCGGCTCGTACCCGCCCATCAGTTCAATGATAATCGGAATGTCTTTATCGTTGATGATCTCCCGCGCATCCCGCGTCAAGAGCCCCTTATGGACCCTCACTTCACGGGGTGTCGTGATATCAATATCGGCAATTTTCTTTATAACAAGCCTGGCGCCCAGTTTTTTTGTAATCAGCTCTTCATTTTGCCGCAACAGTTTGACCACGCCCGTTCCGATGGTTCCGAATCCGATAAGACCGATAGGGATTTCTTTCATTATATGCACCTGAAATTATTTTATAATTTTATATAATTCCCGTTAATTGTTAATCTTTTTCCGTTAATTTCCTATAACAAATGGATCGGCTTTGTCAATGAAATATCCATCATGAATGCTTAAAATAATTAATGAATTACCCAGACATGAAGTAAACCGATTAAAAACCGGATATTTTGCAAAAGCCCCATTACTTGACCGTGATCGGTTTATTTTCAACACCGGCATAGAAAACAATAATCTCGGCCGCTTCCTTGCCTTCATTTTTCCCGTAATGTTTCTTGTTGACCAGTTCCACAATGGAATCTCCGGCTCTGAGATGCAAAGTTTTGTTATCGTCCGCCACAACCGTCAATTCTCCCTTGAGCAAAACGCCCGCGTTAATCACCGGATGATGATGCATTTCCAGTTTTGAACCGGCAGGAATTCTGATGCGCAGAATTGTAACCTCCGGCTGACCCTGGAGGTATTGCGGCAGCGTTTCGCCATCCCAGCTCCTGACTGTTTTGGCCAGTTGTACCGTTTCAATGCTATGTAAACCCGCCGAACACCCGGCAAACAAAAAAAATAAAACCGACGGTATTACCCAGATGAGCTTTTTCAATGTTTCCTCCTCTCGTTGGATTAAAAATCATATAGGGGGATTATTCTAATTACCGCGCACATGGCGGGCATACCATCGCCGTCCCAGCCAGCGTTGATGGTGCCAGGCAAAAAACGGCAAGATTCCCCTTTTTCTCAACCAGTAACCTTGGGGAATCTCTCTTGAGTCCTGTTTTGGCATCATTAGAATTTCCGCACTGACAACCCCTTCGCCTTCTTCCGGTTTACGGTGCGCAAGTATCCGCCCTTCCGCATCAAGAATAACGGCATTGCCTTCGTAAAACCCTGTATAGCTCATGGGCAGTCCCGGCATGGCACATTCAATTTCCCCGCAATGTGCGGCATGAATCACCGGTACGCCTAAAATACGCGCGTTATCCCGGAGCACCTCCAACGCATTGCGTTTGTTGTCCGGTTCCCAGAGTTTCTGCAAAAAAAGCGGAAAATTAGTCGGTATGCTCCACCAGCATGATCCGCCGATGACCACATCCACCTTGTTTTGCAGCCGGCGGGCCGTCATCGTTCGCATAAATTCCCAGCAGACCGCCGCGCCGACTCTGACATTTTCGTATAAGCCGAGCACGCCGATATCCCCGGGATCGCCGCCTTCATAAAAATAATTTTCCCACATGGTTGGAATATCTTTATCATGCTGACCGACGAGCCGGCCTTGCGCATAACATTGATACCGGTTGCGGACTTGCCCGTCGGGCAATCGGCATAAAAATGATCCCCCGATCAAAACGCGGTATTTTTTTGAAAAGCCGCAAAGAAATGTTGCCGCCTCGCCGTCCGCAGATTGAATAGCCCGGGCAATATTCGGATTCCAGCTGACGCCCGTATTGAAAAATTCAGGCAAGGCAATCCATTGTGCTCCTTCGTTTACCGCCTGCAGGGAAAGGCGCTCACAGCGCCTTATGTTTTCCTCTGATTCGGCCACGGCAGTGGCCAGTTGAATGGCTGCAACTTTAATTGTCATGGGTTTATTCCTTCGGCTCTTTGATTGATTTTAATTGCGCATAAACGTCATCATGTAACGGCGTAGGCACGCCATAATCCCGACCGGCCCCGCAAAGATAAGCCGTCAGTGCGTCAATTTCCGTCTGCCGGCCTTTTTCGAAATCCAGCTGCATGGATGTTCTGGAATGATATCCGAACCCGGCAATCATCGCCATCGCTTTATCCACTTCATGCTCCTGTATAACGACATGATGTGCGGCGGCGACGGCAACCACCTCCATCATCATCGCCCTTGCTTTTTGCCGTAATTCAGGATTTTCCCATATCTGCCCGTATGTTTTGCCGGTGGCCGATGTCAGAGACCCCAGCGGACACATTAACAAATATTTTATCCAGAGCACGCCGGAAATGTCGTCCGTTAATACCGCGTTGATCTTTGCCTGAAGTAAAATATCAAGGATATATCGATAATCGTCTGCCGGATCATGATCGGTTCCGAACGTCAGCTTGCACGCGCCTCCTTCCTGCTTAATGATTCCCGGTCCGTCACTATGGGAAATGATATAAACGCTGCCGCCTAAGACTATCGCATGCGGCAGGACACGGCGCAGCCGTTGCGAGCTGTTAACACCGTTGAGCAACGGAATCACCACGGTTTGTCTGCCGATGCAGGAGATGAACGCTTCAGCCGAATTTTCCAATGAATAACTTTTGGTGCAAAAGAACACCACATCAAACATTCCCGCCTCATCGGGATTGTTTGTGGCTATTCTCGGCCGGACAACACAATCGCCTTCACGCGTAAAAAGTTGCAGGCCGTTTTTTTGAATCGCTTTTAAATGTTCCCCGCGGGCGATAAATATGATTTCATATTCGTCCGATTTTTCGTACTCACGCGCCAGTTTCCCGCCGAAATATCCGCCTACCCCGCCGATACCAATGATGCCTATTCTCACGCCCATCATGCAGCTCCATCCGTTTGAAACGCCTTTTCATTAAAATTATCCTGCATTGTTATTGAAGTCAAGCTTCATCATATTGATCGTCAGCTTGCTTTTATGATCTTCGATGTGGTAGGTTACTCTTCACAAAAAAACCGGATATCAACGCAATAAAAAGCAAACTGCAAATAAGGAGAGCTTCATGAGGATTCAATCTTTTGTCGTTCATTTGCGTTTTAAATCGGCAATTCTTTTCGCATCGATCTTATGCATAGTCATCAGCGGCTGCACGCCTTTGCTGAACGTCTCCTACAAAAAATCCCTGCCTCCCATGGAAGGAGAACAGGTTCTTCCCGGTTTGTCCGATAACGTCACTGTCAAACGCGACAATCTGGGCATTCCTTACATTGAAGCGCAGAGCATGGACGATCTTATCTTTGCCATGGGATATATCAGCGCTTGTGACCGCTTTACACAGATGGAAGGATTCAGGCTTGTGAGCCAGGGAAGGCTCTCCGAACTTCTGGGCAGGGCCACGCTGGAAATGGATATTTATCTGCGGGCGCTGAATCTCAATCAGGTCGCCCAGACCCTTTACCTGTCGGCATCCTCCGACCTGAGACGACTGTTAAATATCTACAGCGACGGCGTAAACGCGTATCTCGCCAACGTCCCTCTGCCCACGACTCTGAAGTTGGCCGGACACCAACCCGATCCCTGGAGACCCATCGACTCCATGTATGTATTTCTTGTTCTAACGCTGGGCCTGAGTCAAAATCTCCAGGAAGAAATCAACCTGCTCAACGTGGCGCAGGTTGTCGCACCGGAAAAGTTAGCCTGGCTTTTTCCCATTTACCCCGATGAACCCCTGCCCTTTGAAGAAATGAAAAAACTGAAAGGAATCAATCTTTCAGAGGCTGCTCAAAATATTGAACAACTGGGCGTCATAGCTAATTTGACCAACACACTGCTTCTTCCTGCCGCGGCGGCTTCCAATAACTGGGCGGTCTCCGGAAAACTGACCAAATCAGGGAAACCCATCGTGGCCAATGATACGCATCTGCCGTTGACCATGCCCTCCATCTGGCACATGATGCATCTGAAATGTCCGGAGATTGACGGAGCCGGTATTGGCATCGCCGGTGTTCCCGGCATTGTTGCCGGATACAACAGGCACATCGGTATCGGCATGACGATGGTCATGGCGGACAATCAGGATATCTTTCTGGAAAAGCTGCAACAGAAACCGGACGGTCTCTATTTTCTTTATAAGAATAAATGGTTGAAGGCAAACAGCAGGGAGGAAAGCTTCCGGATTAAAGGACAAAAAAAGGCTGTTACCCGAACCTTTTATGAAACTCTCCACGGCGTTTTGCTCAATGATATTTTGACCGATAAGCCCCGTCATGAACTGGTTCCCATGCCGCTTAATCCTTCATTGGGAATCGCGTATAGTTGGGCAGGCAATGAAACGGACAGGTCCATGGACGTTTTTTTCAACATCATGCTCGCAAAATCGGTCGATGAGATTCTTAAATACACTTCTCAGGAAACGTCCGTCATTCCACTGAACCTTGTCATGGCGGATCGTAAAAATATCGCCTGGCAGGTTACGGGCCGTTTCCCGTTGCGGAAAAAAGGTCGCGGTCTCTGTCCCTCTCCCGGTTGGACGGGTGAATACGATTGGAACGGATTTCTTTCACCGTCAAAACATCCGTCTTTGAAAAACCCCGCGAAGGGCTATGTGGGCACCGCTAATCATCGGACAGTTCCTGCTGATTTTCCTTATATTCTGTCCTCGTCCTGGTACTATCCCGACAGAGGCGAACGTATCGAACAGCTGCTGAAAAATGCAAAAAATTACACCCTGGATGATGCAAAAGCTATGCAGCTTGATACCTATTCCAGGTTTGTCAACGTAATCAAAACGGCGTTGCTGGAACAAAAAACGCTGGACACCATGAGTTCTGTCTGGCAAAACTCTGAAAAATCAACGGCGGCTCATCAAGCGATGGCACTGCTCAGAGATTTTGACGGAAATATGCGCCTCGATTCCGCCGGGGCGGCTTTCTGCGGCGCTTTTCTGTTTTCGCTGAGCGACAATCTTTTCGCTGACGAACTGGGAGGGAAAAATACACGTGCCTATCAATCACTGCTGCATACCTTCCTGCTGGCCTATTCCGCACTGCACGACCATTTGACGGACAGAGGGAAAAGAAGCCCCCTCTGGGATGACGTAACCACACCTCAGAAAGAAGAACGCGACCTGATTCTGGCCAAAACGGTTCTGGATGCCATCGGCATTCTGGAAAAGCGCTGCGGAAAAAATCCCGACAAGTGGCAATGGGGAAAACTGCATACCTATCATTGGAGGACTGATGCCACATTGTTTGCCGATTATATGGATTTCATCAACAAGACCGGCGTCAAATTCCTCTCCGGTTATGTAGACAGAGGTCCCTATCCGGCGCCCGGCGACCACACCACGCTGAACGTTTCAGCTTATCATCCCGGGAAAGATTTCGGAACCTGGATGATTCCGGCCATGCGGATCATTGTAGATTTCGGAAGCGATGAACCTTTCGTCGGCATTAACAGCACAGGGCAGTTGGATAATCCGTCAAGCCCGCACTACGATGACGGCATCACGGCATTCCGGTTAGGACAGTATCAGAATTTTCCGTTTAAGGAAGAAAATATAAAAACACAGTACACGAAAATACTGACATTGGTGCCCAAGAAATGATTTAAAAAAAAAGAATATGCTTTGATTGCTTTGAGCCGCCAGACACATTATTCATGATATACCAACTTGGCTAAAGCGCTTAACAGCCCCCTAAGTTCAGTCGAGTCTTTTGGACTCGACTATTTATCTGTGTTTGAATACAGCCAAGTCAAAAAGACTTGGCTGAACAAAGTCCACCTGAACCCGCAAGCTTATGATTCCCATCCGGGGAATAGAGAAAGAATTTACCTGCTGACATGGATTTTTCATAAATCAACACAGAACCGTCTTTGCTCAAAAGCGGCCGCTTAGGTCGGGTCTTCGGCGGGAATTTATAAGGATTGGGAATCAGCTCTTTCCCTTTCATCACAACAATGTAATGAATCCCCTTGCCCTGTTTCTTTGCTTATTACCCCGTTCTGGCCAAATCCAGTTTCCCCTGCCATTTCCAGATTAAGACCTCCTTCAGAATTTGATGTTCAACTCTGTCCAGAAACGGATCGCGCGCAGCCAAAGCGAAAGCGTCCTCCTTGGCCTCGCTCAAAATACGGGCATCGCGAATAATACTGGCAATGCGGAAATCCGGCAGCCCGGATTGTCTCGTTCCCAGAAAATCGCCGGGACCGCGGATAGCAAGATCTTCTTCCGCAATGGTAAATCCGTCCGTTGTTGTTTCCATCACTTTTAATCTTTTGCGCGCATCTGCTGAACATTTATAATTGGCCAACAGAATGCAGCTGGAGAGAATATCGCGCCGCCCTACCCTGCCGCGTAACTGATGCAGTTGCGAAAGTCCGAAGCGTTCGGCATGCTCGATAACCATTAATGAGGCTCTCGGAACATCGATGCCCACTTCGATGACCGTTGTCGAAACGAGAATATGAATTTTGTTCTCCATAAATTCCCGCATAATTTCATCTTTTTCCTTTTCCTTCATTTTCCCGTGGATTAATCCCACGCGGTAATCCGGAAAAACGTCCTGCTGCAAATGCCTGGACATATTGGTGGCGTCTTTCAAATCCAGCGTTTCCGACTCTTCCACCAGCGGATAAACAATGAATGCCTGATGCCCTTTCGCCAGTTCCGCGCGGATGGCCTGATAAACTTTGTCCCGTTTGCTTTCCGGCAAAACAACAGTGTGCACGGGCTTTTTCCCCGGAGGCATTTCATTGATCACAGAGACATCCAGATCGCCGTATACGGTCATCGCCAGGGTTCTCGGAATCGGGGTTGCCGTCATGACCAGCACGTCAGCGTTGATGCCCTTGGATCGCAATGTCGCTCTCTGAATAACGCCGAAACGGTGTTGCTCGTCAATGACAACCAGCCCCAGTTTATGAAAATCAACACCTTCCTGAATCAAAGCGTGAGTGCCGATAATGATGCCCGCCTCGCCGTTTTGAATCCGGCGCAGGGTTTCGCCCCGTGATGCATTGGCCATGCTGCCGGTAAGCAAAACCGTTTTCAATCCCAATGGCTCAGCCCACAAACGGATATTTTCAAAATGCTGTTTGGCCAGAATTTCCGTCGGCGCCATTATGGCCGCCTGATAAGAATTCTCACAAGCGGTAATCATGGCTGCCATTGAAACAATGGTCTTGCCGCTTCCAACGTCTCCCTGAAGGAGGCGGTTCATCGCCGTGTCTTTCGACATATCGTTGAGGATTTCTTCAATGACTCTTTTTTGAGCGGCGGTTAAATCGAACTTTAAACTGGAATAAAATTTATCCAGCATTGTGCCATCGGTTTTGAATGAAAGGCCTTGATCCAGAATTCTTCCCGATTTTTTGACAGCCATGCCCAACTGAAAAAAGAAAAATTCATCGTAAATCAAACGCCGGTGAGCCTCGGAACGGCTGGAGATGAATTGATCAATGTCCTCCTGACTGCCGGGAAAATGAACAGACCACAACGCTTCATGGACATTCAGCAAATGTCGCTTTTCACATATACTGTCCGGAATCGGAGAGGCAACATAGCGGGAATAATTCATGAGTGCGGCATTCATGACCTTGCGATAATATTTCTGATAAAGGCCCTCCGTTTCGGAATACACGGGCACGATTCTTTTGAAATTCAGAAGATTTTCTTCATCCTTCTCGTCAAGAATTTCATAATCCGGATGAATCATCTGTTTTCCGACGTAATCCGGTCTTACGTCGCCCGTAAAAATAACCCTGGTTCCTTTTTTGAAAACACCCAGGAGATACGCCATCTGCCCTTTAAACCACTTCGCGGTCAGATTGGCCGTGCTGTCGCTGATCACCGTTTCCAGGATTTTTTTTCTTCCGTAATAGCGATATTGACAGCTGATCACGTTGCCCACAGCCGATTGGACTTTTTCGGCTTCGAGACGGTTGATTTTTCTGATTTCCCTGCGGTCTTCATAAGTCCGCGGCAGAAAGAAAAGCAGATCTTCCACGGTGGCGATTTTTTTATTGGCGAAGCGGGACGCCATTTTCGGGCCCACACCTTTCAAATACTGAACCGGCAGATTCAGTTTTTCCAGGGCTTCTTTTAAATCCGATATCTTCTCAATGGTTTTTTGATCGGCATTCCGTTCGGGAACGGATATGTTCAAAAAATGGATGATGGTTTTGAGTTTTTCGACGATTTTGACGGCGTTTTCAATTTTTCTTTTTTTTAATTCCAGCTTTTGCCGGTCGTAATCGGAAAAGATTTCCCGTAATGCTCCGATCTCATGATTAATTTCCTCACGGCCGAACGATGCGGCAAAAGAATCAAGTTTCGACAAAAGCGTTATGAGCGTTCTGCCCAGATCTTTGATGTTGGAAAGATTTTTGTAATTATCGCGGAAAGCAAAGTTCAGGGGTTGATCAATTTTTTGGAGAATTTCGTTTAAGGCATCCATTTAAATCTCCACGCCGCAAATCTGTCAAACCTGAATCATTTCTGATGAATCCGGATATTTTTGTTAACAAATATATTTTATTTGCGCAAGGAATGATTGACTTAAGCGTTGAATTACGTTAAAAACTCACCCCGAAAGAACTTCCATATGAAATTTAAGATCACTCAGAGGAGCTATGACAGACAATATAACCTATAAAGATGCCGGCGTGGATATCGACATCGCCAACGAATTTGTGGAACGAATTAAAACATCCGTCAAAACAACGGCGCGGAAGGAGGTTGTCTCCGGTATCGGCGGATTCGGCGGCCTTTTCCGTCTAAATTCCGTTGACCTGAAAAATCCGGTGCTGGTATCTTCCACCGACGGTGTGGGCACCAAGCTGCGTATCGCCCACCTGCTCGACAAACACGATACCATCGGCATCGACCTCGTCGCGATGTCGGTAAATGACGTGGTTGTGCAGGGAGCCGAGCCGCTTTTCTTTCTCGATTATCTCGCTACCGGAAAAATCGAGCTCGAAAAAAGCGTCAGCATTATCGAGGGAATTACGGAAGGATGCCGACAGGCAGGCTGTACCCTTCTGGGCGGCGAAACCGCGGAGATGCCCGGTTTTTATGCTCCCGGAGAATACGATCTGGCTGGATTCTGTGTCGGAGTCGTTGAATCGGACAAATTAATCACCGGATCAACCATCAGTGTCAACGACCGTATTATCGGGCTGGCGTCCAGCGGACTGCACAGCAACGGATTTTCACTGGCGCGGAAGGTTCTTCTGGAAAAAGGAAAGCTAAACGTCAACGATAAGCTTCCCGGACTGGAAAAAACCGTCGGTCTGGAAATGCTCGAACCGACCCGCATTTATGTTAAAGCCCTGCTGAATCTCTTTAAAAAATTCACCCTCAAAGGCCTGGTCCATGTCACCGGAGGCGGATTCTACGAAAACATTCCGAGAATTATCCCCCAGGCCTGCCGTGCCGTAATCGGCAAGGGCAGTTGGCCTGTCCCGCCGATTTTCAACATCATTCGTGAAATCGGCAACATTGATGAAAAAGAAATGTTCCGCGTATTCAACATGGGCATCGGTATGATGATTATCGTTTCCGACAAAGACTGTCCGGCGGTGCTCGAATATCTGGAAATTCTCGGTGAGAAAGCGTACCCGCTCGGCCTGATTGAAATCAGGGAAGATAAAAAGCCGCAGGTCATCATTTCTGAAAGCTAGGGAAAGCAAATGGCGGATGCATTGAAACTGGGAATTCTGATTTCAGGAAACGGGTCCAACCTGCAATCCATTATTGATCACATCGAGCAGGGGTCTCTTCGGGCGGTCATCCAAATTGTCATCAGCAATAACCCTGATGCTTACGGCATCATCCGGGCAAAAAAACACGGCCTCCCTTTTTGTGTGCTGAAAAACAGCGATTTTAAAAATAAAGAGGAATTTGATTCTGAACTTATCAACACGTTGATAAAACATGACGTCGAGCTGGTAACGCTGGCCGGTTTTATGCGTATCATCTCGCCTCGATTTCTTCAGGCTTTTCCCGGGAGGATCATGAATATCCATCCGGCCCTTCTTCCTTCTTTTCCCGGTCTGCACGGACAGCGGCAGGCCGTGACGTACGGCGTGAAAGTTTCCGGCTGTACGGTTCATTTCGTGGATGAGGGCGTCGATACCGGCCCGATCATTATACAACGAGCCGTGCCGGTGCGCGATGATGACACCGAGGACACCCTGGCGGCTCGAATTTTAAAGGAAGAACATAAAATCTATCCGCAGGCGATTCAGCTTTTTGCCGACGGCAAACTTGAAATCCGGGGAAGAAAAGTTTTCATTCACCCATAGCCGTTTTTCTCCGGTCTAATGTCTTTTTTCTGATGATCCGGCAATGACGTTTAAGGACAGAATCCATGTATGATCTGATTGTCATAGGCGATGATCTTTCTTCCCATGTAGCCGCAGCGTTCTGCGCCATCAACGGTTTGAAGACGGCCCTCTTCTCCGAAAAAGGAACCGCCGGCTCATCTGTTGCCGGAGATCTCACGTTTGACGGCACGATCACGCCGGTGTCCGGGTTTGCCGAAAACCAGATCGCCTATCTGTCATTAAAAAATCTGGGAATTTATCCGGAGGTGCGCCTGCTGAATCCGGCCTATCAGATTATTCTCCCATCGCAAAGGATAGACTTTTTCCATGACAAAGAAGAACTTCTGAAAGAGCTCGCCAGAGAGTTTCCTCATCTCGAGGGCGATCTTCGATTATTCTACGATGTAGCAGAGAAAAATTCAAACGCAGCCGGACAATGGATTTCAGAACATCCCGGCATTCAACCGAAAAAAATGAAGGATTTTTTCGATTATCTCAAACTGATTCCCCGTTTCGTCGAAAGCATGTTCAACACCATCCGTTTGAAACGTCTGATGTCGCAAAACCCATCCTTCCGGAAAGTTATTCAGGCTCAGCATGCCCTTCTTTCTTTCAAAACGGATCCGTTAAATTCTTTTTTTTCATCATGGCAATCCTGCACGCCGTTGCGCGGCACCTTCTCCTTTGCTCAGGGCAAACAGGACCTGGTCGATTCGCTGATCCGTAAAATAAAAGCGTCCGACGGTCTTTATTTATCCGGATGCGATTGCCTGTCGATCCATAAAGACAAGGTCATTGAACTGAATTATACGGACGATAACGGCAACACCGAAAAAATCGAAAGCCGCCATTTAATCGTCAGCACAAAATGGCAAAACATCGGCCAATTGTTCGACCACAAGAAAACTTTCAGTTTTGGCGATTTTCTTCGGCCGGCAAAAACGGCGTATTTCCCCTTTTCCATTTTTCTGGGCGTCAATCCGGCAGGGCTGCCCGAAAAGCTGGCCAGACATTCGGCAATTATCTGCAATCCGGCCAGGGAGCTTTATGCCGACAACAACCTGATCATTCTGGAATCGTCGGCAAAAGAAGAGAGGATGAAGGACCCCGCTGCAAAAATTCTTCTGAGCGCCACCGTTTTCCTCCCCGATCATCAGGAAATCTGGTCAAAGGATAACCTGAAGACTATTTCCGAAAACATCATGAATCAACTTGACCATTTCTTCCCGTTTTTAAAAGAAAACATTTTGTTTTTCGATCCGGACGAATCCATGAAGCTATCGCTTAAGCTGCGAGGCACCATCATCCCGCGCTATCAGATCAAAAATTCTTTTTTTACGGGTTTTTCCGCTAAAGGCAGTAAAACCCGGTACGCCAACATTTATCTTACCGGAGCGTCCTTACTGGCGGATGCCGGTTTTGAAGCGGAAATTCTTTCCGGACTCAATACCGCGAATCTTCTGATTTCACAAAGGAAGTAATTTATGAAAGACGTTTTTTCCATTTCCAATCTCGGCAAAAGAATGATTGTCTCTCCCCTTCAAACGGGCAAGTTTACCCGGGACGGCAAAAGAGCCCTGTTTAACACTCATCTGGACAACTATCGTTCGCTGACCGATAAAAAAGGACAACCGCTTTCCGTCGAGTTGGCCGGCCCCCGCGAAAAGATTTTTTTTAATCCTGCCGACACCAGAGCGGCTATCGTTACCTGCGGCGGCCTTTGCCCGGGTATCAACGACGTGATCCGCTCGATCACTACAGCGCTGTACTTCAATTATCACGTCAAGAAGATTGTTGGCGTCAAATACGGGCTCCAGGGATTAAATCCTCATTGCGGGCATCCACTGATCTCTCTGTCGCCGGATGTTGTGAAAGACATCAGCAGCTTCGGAGGCAGCATCCTGTCCACATCGCGCGGTCCGCAGGATGTGCAAATCATCGTTGACTATCTTCACAGATTAAACATCAACATCCTGTTCTGTATCGGCGGTGACGGCACCATCCGAGCGGCGGAAAAAATTACAGCGGAAATTACCAGACGAAATTTTAAAATTGCCGTGATCGGCATTCCCAAAACCATAGACAATGATCTCCATCTGATTCAGAAGTCGTTCGGATTTGATACCGCGATTGAGAAAGCGGCCGATGCGATTAAAAGCGCCCACGTGGAAGCCCGGGGCATGGTCAACGGCATCGGGCTGATCAAAATTATGGGACGCCACTCCGGACACATCGCAGCCCACGCAGCGCTGGCACAAAGCGATGCCAATTTTGTCCTCATTCCCGAGGTGCCTTTTGATCTTGAAGGCAAAAACGGCTTTTTGGGTTTTTTAAAAAAACGCATGATTTCCAGAGGGCACGCTGTCATCATTGTCGCCGAAGGCGCCGGTCAGGATTTGCTCGGCACAACGGACCGCTCCGCAGAAAAAGATGCTTCAGGCAATGCTCGTCTGCTCGATATCGGATCGCATCTGAAAAACGTCATCGAAAATTATTTTAAAAAAATCAGCATGGAGATCAATCTGAAATATATTGAGCCAAGCTATCTGATTCGTTCGGTTCCGGCAAACGCTTCGGATGACATTTACTGCAATATGCTGGGACAATACGCCGTGCACGCGGGAATGGCCGGAAAAACCGGAATCCTGGTCGGTTTGATGAAGGATGAGTATGTTCATCTTCCGTTGGCCGCAGTCGCCTCCGGCAGAAAAATCGATCCCCGCGGGGATATCTGGTTAAGGGTTCTGGAGACGACCGGCCAGCCGGCCTCGATGAAAAATTAATCGAATATTAATAATATCGGATAGTTAAGAAAATATTTTCATCGTCTTTCAGCCGGATAATTTGTTTTTTATTCACAACAAAGGACGATTGACATTTATCTTTCATGATTGGCGAAAAAATGCTTGCAAAATACTGTCTTATGGTTTAGTAACGACGCACATTTTCTGGAGGATTGTAAAAATGTCTCGTGTTTGTGAAGTATGCGGCAAAAAGCCGTCTGTCGGTAATGCCGTGAGCCATGCAAATAATAAAAAGAAGGCGGTCTGGTATCCCAACCTGCAGAACCTGCGTTGTGTAGATGAAAAAACCGGATCAATAAAGAGAATCAAGGTTTGCACACGTTGTATTCGCTCAGGATTTGTCAAGAAAGCTACCTGATAAAAGAAATTATTTGAGATTCTTTTATTACATCGGCTGTTTCATTGAAAAACAGCTCATCATCGTCAATCAAATCCATCGCCTGCTCAAACAAACGGTTCAATTCATTATTAAGCAATAGATCATTGCAGGGAAGGCCGAATTTATCTTGATAAAGATGCATTCGGCCTTGGATGGTCATCATTTGCTCCATCGATTCTTGCGTGATGAACAACAGGGCGCTTCTCATCACCTCTCGAATCTGATTTACTTCCAGGCCGTAGAGCCATCGCAGGGTTTCTGTAAATTCTTCCATCCTGTTTTCAACCGTGTATTTTATGGCGTCGACCATCACCTCAACAGTCTTAAACGTGCGGAGATGCCTTACGATTACCAGATCGTATATCATTTCGATGATCAAATGGGACTGATAAACGGCGTCGCGACACGAAATTTCTTTGCCCGCAATGCCATGTATATCCTGTATGACTCGGATAAGAGGATTGCCTTTCCGGTAGGAATAGCCCCGGGAATGGATATCGAATGCATCGCCGTCTTCGGTACAGATATATCCGTAATGCGAAAGATCATCAATCAGCAGATGATAGATGACATAGGCCGCTTTCGGATACTCAACAGGAAGGGTTTGCAGTCTTCTTAATTTATGCGTTCTGGCGGAGGTTATATCCGGATGAATCGCCAGCAAATCCGGGGCGATATTGTATACAAAAATATCCGGTTCCACATTTTTTATCTCCGCGGAACCCAGAATTTTCTGCAGGAAATATGTATGAGTCAGCATGAACATATATGATAAGCAGCCATGACCGGTTATCGGATCCGGTCATCAACTAGTTCTTTCATGTGATATTTTTTACTCAATTCATCGAGCAAGCAATTCATCTCGCGCAGAAAATCGGGCATGATGGAAATCTGAATCACCGCCACGGCGGCATCGATGGTCGTTACGGTAGCCAGGCCCTCGTACCCCTCGATAATAAATTGCACTGCGACGATATTCTTGCGATCCAGCTGAAAATACTTGCTCATCATCCGCTCATGGTCTCTTGGCTTCAGTTATCGTTTGACGTCATCAGATAAAGACTGTATGATCAATAAAAAATCAAGGATTTTTTATGCGCCTTGTCCGAAATACATCGATTTTGTTATTATTATTCATTGTTTCCTGCTCCCCCATCCATCCCTTCATCAAAAGCATATCGGAAAGCGATGTTGCCTCTTTCTTGCAGAACGCTCCCCGGGCGGAGGAACATCCGAACGCCGGGGCCGATTTACTGTATTCCTACAGTTATGTGGAATTCTTTGAAGACGGCCGAAGCATCAGCAGAAACCTGGATCGCATTAAAATATTCAACGAACGCGGCCGCAGCTTCGCCTCGAAATCAATTTCGTACCGGGAAGGCTATCAGAAAGTGAAAATTATTTTTGCCAATACCATCAAACCGGACGGAAAAATAATCGCTCTGGACAGAAAAGATATCATCGATTCTTCGGAGTACGCCGGTTATGAATTCTACACCGACATCAAAGTGAAGAAGTTCACCATGCCCGCGGTTGAGGACGGCTGCATTATAGAAATAGCCTATGAAATTGAAAATTTAAAACCCGTTTTATCCATGGACTACTCGGAAACGTTTTTTTGCCAGAACTTTTTCCCCATCGAAGAAGACATCATGGAAATCGTCCTGCCGGCCGGCACAAAACTGCAATATGAAAATTTCAGAACCGACATCACACCCCAAATCACTTCGTTGGGAAACAAAATAAAATATGTTTTCATTAACAAGAAACAGAAGGAAATTATTCCCGAATCCCGGATGCCCTCCCTGCTCGATCGCGACACATTTCCCCAGATTTCTTTCTGGACGCTAAGCAACTGGGACATCATTTCCCAGTGGTACATCAAACTTTTCAAAGAACAAATGAAGTCCAGCGCCGAACTGGAAAATTTCACCCGCGAGCTTATTGCCGATCAAAAAACGGATGAGGACAAAATCAACGCCATTTTTAATTTCGTATCCCAGAATATCCGGTACATCGCCGTGCTCCTGGGACCGCATACCCACAAGCCCCATCAGGCGTTTGAAGTGTTCGAAAAGCGTTACGGCGACTGCAAAGACAAAACCGTTCTGCTTCTGACCATGCTTAAAATTGCCAGCATTCAAGGCTTGCCGGCTCTTGTTCCGGCCAACGGAAAATATTTCGATGAAACGATTCCATCCATGAACGCCTTTAATCATATTATTGCCGTCGTCCCGCTGAAAGGCAAATCCTTCTGGCTGGATGCCACCAATGAAACGTCATCGTACGATTCGCCTCCGTTCATGCTGCCCACCAGAATCTTTCTGATCAACGATGACGGCTCATACCGTTTCGTCACGACCCCGCCGTTAAACGACAAGAAAGATTACTATCATCTGGCGATTCGCTATAAGATCGATACGGAAGGCAACGCCGCTATTGATTATGTTTATAATTTTTTCGGCAAAGCGGCCGAAGCCATCCGGTATTCCTTCAAATATGCTCCTCCGGAGCAACGAAAAAAATTCTTTGAGAACCGCGGAATTGAAATCAGAGACCTTGAACTGGGAAGCTTTTCAGACACCCGAACGCCGTTTACAATAAAACTTTCCGGCATGATTAGAAATCTGGCACAGGTTCTCGACGAGGAAACCATGGTCCTTTCCAATATTATCCCGCTGGATGCATACCGGGACATCACAGCCGCCAGCATCCGGCGGTACCCCATCAGCCTGACCCAATCCATGTATGCAATGGAGAATAATACCTATCAGTTTCCGCCGGGCTTTAAAATAAAAAAATTGCCTCAAAATTATATATTTAAAAAGCCTTTCCGCTACCGAAAAGAAAAATACAGTTTTACAGGATCCGAATTTCGTGTTTATCTGGAAACGAAAAACGAAGAGCAGAACATTCCTCTCGGCAAAATGAATGAGTTTAAAAAATATGCTTCGGAACTGCAAAAGCACGAATCAGCAGTAAAAAACATTATTTTTTATAAAAGATACCAAAACCTTGACACCCGGAAAGACATTGATATTATAAATCATAAGTAACGGGAAAAGAAACGGCACAATGACAACACAAAGAAAATTGCCATCGCTGAAATGGAAAATCGAGGAAGCCGGCAATAAAAATGACGGGGCTCTCTTAAGCAAAGAGTTTGGCATTCATCCGATTATTGCGCAGATTCTCCTCAACAGAGGTATTCGCGATGTCGATAAGGCCCGCCATTATCTTCAACCGTCTTTAAACGATCTACACAGTCCTTTCCTGATGAAAGATATGCGCCAGGGTGTTGCCCGCCTGCTGAAAGCCATTCACAACAATGAAAAGATCATGATTTACGGCGATTACGACGCCGACGGGATAACATCGGTCGTCATTCTTTATAAATTCATAAGAGAAATAACGCCCGTCCTCGATTATTACATTCCCGACAGAATTCAGGAAGGCTACGGCTTAAAAGAATCGGCAATCAACGAGTTCAAAAAAAACGGCGTCAGCCTGATTATTACGGTCGATTGCGGAATCTCCGATGTGGAACAGATTGCCTATGCCCGGTCCCTGGGCATTGATACGATTGTTCTGGACCATCATGAAATATCGGGCGGACTGCCGCCCGCAGCAGCGGCCATCAACCCCAATCGCGACGATTGCGCTTACCCTTTCAAAGGTCTTGCCGGCGTGGGCATCGCGTTTAACTTTCTCATCGCTCTGCGCGGCACTTTGAACAAGGAAGGCTTCTGGAAAGACAACCATTATCCGAATCTCAGAGAATATCTGGATATCGTTACGTTGGGAACGATTGGCGACATCGCTCCATTGACGGACGAAAACCGAATCTTCACCAAAATCGGCCTGGAGTTGATCACCGAGGGCCGCCGCCCGGGCATCAAGGCGCTCAAGGAAGTCAGCGGGGTGGATAATCAGGTCATCGATTCTTTCAAGGCTTCCTTTTCCCTGATTCCCCGGATCAACGCCGCCGGACGCATCGCCTCCCCCTCCGACGCCGTTAAATTGCTTCTGACCGACGATCTGTCGGAAGCGCGGCCTCTGGCCGAAAAGCTTGATTCCTACAATCGCCATCGCCAGTTGATGGAGAAAAAAATATTGAGCGACATTCTGGAAATGATCGGCAAAAACCGTTCCCTGGAAAAAATGAATTCCCTCGTTTTCGCCTCCGATAAATGGCATCCGGGGGTGATTGGAATCGTGGCGTCGCGTCTGGTTGAACTTTTTAATCGCCCGGCTTTTGTCATCAGTATCATCAACGGCGTGGGTAAGGGTTCGGGGCGCAGCATTTCCGGTTTCAACATCTACAAAGGCATTCAGCAATGCGAACACTTACTGCTTTCATTCGGCGGCCACTACCATGCCGCGGGTATATCCATCGAAGAAGCCAATATCGAAAAGTTTTCCGCTGTCCTCGACGAACTGACCGGGGACATTGCCGAATTTTCTGAAATCGCTTCTCAAATAACGATTGATACAGAATGTGGACTTGAGGATATCGACCCGGCTTTACTGGCCCAGATGGAGGCTCTGGCTCCCTTCGGCAGCAGGAATCCTGAACCGCTGCTTCTCGCCCACAATGTTAAAGCATCATCTCTTGTTGTCGTCGGAAACAATCATCTAAAAATGAGCATCAACAGCAATGGAACCTCCCGCGATTCGATCTGGTTCAACATGGGGAAACATCTCTCCGCTCTGGACGGAGCCAGTCTCGATATTGTCTTTACGCCGCAGATCAACAACTGGAACGGTTCGGCGGACATCCAGTTAAAAATCAAAGATGTCAATATTGTTTCATGACCTTTAACAAGAATCGTCTGATGGTTGCATGATGAACGTGACTACCAAAGCAGCATTATTTAACGCGCTGGTGTTTCCCGGATGGGGAGAGATTTATCTGAAAAAATACAGGCGAGGCCTTCTGATCATCACCGGCATGGCCGCCGGAATTCTATCCATTCTACTTTTAGTCGTTCAGGAAACCCTGGCCGTTTTGAAAGTTACACCGGTCGACAAATCAACGTTATCGCTCGGCAGACTTTTCCAATTATCCGTTAAGGTGATGCATTCACTGAATCCGTCCTGCATTTTGATCATTTTATTTTTTATGATTTTTCTCTGGCTCCTCTCGATTATCGACGCCTACAGACTGGGCAAAGAAACCATGTTGGAAATTAGTACTGACGCTGATCAACAATCAGCTTCTCCTGAGGCTTGATTTCACCGGCCCTAATATATTCCAGAGTATTAATTCCCACCGTGCAGATTTCTCGGAATAATTTCTTGAAATTTTCTTCCCAGGAAGCGCTGCCGATTTCCGGCGATATTTTTTCAATGCGCAATTTCAGGATATCGTCATGACCGGTTCGGCTGACAACCGCCTGTAGCGGAAGATTATTGAATTTGGCCTGAAGCATTTTCAACTGACTGGGAGCAATAAATAATCCGCGGACTTTTACCGCGTCCCCTACTCTACCCGCGATTCCGGCCAGACGGTATGACGTTCGTCCGCAGGGACAGGATTCCGTAATCAGTCGCGACAAATCTCCTGTGCCGAAACGAAGCAGGAAGAAAATATTATTAAGTCTGGTGACAACCACTTCGCCCAGTTCACCTTCGGGAACATTTTTGCCGGTTGCCGGATCAACGATTTCCACGATAGTTTCCTCGCAGATATGCCATCCTTTTTTCTCGAAACATTCATAGGCAACGTCGCCCACTTCAGTCGCACCGTACATCTGATATGTATCTATGCCGTAGTCATTTTCAAAAGAGCGGCGCAGATCAGGAAGAAGCGGCTCTGCGGCAAAGCACGCCTTCTTCATCCCAAAATCTTTTTTGAAATCAAAACCCATTTCCTTGGATTTTTCGATAATGGCTTTTAAAAAACTGGGTGTGCCCACATAAGCGGTAACCTTCAAATCTTTGATTAACTGCACCTGAATCTGCGAAGAAGATGCCCCGGAAGGAACAACTGTCGCGCCGACCCGGCGCAGACCGCTATGAAATGTCAAACCTGCGGCGACCAGATGATATGAAAAAGCATTGAGCGCCACATCGTTGGGCCCGATGCCCGCCGCAAAGAAAGCCCGCGCCCATAAATAATCGGTTTCGGAAAGATGAGGCTCGTAAACCGGTCCGGGTGAAGTGAATATTCTGTCGACATGAATATCGGGATTTTCCAGTCCGGCGTAAGGAGGATGCTGTTGTTCCATATCCACCAGTTTCTCCCTCGACGTTACCGGCAGTTTCTCCAGATCTTCTCGCGATTTGATTGCTGCAGAATCGATGCCGGCGTCATCCAGCATCTTCTTTACGCGCGCCGACTTTTCGTAACCCAGTTTGACCATCTCCACCAGCGCCTTATCCTGCTGGTTTTTCCTTTTCCTCTTCCCCCACGATTCCTTTTTATCGAATAAATTGTTCATAGATTCCCTTTTCTATTATTTTCGACCAAGTGCCTTTGCTGTTCTTTGAACGATTTTGTTTTTTGAATTCTTTCTCATGATTTCCCTGCCCGCACTGGAATTAGCCAGTGAAAGACACACTTTTCTTAGTTCATTAACAAGTCTTAAACGTTTGGTAACAGCTTCCGGACTCATGTCAATCTTCATTTTCCAAACTCCTCAGATATTCAATATCTTCCTTGTCCTGCCCGCTATTGCGTAAAGACTTCAGTAAAATCATGCCTTGAGGAGATACCACCTTTAATGAATATCCTTCCCATGCCACGATCTTGCGATCATCCCAGGCACTTTCAATTTCCGGTGTTACCATAAGCAAATCCAAAACAAAATATTCGCCGGTCGCTTTATCGATTTTGCTTAACCTTTGCAATTTAACAGCGCCATCATTAAATTCCATCATTGCGGAACTCATGGTATAGCCAAGTTCCTTTGCAAGCTTTTTTGTTTCTGAAAAATAATCAGGCTGAACCATAATATCAATATCCAGAGTCGCGCGCGGTCTTGCATAAATAGCAATAGCCAGCCCCCCGCATAAAGCATAATCTATCCCGGCCTGATCTAAGTTTTGAGTAATTTTCTTAAGCTCTTCTAATAAATCCATTTCACTCACTGATTTTTGGCTTTATCAATATTAAATTCTTTATTGATTATCTACCCGATTTCTTAATGCTTTTCAATTAATAAGTGCTTGTGCAAATAAAGTTGCTAAAAAAGAAAATTTTATTCTTTTATTGACAAATGCAAAATATTTGATTATTGTCTTTACCCTAAGGGTGAAGATGCTGACGTGAGGTTAACTCCACAACAATGGAAGTTCATTTCCGTACGAAAAAACTGCAAAAGCAATATGAGAGCCATAAGGAGGCGGAAAAGGCTTATGGAGCAACGGTTGCAAGACGTTATATCGGTCGCATTAACATCATTAAGCAGACACACAGCCTTAAAGAACTGATGCAGTTGCCAGGCCTTCGCTGCCATGAGCTTAAAGGAGATCGAAAGGGGCAATATGCAATTAACCTCACGGGCTATTACAGGTTAATATTCACCGTGACAGACAAAAAAATGGAAATTGTTTGCATTGAGGAGGTGAGCAAACATTATGAGGACTAATAAGGAAATTCATTCCAACCTCGCCATCCCTCCGGGGGAATACCTTGAGGAAGTCATTGGCGAACTGGGAATGACCAAAGATGAACTGGCGCAGCGTATGGGGCGACCGGCAACCAAACTAAGCCCTATCTTTAAGGGAGAAAAAGCAATTACGCCGGAAACCGCTCTCCAACTTGAAAAAGTCGTCGGCGTTCCGGCGCATATTTGGACGGGACTTGAAGCGGAATATCGTCTCACGTTGGCCAAGCAGGAACGAGCCGAAGAAGAAGAGCATTTAAAAGAAGAAATCGAGCTGGTGGCCAAATATCCCTATAATGAACTGGTGAAGGCCGGTGAAATAGAAAAGCAAAAAAGTCCTGTTGAAAAAGTAAAGGCCTTACATGCTTTTTTTGGTGTCGTGTCTCTGTTCAGCATCCCGGAACTGCAACGCTACAAGCCCGCCTTTCGTTGCGCAAAAACAACTAGAGCTGAAAGGACACCCGAAGCAGTGGCCGCATGGCTGCGGATGGGCGAAAGAAGAGCGCAGAAAATAACTTGTTCTTCATACAACAAAGACCGGCTTCATGCTCTGCTTCCAACGCTCCGTTCTTTTACACTTCAACAGCCGGAAACTTTTCAACAGCAGCTTATATCTGCGCTGGCGGACTGTGGTATCGCGCTTGTCATTTGCCCCCACTTTTCCAAAACCATGACGCATGGCGCAACATTTTGGCTGGGTCGGGAAAAAGCTGTTTTAATGCTGACCATCCGTGGAAAATGGGCCGACATATTCTGGTTCAGCCTCTTTCATGAGATTGGTCATATTCTACTGCATAGCAAGCAAGGCGTCATTTTGGAAAATAATGAGGAAGATAAGATCGAGAAAGAAGCCGACGATTTTGCTTCCAATACGCTGATACCGCGCGAGGCTTGCACGCAGTTTATGAGAAAAGGATCTTTCCATAAACACGACATCGCCGATTTTGCAAGCAAGATTGGCATTCATACCGGTATTGTTGTGGGACGATTACAGCATGAAAATTTAATCCAGCCGCAATATGACAATGACCTGCGGGTAAGATATGAATGGAGTCATGGCTAAAAGATTTGATGAACGAAATGCGGTTTTTGAGAAATTGTTGAAACTGGAGCAAGGAAATGACGGAACCCACGATAACCTGTCCCAACTGTAAAACTGAAATCAAGCTTACTGAATCCCTGGCAGCGCCTCTTATTGAGACAACTCGCAAAGAATATGAAAAACGCTTGAGCCAGAAGGATGCCGATATTGCCAAGCGCGAAACAGCCATGCGCGAAAAAGAAGAAGCACTTTCCAAGGCTAAGGAAGCAATCGATGAACAGGTTGCAGAAAAAGTAAAACTGGAACGTGCGCAAATTGTAACAGAAGAGGCCAAAAAAGCACGGCTTGCGGTAGCGACGGACCTTGAACAAAAATCTACTGAATTGGAAGATTTGAAAAATGCTTTAAATCAGCAAGGTGAAAAACTTGCTGAAGCTCAAAAGGCGCAAGTCGAACTCATTCGAAAACAGCGTGAGTTGGATGATGCTAAACGTGAAATGGAACTAACCATTGAGAAACGAATCCAAGAAAAACTCGATACGACACGCGAGCAAGCCAGGAAAGAAGCTGAAGAACAGCTTAAGCTTAAAGTCATGGAGAAGGAACAAACCATATCATCCATGCAGAAGCAAATAGAGGAACTCAAGCGTAAGGCCGAGCAAGGTTCACAACAGCTTCAAGGCGAGGTACAGGAGCTTGAACTGGAATCATTGTTGAAGGCTAAATTCCCTCATGATAGCATCATGCCGGTTCCAAAAGGTGAACATGGCGGCGATGTTCTGCAATGTGTTGTCGGTCCGATGGGATTGGCTTGCGGCACAATTATCTGGGAATCCAAACGCACCAAGAACTGGAGCGATGGCTGGTTGGTAAAATTGCGTGAAGATCAGCGGATGGCGAAAGCGGAAATTGCAGTGATCGTCAGCCAAACTCTTCCAAAAGAAATAGAAACATTTGATCTGGTAGATGGCGTATGGGTAACGCATCCAAGAGCGGCGCTGCCGGTTGCCTTGTCACTGCGCCAATCCTTGATCGAGATTGCGGCGGCACGTCAGGCTTCCGAAGGTCAACAAACCAAGATGGAATTGGTTTATCAATACCTTACAGGTCCGCGTTTTCGTCAACGTGTGCAGGCTATTGTCGAGGCGTTTTCATCCATGCAGGAAGACCTCGACAAAGAGAAAAAAGTTATCATGAAACAATGGGCCAAACGCGATGAGCAGATTGAACGGGTCATGCAGGCAACGGTTGGCATGTATGGTGATCTCCAGGGAATTGCCGGAAAAACACTTCAGGAGATTGAAGGGCTGGATTTAAAAGCGCTGGAGTAACAAAAGCAGAAAGAAGGAAAGGTTCTACCTGAATCCTGCACGACAAAGAATAAAAGCATAGAAGAGATATACTTAAACAATTTAGGATGCTTGAGAATCATGGATTATGGCCGATACGTTTTTTCCTGTTTAATCGAAGATGATGCCGTTTTACCGCCCTACAAAGGTTCAACGCTCCGTGGAATATTCGGGCATGCCCTGAAGAAAGTGGTCTGCGCGCTAAAAAAGCAGGACTGCACGGAATGTCTCCTAGCCGACCGTTGTATTTATCCCACAGTCTTTGAAATACCCTTAACAGTCAACGAAACATCCGGACGCAAGAGAATTTCTCAGCCGCCCCATCCTTATGTTATCGAACCGCCGGATGATTCCAAAACGCGCTATCTACAGGGAGATTCCCTTGATTTCTCACTGATTTTGTTCGGCGATGCCTGCAAAAATCTTGCTTACTTCATTTACGCATTCGAACAGATCGGCAGTATCGGCATCGGTAAGCGCGTAAATGGGAAAAGCGCAGCGTTTACACTCAGGGAAGTTCGTTCAGACAATAAAATCATTTATTCAAAAACAGACGGCAAAATCAAAAAGCATAGCGCAACAAGCACATTAAGCGCCCAGACATTTGCGGAAACGCTTGAAGATGGTCTGTTTGACATCGAGTTGGAATTGATCACGCCGCTCCGTTTAAAATATCAAAACGGTCTAAATGCCGACCTTTCGTTTGATGTTTTGACTAGAGCGATCCTCAGAAGGATTTCATCGCTGTTTGCGTACCACGGCGAAGGCGAGCCTGCTTTGGACTATCGTAGGCTTGTCACCCGCGCCAAAGAAATCGCCGTGGCAGAATCTCATATCGGCTGGTACGACTGGCGGCGTTACTCCAACCGGCAGGAACAGGCCATGATGATGGGTGGCATGGTTGGAAAAATAAATTATGCAGGTGTAACGGGAGAGTATCTGCCGCTTTTGAGATTTTGCGAGTTGGCGCATCTGGGCAAGGCTACAACATTCGGATTGGGAAAAATTAAAGTCATACAAAAATAAGTAAAGCATTTTTTTCGGAAAAACATCGGGAAGGTGTAATGCATGTCAAACATTCTGCTTGCCATAGCGGGTCTGAGCCCGCAGGTGATCACCGAAACGCTTTATGCCCTGCATCAAGACGGCGTTGCCATTGATGAAATCCATGTAATCGCCACAAGAATCGGAAGAGACGCCATTGTCACCCAACTGCTGGCACCTGATGACGGCCAATACTTCCGCTACATCAAAGAATACGGTATTGACCCTACGTCCATCCATTTCTCAGCCGATACCATCCATGTGCTTCGCGACATCAAGGGAACTTCCATCACCGATATTACCGGAGAAGAGGAAAACGAAATCCTGCTCAAAATGTGCCTGACGCTGGCGTACCGGTTGACAAAAAATTCGCAAGACGCCGTTTTTTTCTCCATCGCCGGAGGGCGCAAAACCATGAGCGCCTGCCTGATGGTGGCCGCCCAGATGTACGCCCGCCCGCAGGACCGGATTTACCATGTGCTCGTCTCGCCGGAATATGAGGGACACCGTGATTTTTTCTACCCGCCCGTCAAACCCGTCGTGCTGGAGCTTCGCGACGCACAGGGGCAGAAAATCTTCAAGGATACCTCTTATGCCAAAGTCACGCTCGTGCCGATTCCCTTCATTTCATTACGGAAAGCAACAAAAGACGGAAAAACCGGCCGTGTCCAAACCCCGGCACAGCTTTTCCGCCACCTAATCCGCGAAAAGAAACAGCCGCTCATCATCGATTTACGGCAAGGCAAAATTCTCTATAAAAAAGCGGAGCTTAAAATGATGCCCTCACGCTTGGCGCTGTATGCTTTTCTGGCCTTGCAGAAACAGCAATGCAGCCGGTTGCGGACAAGCTGCCGCAATTGCACGGCCTGTTATCTGGACTACCGGCAAATCAGCGAAGAACAAAACGCCATCACTGGTTTTTACCACCGGCTTGGCGGCGCAGTCGATCACAAAGGCATTTGCGCCCTAGAAATTGAGGAACTGCGGACCTATGTGAGCAAAATTCGCAAGGACATTCAAAAAGCATTCGGCGCGCAGGCGGCAGACCTTCTGGCCGTTGCGGCCATAGGCAAAAGACCCGACACGCGCTACGGCATTGCGCTGGAGCGGGAGAAAATATGCATAATTATCTGATAGGCGTCCGCTGCGGCAACGTTGCCGCACTGGAAAGAATAAAAGGAAGATTGCTATAAGCGAAAGCAAAGAAGCCCGAGGAGGATATTTTATGAATGATACCGTTTTGAAAGTGGCCTTGGCCGGACTGCTGCACGACATCGGGAAGTTTGCGCAGGAAGGCATGTTTGCCGATCCGGAATTTATCAACAATAACCGACAGCTCTATCAGCCATTTTACCGTGATCACTTCACGCATGAGCATGCGGTTTATACGGCGGCTTTTATTGATCACATTGAAAAGTTATTGCCCAGAGAATTCAACAAGGCAAACTGGGGACTCGAAGATCCATTCATCAATTTGGCGGCGGGACACCATAAACCTGAAACCCATTTGCAATGGATCATTGCCACGGCGGATCGCTTAAGCAGCGGCTGGGATCGTGCCACATTTGACGAATACAACCAGGTGATTGCCTGGAAGGACTATCGGCAGACGCGCCTGTTACCGATTTTTGAAAATTTATTATATGATGATGAACGGGCGGCTGCCGCCAGGAAATATCACTATCCACTCAAGGCGCTCAATCCGAAGAACATCTTTCCATGTAGCGATGCAGTTAATGAATCGCAGGCGAAAGATGACTATAAAAACCTGTTTGACGATTTTGTCGCTTCACTGGAGAAATTACTGCACAAAGACGAAAGCATTACACTATGGTTTGAGCATCTGGAAAACCTTCTTCTGATCTACACGTCCATGATTCCGGCTGCCCGTGCGGGCAAGCTAGTGCCGGATGTGTCACTGTTCGATCATTCCAAGTCTGTTGCCGCTCTTTCTGCTGCTTTGTATCTTTACCATTGCGAAACAGACAGTATGAATATCGATGCGATTCGAGATTCGGACAAGCAGAAGTTTTGTTTGATCGGGGGCGATTTTTACGGAATACAGGATTTCATCTTCAGCGACAGTGGGGAAGCGGGAAAACACCGTTCAAAAATCTTGCGCGGCCGATCATTTGCCGTATCCCTTCTGTGTGAATTAACCGCTGACATGATTTGCAGGGAAACAGACCTGCCGCCCGCCGCCGTTTTGCTCAACGCAGCTGGAAAATTTACCATTCTTGCGCCAAATACGAAGAAAGTAAAAGACGCCGTGGCCGCTATCCGCGAGCGCGTTAATGACTGGCTGATTCAGAAGACGCTGGGTATTAATTCCTTTGGGATTTCCAACATAGATGCCTCGCCTAAAGACTTTGAAGCGGGACGCTTTCAACAATTATATGAACGCTTATCTGACGAGATGGGCGCCAATAAATACAAAAAGTTCAATCCCGATAAATACGCGGGTGTTGTCAGTGGATTTCTTGACTCGTTTGACAACAGATTGAACCCGCCCCTTTGTCCGTATTGCGGAAAAAGACCGTCCAGCAAGGAGGCAGAGACATTCAAAAAAAACAAAGAAGACAAATCGATGTGCGGCATTTGTCGTGATCACATCTTTCTGGGTGAAAACATTGTTAAAAAATCACGGATCGCAATCACCACCGTCGAAGCGGATATTAAAGGCGGCGATGTTAAGCTGATCGAACCATTTTTCGGAAAATACCAGGTTGCGTTTGTGGACGGCGGACTCAACAAACTGGCCAGAGAAGGTCAATTGCTGAAATACTGGGACATATCCATCGATGAGGCGGGAACGATTTCCAGAGAGGTTACCGCGCGATTCATTAATGGGTACGTTCCTGTTTATGGGAAAGAGGATCTGTATGACGACCGTATTCTGGAAGGTCGGAAAGCCGAAAGCAGGAAAGAAGAACTGATAGAAGATATTGCAGAAGGCAGGCCGAAAACATTCACGCATCTCGCCTGTAAAGCCATGAACCCTGCTGACGAGGGGTCACGCAGCTTCAAGGGCATTCAGGCATTAGGCGTGCTGAAAGCCGACGTTGATCAACTTGGCATGCTGATATCTTGCGGAATCAGTGAAAAGAACTTTACCATCTCAAGGCTTGCAACCTTGAGCCGACAAATGAATTTCTTCTTTGTCGTTTACTTGCCGCATCTATTAAAAACCAATCCATTGTTTCGCGAAATCTACACGGTGTTTGCCGGTGGCGACGACCTTTTTCTGATCGGTCCCTGGAACCGGATGCTGGATTTGTCGGAATATCTGAAAGATCGTTTTTCCGAGTATGTGTGCTGGAACCCAGAGGTGCACTTTTCAGCCGGGATCAGCATCCAGAAAGCCAACACGCCGCTGGGCAAGATGGCGGCGGATGCGGAAACAGCGCTTGCTTTATCCAAGGCGGGTGATAAAGCGGGCAACCGTAACCGCCTGACCGTTTTCGGTGAAACAGTAACATGGGACAAATTTGCCCAATTGCATGAGATTATGAAAACGATTGAGACATGGCGGAATGAAAAATTAATCAACAACGCCATGCTTTATCGAATGAACCGATTCATTGCGATGGCGGCCGAGGAGCAAGCGCTTTTGGGTGACAAAGAGATTCATTTGGAAGATATGGAAGCCCTAAAGTGGCGCGCTCTGTTCAGCTACAATGCCGAACGAAACATCGGCAAAAACATCAAAGACGAAGCCAAAAGGAAAGCGGCGAAGAAAGAATTTGAAAAAATGGCGGGTTGGATTTCTGAACACGGAAGCAACCTGAAAATATCTATTTGGGACATTTTATACAACAATCGATAAGGAGGCGATGTATGAATAAAATTGTTTTTTACAAGGATAAAGCGAAAGGGATTATTGAGCCAAAACTATTTTCTGATTTTGCAGAAAAGACTGCCGCTGATATTGCTGCATCCGGTCAGACACAGACGAGGGACGGCAGGGTACGATTGGATCACAACAAACGCACGCAGATTCGCAAGTTTTATGACGAGGTTGTTCGCCTCAACGGTAATGTCAAGAGCAATCCGGACGATTGGGATGCGGTCCTTCCATACATCAATATGCTGATCGCAAAAGCCGCCTATGCCAACGGAAGAAACAAGTTGGTGACGAATGATTTTGTCAATCTTTTAAAAGATTGTATCGCACAGGTGCAGAAACCGGCAGACCTCGATGTGTTTGCCAACTTTTTTGAATCATTTATGGGTTTTTACCGGAAATACGAATAGGAGGAAGTACACATGCAGCTTACGGATATAAAAGAAATCAAAGGCAGGATCATTCTCAAAAGCGGTCTCCACATCGGCGCGGGTGACACGGAAATGCATATTGGCGGCACGGACAATCCAGTCCTCAAGCATCCGCATACTCAGGAACCCTATATTCCGGGATCTTCCCTGAAAGGCAAAGTTCGTTCGCTTTTGGAAATGGAAAGTGGCCTGATGGTGGATACAAAAGGTGAGCCCGTTCAGATAAAAACCCTGAGGGGAATAAAAGACGAACAGAAAAACAAATGCATAAAAATCCTGAAAATATTCGGCACCAGCGGCGCTGATTCCGATGGCTCAGCCGACCTTCAGTTGGGACCCACTCGCGTTTCCTTTGCCGATTGTCCGATGAATGCGGACTGGAAGGCTATGGCCAGGCAAAACCGTTGGGATCTCTTTGAAGTCAAATCGGAAAATTCCATTAATCGCATTGAAGGAACCGCGAGAAATCCCAGATTTACGGAGCGCGTGGTTGAGGGCGCGCAATTTGATTTTTCAGCAACCTTGAAGTTATTGGGTGAAAATGAGGAAGATCTTTTTGAGTATCTTCTCGACGGCCTCAAACTTTTAGAGATGGACGCTTTGGGCGGCAGCGGCTCGCGTGGCTATGGACGCATTGAGTTTCAGTTTGATGATGAAGCGCTAAACGAAAAATTCAAAGACAGAAAGCCTTTTTCCAATGGAGGAAAATAACCGTGAAACTCTACGAGGTCATTATTAAACCGGAAAGCGGTTTTGGTACGCCGCTAAAAGGCGACACGATCTTCGGCCATATCTGCTGGCAGACCGCATATGACAAGAATTTGCTGGAAGGTGGCTTGGATCGTTGGATTGATTGCTACGCGGAGCGGCCCTTTGTCGTTTGTTCATCCGCCTGGCTGAAAATCAGAAAAGACGGCAAGTGGTTTTATGCCATGAAACGCCCCGATTATCCGCCTGGCCGTCTTTTTCAGGCAACGCAGAATAATTGTAGAAAGGCGCATGAACAAAAAAAAGAGAACTTGAAAAAAAAGTGGTTTCTTGTCCCGGAAGATTTTCATCTCTCCATAAAGACCGACGCTTTCATCACGGACAAAGAACTGCTGGCGTATTTATTCAACGATCTGTCCGGCGAATCAAGAAAAATAATGCGCAGGAAGGCTGACAGGGCGTTTATGTCTGAATTTATTCAGCCGCATAACACCATAAACCGTTTGACCATGACCACCGGCAGCGGGATGTTTGCGCCGCATTCGGAAGCAGCGGATTTCTATTACCCAGAAACAGAGTTGGCCATTTTCATCCTTGTTGATGAAGAAGCGACGGATATGGACCGGCTGCAAGCGGCGATGGAAAGAATTGGCCGTGTTGGATACGGTAGAAACGCTTCGACGGGCGCGGGGAAGTTTTCGCTG
>ERZ795057.439-NODE-439-length-43670-cov-7.343827_pt1 | contig 43670 bp, 40 predicted proteins | sample MGYA00375141_ERZ795057 | MGnify/ENA primary metagenome ERZ795057 (study PRJEB30186, sample SAMN05720163) | activated sludge metagenome | isolation source: Anaerobic digester | place: Hong Kong | collected 2015-01-26 ...
GACGGCTGGCATGTTCAGTCTGCTGAAACCGGCTTCAGACACTTCACTATATGCAACATTGGCATTGGACTGGTAAAGGAGCTTACGGTTACCGAAAGCTTCAGCGTACCGGTAAACGGTCAGATAGTATTTAATCCTGACAGAAATACAATGTATGCAGTAGTTGGATTCACATTCTGAAAATGATCGTCAATTAATTATAAAACCAAGTTATGAAATCAAACCGCAAAAGAATTCTGTTGTTTTTGTTTATGCTGCTGGCAGGGAATGCAGGACTGATAGCCTCTGACGGAGGTGAAATAGATACGGGAGCCACTGCCTGGATGCTTACTTCAACGGCACTGGTATTGCTTATGATACCGGGTCTGGCTATGTTCTACGGAGGGCTTGTCCGCTCAAAGAATGTCCTTGGCACCATCATGCACAGTTTTGTGGCCATGGGAATAATAAGTGTTCTTTGGGTAGTCGTTGGTTACTCGATGAGTTTCGGAAGCAACATCCTAGGAGGCCTGGTTGGATGGAATGCCGATTACTTTTTTCTCAAAGGGATTGACTCAAATATCCTCGAAGCCGGTGTACCTGAATATGTGTTCACCATGTTCCAGGGGAAGTTTGCAATAATAACACCCGCTCTCATTGCCGGTGCCTTTGCTGAACGGGTCTCTTTTAAGGCTTATTGCCTTTTCATTGCCCTTTGGAGTCTTCTTGTTTATAATCCTTTATGTCACTGGGTATGGGCATCTGACGGATTTCTTTTTAACCTCGGAGCTAACGGCGCAATAGATTTTGCAGGAGGTACTGTCGTCCATATCTCGGCAGGCGTAAGCGGTCTTGTTGCAGCTTTGTTTACAGGCTCCCGGCGCGGATATCCTTACCGGGTAATCCGTCCGAATAACCTCGTCATAACTATGCTGGGTGCCGGGCTCCTCTGGGTCGGCTGGTTTGGTTTCAACGCCGGAAGCAGCATCTCAAGCGGACTTATCACCGCACAGGCATTAACGGCAACACAGGTAGCTGCTGCCGCCGGAGCCCTCACATGGATCATTATAGAAGGATCACATCAGGGTAAGGCAACAGCCCTCGGATTTGCCTCCGGAATTCTTGCCGGGCTTGTTGCTGTAACACCTGCTGCAGGCGTCGTTCAGCCTTATGGAGCATTAATCCTTGGCGCAATGGCATCCGGGATCTGCTATATGGCTATTCAGATCAAGAACAGGCTGGGTTATGACGACAGTCTTGACGCTTTTGGCATTCATGGTGTAGGAGGAATAGTGGGTGCAGTTCTGCTTACATTTTTTATCAGGAAATCGTGGATGGCAGAAGCTTCAGAAGCTATTGGGGCGACATGGACAATCTGGAACCAGCTTGGCGTCCAGGTTCTGGCAGTTGCTATCGCAATAGCGTTTTCCGGTATTATGACTTTCCTGATATTGTGGATCATGAACAGGTTTGTTAAATTCAAATCGACCGAAGGAGAAGAAATGGCAGGCCTCGACCGCTCCTATCATGGTGAAAGAGGATACGGAATGCTGAATCCAAGTTAACATTTTAATATTGTAAAACATGAAACTGATAACAGCAATAATAAGGGAAGTTCAGCTCGAGAAAGTAAGGGAAGCTCTTATTGCTTCTGAAATAACTAGGATAACTGTCAGCCGTGTCTCCGGACATGGCCGGCAGAGGATCGAAGAAATGTACCGGGGTCAGAAAATAGTACCCGACCTGATCCCGAAAATAAAGATAGACATCGCCGTCAACGACGACTTCGTGGATATAACTGTCGACACAATACTCAGATCGGCTAAAACGAACGGCGCAGAAGGTACTGTGGGCGACGGCAAAATCTTTATCACTCCTCTGGAGGAATGTATCAGGATCAGGACAGGAGAGCGAGGCAGGAGCGCTATTTGAAGAGATCGGCGGATCTATCCGAGGAAGATTTTCATATCCTCTTCTACAGTTCCTATTCCTGATATTCCGAACTTCTCGACTACCACCTTTGCCACATTTGGTGAAAGGAAGCCCGGCAGCGTGGGACCAAGATGAATGTTTTTCACTCCCAGGTAAAGCAGTGCCAGCAGCACTATCACAGCCTTCTGCTCATACCATGCAATATTGTAGGCTATCGGGAGTTCGTTAATGTCGTTCAGGTTAAAGACCTCCTTGAGCTTTAAGGCAATAACTGCAAGTGAGTATGAATCATTGCATTGTCCTGCATCAAGGACCCTCGGTATTCCGTTAATGTCGCCGAGTGGCAGTTTGTTGTACCTGTATTTTGCACAGCCTGCCGTAAGTATTACGGTATCTTCCGGAAGAGCTTCAGCAAACTCCGTATAGTAATTCCGGTCTTTGAACCTTCCGTCGCAACCTGCCATCACGAAAAACTTCCTGATAGCGCCCGATTTAACGGCATCAACCACCTTGTCGGCAAGAGCCATCACCTGGTTATGTGCAAATCCTCCAATTATCTCTCCTTTTTCAATTTCTACCGGAGGCTTGCATTTCCTGGCATGTTCAATGATCTCAGAAAAATCTTTCTGTCCGCCTTCAGCTCTGTCGGGTATATGTCTGAACCCTGTGAATCCTGAAGCTCCTGTTGTGTACACCCTTTCAGCATAAGTGGCATCTTTTTTCGGAGGTACAATGCAGTTTGTGGTAAAGAGAACCGGTCCGTTAAAAGTTTCAAATTCCTCTTTCTGACGCCACCATGAGCTTCCGTAATTTCCGACGAAGTGACTGTATTTTTTAAACTCAGGATAATAATTGGCCGGAAGCATCTCACTGTGTGTGTAAACATCAACACCTGTTCCTTCAGTCTGCTTCAGGAGGTCTTCCATATCCCTCAGATCGTGTCCGCTGATAAGTATTCCTGGATTATTCCTGACTCCGATATTGACTTTTGTGATCTCGGGATTGCCATAGGTTGTCGTATTTGCCTTGTCGAGGAGTGCCATGGCGGTTACACCATATTTACCTGTTTCAAGTACCAGATTAACAAGCTGGTCGGCATTTAGAGAATTATCTGTTGTGGCTGCAAGAGCTTCCTGCATGAACCTGTAGAGATCCTTATCTTCAAAGCCCAGATTGTACGCATGTTCTGTATAGGCTGCCATTCCCTTCAGACCATAGGTTACCAGTTCGCGCAGCGATCTGATGTCTTCATTTTCTGTAACCAGAACTCCGACCGATTTGTTCTTCGCTTCAAACTCCTCCACCGTGTCAGCATTCCAGGTAACCGACTCATGAGGTTGAGCGGGAAGTTTACCACCTGCCTCGAGTAGTTTTTCCTTCAGTGATTCACGTAACTTAAGCCCTTCTCTTATCTTGTCAACAAAGCGGCCATAGTCGAAGTTGGCATTGGTGATTGTCATGAACAATCCGTCGAAAACAAATTTGTTCACGGTATTATCTTCAATCCCGGATTTCCTGGCTTCGGTGCTTAAGATCGAGATGCCCTTTATTACGAACATAAGAAGGTCCTGCATGTTGGCTACAGATTCATTCTTGCCGCAAACGCCTGTGAGCGTGCAGCCTGTTCCCCTGGCGGTTTCCTGACACTGATAACAAAACATACTCATAATGATATGGTTTTATGGTTCATTTAAATTTATTGCTTCATTCACTTTTAATACTGATACCCTGTAAAATGAATGCAAATCTAAGAAGACCGGATCAGATAAAATGTAACATATGTTACAAAATTACCTTTTAATTCTGTTTGATACAAATTAGGTTTTCCGGCATGATGAAAACAAAACCGCAAAGTACTCACAGTATTTTCGCCAGGGCTGCATAGTGTTGAATTTCATTCTTGCACACTCTGCAGACTTTGTGCTTTACGGGCGTACTTTGCAGTTTCCGGAAGCTCAGGTAACGGCCCCCGGTGTGTTCAGCTTCCGTTTCAGAAGCGGTAACCCACCGATAGACCGAAGCCTGTGTTCTTCCAGGTTAAATTATCGTCAGAGACAACTGCATAATCAGGATTTATTTTTATCAGACCAAGTTGTGCATTCAACTGGAAAAACAAACCTGCCTGAAGTTCATACCCGAAGAAGATATTGCCTCCGGCATCGAAATGCTTGTAGTATACTGTCGTCACTCCGTTTGGAGTGACCTCGTTCTTAAATTCAATTTTTGTTTTGTCGCCATCGGCATCCACAACATTTCCTGCTGCTGCGTATCCCACATAAGGTCCGAATCCCAGCAGTATGAAACCGGATCCGAGCTGACCTTTGTACAGAAAGTTGATCGGAAGTTCAAGATAGGAGAGTTTGTGTTTGACAGCATCTCCGTCGGGATTGACATCTGCACCCTTTAGTGAGTAAAGAAGTCCGGGCTGCAGATAAAAATCGGGGGCTATCGGGATTTGAACATTCAGTCCTCCATGATATCCGAACAGAAGGCCGTTCTCAAGTTTATTGTCAAGGATGTCTTTACCGTTGATGTTCTGGAAATTTACTCCTGCAAGTATTCCAAATGATGTTCTGCCTTTTTCCTGGCTTTGGATTGTGGAAAAAGGAGCCAGTATCAGCAGAACCAGAATGGATGATAAAAGTTTTGTTTTCATTTCGTAATTTTTTATTATTAATTCTTTATTACTGATTTGAACCGGCAGCTTCCTTTTCGGCTTCTGCTTTCATTTTTTCATTTGCCGTGATCAGGAATTCAACCCTGCGGTTTTGAGCCCTGCCCTCGTCGGTCTCGTTATCGTATTTTGGTGTGAGTTCACCGAAACCTTTTGTAGTGAGCCTTGCTTCTGCAATATTATTGGTAAGAAGATAAGCTGAAACTGCCTGTGCCCGTCTTTCCGATAGAGCCTGGTTGTATGTTTCCGTTCCCCGGCTGTCGGTATGTCCCTGTATCTCAAGATCGGTGTCGGGATATTGATTAAGGATGACCGCCAGCTTGTCGATGTTTTGTTTTGCTTCGTCTGACAGGTCAGACCTGTCGAATCCGAAAAGGACATTGCTGCTGAATTCTACCACGATGCCTTCACCGACTCTTTCGACTTTAGCGTCGGGTACCGAGTTTTCAATTTCTTCAGCCTGCTTGTCCATCTGACGTCCTATTACGGCTCCGGCAGTTCCTCCCACGGCAGCTCCGATTATCGCTCCGAGTGCAGTGTTGCCCGAGGCCCTTCCGATCACTGCGCCCACCGCTCCTCCGGCTGCAGTGCCCACTGCTGCACCTTTTGTTGTCCGGTTCAGTGAAGCACATCCCGTCAATACCAGAGATGCGCTTAATAATAAGATCAAAGGTGTTTTTAATTTTTTCATGATGCTAAGATTTTAATTGAAATGTATGTTGAACAAATCGAATGCTGATCTGATTTTATTAATCCTTATCTCTGGGTAATCAAGTCTGTCTATCTGCTAAAAAGTTAACTTCTCAGCCGGTTGGTTCAGTAAATTCATGGGAAGAACAAATGTATAAAATATTACTTAATTAAAAAAGCCATATTGTTTTCAAATGACGATGGATTTTTGTAACTTATGCAGAAATTCGGGGAAATAACACGACAGGACTGAATACCGATTTGTCATTCCCATTTCTAACCAAAAAATATTCATTATGGCAGTACTTAAAGTTATCGAGATCATGGCATCGTCGCCCAAAAGCTGGGAAGATGCTACCAATACCGCGGTTAAAACTGCAGGTAAGACCGTTAAGGGAATCCGCTCAGTTTATATCCAGGATATGAGTGCAGTGGTTAAAAGCAACAAGATCACCGAATTCAGGGTGAATGCAAAGATCACCTTCGAAGTGCTGGACTAACAGGACTCAGGGGAAAAAGGAGCTGTCTCATAAGCCCCGCTTCTTTTAATTTACCCCTAAATCCCCTAAAGGGGACTTGATGATTATCTAATTTTTAATAATCCTCTATTAGTGTACCGGGCTAAATATAAGTGGATTATGAGACAGTTCCGCCTGTTATGGTAAATGCTTATCTCAGGCTTTGTTCACATCTTCTTCGTCAGCGCCTTTTTTACCGGTCTTCTCCCTGATATTGTCAGCAAGATCATCCAGCTTGTCGGCTGCTTTTTCTGCAATATTCTTGCCCAGATCCTTTACCTGTGAAAGTTTTTCCTTTGCTTCCTCACCGGTTTTGCCTGTAAAAGCCTTCAGTTTCTCTTTTGCCTCACCCGAACGGATCTCATCAACTTTATCTTCCACAAAATCACCTGCTTTTTCAACAGTGTCAGAAATTTCCCTGAAAGCCTTGCTCTGTTTTACCTTTTCGGTAGTGTCGTCAATAAAATCATCGGCCTTGTCGATCAGTTTTTTTGCCTTCTCTGCCCAACCTTTTTCACGGTTCTCCTCATCCTCTTTGTTCAGTTCTTCTTCCATTGTAGTTAAGTTTATGATTAATAGTTGATAAAATATGGATTGTATGGATTATGTATATCTTATAAAGATAAATGACTATCGGGAATCAATAATAAAAAGTTAATATTAAAATGTTTCTATTATTATAATGCTAATAATCAATTACTTCCATTTTGCTCTAAATGACCCCCTTTCCCGTTTCCCCCTGCGCCTTCGCGTAGCCGCTACGGCGGAGCAAGGCAGGGGGGAAATGCTTTACTCTCAGCTCCTTCCCCCGTGGGGGAAGGTTGGGAAGGGGGTTTAAGTGATAAAAATTTAATGTTATATTTATGATTCCCGATACTCAATATAAAGATAAAAAAGAGAAATAATTAACGCAATGATAAAAAGAGTAATTTTGAGAAGATCATATTCTGCAAGGTGTAATCTCAGATACTGAGAATGGAAAAGGAGACTCTGATAGCGGTTGCCATAGGGATCGGTCTGGCTGCGAGCAGCGGATTCAGGGTGTTTGTCCCGATGCTTGTGGCCGCTATAGCTGCCAGGACAGGTATACTGCCGCTGAATGAAAGTTTTCAATGGCTTGGAAGCTGGACTGCTGTGGCGGTACTGGGAACGGCAACTGTAGTTGAAATAATTGCATACTATATTCCTTTCGTCGACAATCTGCTCGACACGCTATCCACTCCTCTTGCAATTGGTGCCGGAACCTTGTTGCTGACATCGGTACTGCCTGTCGACAACGAGTTTCTGAAGTGGATAACGGGTTTTCTGGTGGGAGGGGGGACAGCTGCTACTGTTCAGGGGGCGACAGTTCTGACAAGGCTTGCATCATCGAAATTCACTGCGGGAGCAGGTAATGCGGTAGTTGCCACTGGTGAGCATGCCGCAGCATTCGGAACATCCATTCTTTCCTTGTTCACTCCCCTTTTTATTGCTGTAATTGTCATACTTGCAGTGGTATACATCATTCTTCGCTTCGGAAGGAGGCTTTTCAGGCGGAACAGGCCTTAGTATTCTGATTTTCTTTTGTTTTTTCAGCTGTTTCTCTTATATTTGAGAGTTGTTTCCTGACGTGCTTAACATTTAGAATATGCTTGTAAGAACATTTGCCAGTGCCGTAACGGGCATTGATGCAGTGACAGTCGCGATAGAGGTTAATGTATCGCGCGGGGTCCGTTTTTTCCTGGTAGGTCTGCCCGATGTGGCGGTAAGGGAAAGTCAGCAGAGGATAGAATCTTCATTCAGGGCTCTCGGTTACAAGTGGCCGGGGAGGCAGGTGCTTATCAACATGGCTCCTGCCGATATCAGGAAGGAAGGTGCTGCATACGATCTTCCTCTTGCAGTTGGTATCCTGGCTGCAGATGAGAAGGTGGCAGGAAGTGAGACTGGTTCATACATCATGATGGGAGAGCTGTCTCTCGACGGCACTCTTCAGCCCGTGAGGGGGGTGCTTCCCATAGCCCTGAGGGCCAGGGAGGAGAAGTTCAAAGGAGTCATAGTGCCATTGAAGAATGCACGTGAGGCGGCGGTGGTGAATGGCATTGATGTTTATGGTATGGAAAACCTGGGTGATGTGATTGCGTTTTTCAACGGATCCAGGCAATTTGAACCTGTCAAAGTTGATCTGGTTGAGCTTTTCAATACCGAGGCAAACAGGTATGATATTGATTTTTCCGATGTAAGAGGGCAGGAGAATGTGAAACGGGCCCTTGAGGTAGCAGCAGCAGGAGGACATAATATCATAATGATAGGTCCTCCGGGAGCCGGAAAAACAATGCTGGCGAAAAGAATTCCCACAATAATTCCTCCTCTTACCCTTGAAGAAGCTCTTGAAACAACGAAAATTCATTCGGTGGCGGGCAAGATAGACGCTCACACGGCACTTATGACAAAAAGACCTTTCAGGAGTCCTCACCATACAATTTCTGATGTCGCCCTTGTTGGTGGAGGCACCTTTCCTCAGCCGGGAGAGATATCACTGGCCCATAACGGCGTGCTCTTCCTCGACGAACTTCCCGAATTCAAAAGAACAGTGCTCGAAGTCATGCGGCAGCCTCTCGAAGACCGCGAAATAACAATTTCAAGAGCCAAATCGACTGTTAACTACCCAGCTTCACTGATGCTCGTTGCTTCAATGAATCCATGCCCCTGCGGCTTTCATAACCACCCCGAAAAAGAATGTGTCTGCACTACCGGAATGGTCCAGAAATACCTTAACCGGATATCAGGCCCTCTTCTCGACCGTATCGACATCCATATCGAAGTGGTCCCTGTAAAATACGACAAACTATCCGAAACAGGCAGGACTGAACGATCCGGCGCTGTGAGGGAGCGGGTTGTAAGAGCAAGAGAAATACAGTCCCGCCGCTTCGAATCAGTCAAGGGAGTATATTCCAATGCACAGATGACCTCTTCACTGCAGCGAAGATACTGCCAGCTCGATGAGGCCGGAGGAAAACTCCTGAAAACCGCCATGGAGATCAGAGGACTTTCCGCCCGCGCCTTCGACAGGATCCTAAAGGTCGCAAGGACAATAGCAGACCTCGATGCATCAGAAAACATAAACCCCGGACATATATCCGAAGCGATAAACTACCGTAACCTCGACAGGGAAGGGTGGGCAGGATAATCCGGAAAACGGATGTCAGAGACAACCCCCCGTAATTTTCAGGCGACAACCCTATTTTATACAGCTAATTTATCCGGTTAAAGTATAATTTTGTATTTTAGCACATTGAACCGAACCTGATCTTCCTTGCATGGACCTTATCAAGGGTATTCGTAAACTTATTTCCGAACAGAAGCTTATGTTCGTTTACCGGGGTATAGTTACCCACGAAAACTCAATGCCCCTGCTTATGCTCCTCGAAAAGGAAATGGAAAACTCCCAATTCGGCTTCCTGGGCCGTAAACGCCTTTTCATGTTCGTGCTCGAAAGCCTTCAGAACGTATCACGCCACGGAGCAGAAAAAGAACATCCGAACATGTCACTCGTGGTATATTCAAAAGATAACGGAGGCTACACAGTATCAACCGGCAACGTTATTCCTTCCGAAAATACCGCCGACCTGAAAAAAAGACTTGAGGAGATAAACCGTCTTGAGAACACCGAGATACGGAAAGTATACCGCCAGATGCTTACCACCTCCGAATTAAGCACCAAGGGAGGTGCCGGACTGGGATTGATAGAAATGGCAAAGAAAACAGGGAATAAACTCGATTTCGACTTCGTCGGACTCGATGAAAAAAGCTCATACTTCATTCTCAGCAAAACTGTCGACTCCAAAGGTGTAGGCGTTCATGCCGGCGTACAGGAAAAACCTTTTCAGGGAAAAGAAGTGGCACAGCTTGAACGTATCATGGCCGAAAACGACATCTTCTTTCTGTGGTCAGGTCATATCACCCCCGATGTGGGAAAAGAGGTCATTTCATTCCATGAGGCAAAACTATCTGAAGATGAGATAGAATCAAATTTAAGAAAGAGAGTCTTCAGCATACTGATAGAGATAATCGAGAACGTGGCAAAATACAGCCCGGGAAACGAGGCCGAAAAGAAATATGGAATGCCTGTGGCAATAATAAGATACAGCGCCGGAACATATTACCTTACTACCTTCAACCTCATTCCTAATGAAAATGTTGACGGACTGAAAGAAAAGATCGACAGGATAAATGAACTCGACAGGGAAAGCCTCAGGGAGTTCTATGTCAGCTCCCTGTCAGGTCAGTCTTCATCATCCGAGAATACGGGTAATATGGGGCTTATTGAAATGGCAAGAAAATCAGGAAATAAACTTATCTATCAGTTTGAACGACTTAATGACCTGTATTCCTGGTACCTGATTACTGTTGCCGTAAAGGAATAGGTTCGTCAGCCAAAGACCTTCAGTTCAATCTTACTGCCGTCCCATACTGCATAGGTGCTGTTGGCGATCCAGTCGCCCAGGAAAAAAGCTTCTGCTCCTTCCTTCATCGTGAACGACATAGCAAGATGACGGTGTCCGAAAATAAAATAATCAATATTCTTTTCTGCCATTACCGACCGTGCATACCTGAGCAGGTCTTCCCTGTCTTCTCCGAGGAAAGGTGTCGAATCGCCTTTTGCGAGCCTTGAACTGTTTGACCACCTGTGCCCTATGCCCACACCTATTGCCGGATGGAGTGCCGAATACAACACCCTGAGGGGTTTGTTGCGGAAAATCCACAGCAGTATCCGGTATCCGGTATTCCGTGTTCCCAGCCCTTCACCATGGGCCAGATGAAACATTTTACCGTTGAAGTTCACGGTCATCGGCCCTGTATGGACCTTCATGCCGCATTCTCCGGAAAGGTAATCTTTTACCCACATGTCGTGGTTGCCTGTAAAAAAATGTACGGGTATTCCGGAATCGGTGATGGAAGAGATCTTTCCCAGGAACCTCGTAAATCCTCTTGGTACTACCAGACGGTATTCCCACCAGAAGTCGAAGATATCTCCAAGCAGGTATATTTCGGCTGCTTCGGTACTGACTTCATCGAGCCATCTTACTATCTTTTTTTCTCTTTCGGAGCTGTCCGTCCCCGAATTCAGTCCGAGATGAAAATCGGATGCAAAAAATATTTTTCCCCTGAGGTCCAAGTTACGGGTCAGTTTTTAAAAAGTTGGGCAAGCTTTACCTGTAAAGCCCTTCCGTGAAGATTCGAACCTATTATGTTTCCAAGCGGATCGAACAGGTAATTCGCCGGCAGGCTTCTCACATTAAAGATCACGGCGCTTTTCTGGTATGAAGGGTCTTCCTCCCTGACGCTTATCCATGGCAGTTCATCAAATCTTACGGCAGCCTTCCATGTCTCCTCATCCTTGTCGAGATTTATCTGATATATCTCGAATCCTTTCCTGTTGTACAGACGGTAAAATTCCTTCAGCTGGATGTTTTCGGCAATACATTCACGCGATTCGGCCGACCAGAAAGTAAGCAGCACATGTTTGCCCCTGAGCGATGACAGCGCTATCTGGCGCCCGTTAATATCTTTCAGCACGGCATCAAGCTTCACTTCGGGAAGTGTATCGATCATTGCATTGTATCTTCTTGCATTGAACTGTGCCATTTCCTTTTCAAAAGTGGTCAGAAGAGCTTTGGTATGCCGTGAGTCGGGATAATATTTTTTAAGTGAATCGGAAACGATCTTCATGTATTGGAGATCGCGTGGATCATACAGAACATAGGCTTCATTGTGCAGCTTCTGAAAAAGAGCTTTTATGGAAGCCAGAGAGCTGATATGGTTAATCACGAATTCAATATTGAATTTCCTCTGCTCTCTCGCAAGATCGGAGATCTGTTTCTCAAGCTCAGACCTGATTTCTTCAAATCCCGGTTTTTCGGATTCACGCTGATAGACAGTGTTCAGTGAATCCAGGGGTTTCTTGGTCGACAGAAGCCTGTCGTCGAGAGTTTTAATTAATACCGATCCTTCAGAACCTTCAACACTGTAATTATCATAAAGTTTGTCTGATCCGAAATGCAGTCTTATCTTTTCACCGGGTTCGGCCAGAAGTGTAATAAAATTATCCTGCGAAAGGGCTACCTGGTAGAAATCCGGAACAGTTGATTTAATCCGCAGGCTGAAATCACCTTTACGGTTTATCCTGGTTGAATCAAGGAAATTTATGTTATTTATATCGGCGCTGTTGACTTTTATATATTGTCCTGTTGTTTTTTCTCCCTCTATCCTGCCCCGTATTGTTATCAGATCTTCATTCCTGCAGGCAGAAAGTATTGAAAGGAAGAGCAACAGGGAAACAAATTTTTTCATAAATACAGGATTTTTATGGTGGGAAACGAATGACGGCATATTATTTTGAAAATACTACCTCAAGGGTATTCAGGAGCTCATCACCTCTAAGGTCTCTTGCAATAATTTTTCCCTCTCTGTCGAGAAGGAAGCTGGAAGGTATCTTTTCCAGGTTATATAATGGCACCACTACCGACTGCCAGTACCTGATATCGCTCACATGGATCCATTTTTCAAGGCCGTCTTCAATGATGCCCTTCATCCAGGCCTCTTTTGTTTTATCCAGTGACACCTGAAATATCTCAAAACCCTTTTCATGGTAAAGTCCGTATGCCCTTACCAGGTTAGGATTTTCTTTCCTGCAGGGAGTGCACCATGATGCCCAGAAATCGAGGAGAACAATATTACCCCTTGTTGAAGACAATCTCACTGTGTCGCCTTCCGTATCGGGGAGGGCTATTTCAGGAGCTTCAAATCCTTCTTCCGATGACAGTAATCCTGTCTGCTGTGCGATCATAGCGGCCTTTAATCCTGACACTTGCTCGTTAAGCGATTTAACCGGCTCATAATCAGGATATAACAGCATCATTGCCGAATCTACCTTTATAAAATATTCAAGGTCTTTTTCAGGGCTCAGAATATATTCTCCAGGAGCCACCTGCTGGTAAAGTGCCACCAGGCTGACAAGTGAATTCAGGTTTTTATCGATATAGTCCCTGGTATAACTGTTCAGTTCATCGAGGCATATACGGGCACGGTTTTCGAGCTCTTCCATTACCGTGTCGAGACGTTCTGTGCCAAGGTTCTGAATATATGTATCATAAAGGCTTTGAAGACTGATCTGTGTTTTCTGTAGTCTGATGTTGTAATCATTCATCAGCCTGGTGCCCGGAGAACCTGAGATCAGTTGTGGAAAATTAAGTGAATCCCGGTAAGCTGAAATATGAAGTTCCTGGCCCGGTTCAAGAAGTAACATCAGGAAGTTGGTTTCATCTGTTTTAAGAAGGTAAAAGGAAGGATACCTGACCGTTCGGGCAAACGTGAAAGAACCGTCAGATGACACAATGGCTGAATCGACCGTGATCAGATCCGTGGATCTGAGTTCGTCGAGGTATAAATATTCTCCTCCGGTATGGCCCTGAAGTTTGCCAATTATCTCAATATTATTATTTTTGCACCCTGCTGAAACAACTGCAGCAAACAAGAATAAAAGGACTTTCTTAATCATTAACCGTACGATTAATTAACAGTCTTCAAAAAATGTTGATTGCAAAGTTATTTATTTTTTTCAGCGTTAGCGGGGAGCATGATGAATAATTTAATCTGCACCCTCCAGTTGGTTTGCAATGTTGGATAAAATATGCTATCTTAAAAGACTTTTTATAAAAGGCTAATTGTAATCATATGAGCTATATCAAATTTGATAAGTGCAAAATCGTCAATCTGGAATATTCGCTGGGACGGGAAATAATCAGGACCAACAGGGCAGGGTCCTATGCTTCCACTTCCATTGTGGAATGCAATACCCGTAAATATCACGGACTCCTGGTTTGTCCTGTTGATGAACTCGGTGGGGGGAGATTTGTGCTGCTTTCAGGAGTTGATGTTACTGTATTGAACAACAATCAGAGCTTCAATTTAGGGATCAGGAAATACAAGGGAGATTATTACAGTCCGAAGGGGCATAAATATATTGAGGATTTTTGCACGGAGGTCATTCCTTCAAGGGTGTTTCGTGTCGGGAATGTGCTTCTTCAGGTTGAGAGACTGCTTGTGCATTACGAGGAACAGTTGCTTATCAGGTATACCGTCCTGGAAGCTGCAGAGGAGATGAAGCTGCAGCTAAAGCCTTTCCTGGCATTCAGGAGCATTCATGAGCTCACCCATGCCAATATGGCTGCAAACACAAAGATTGAACCTGTGAAGAACGGTATTAAAATGAAGCTGTACGAAGGCTTTCCTTATCTCAACATGCAATTCTCTTCGAAGCCTGATTTCGTACATGTTCCCGACTGGTATCTTGGTGTGGAGTACATTGAGGAGCAGAAGAGGGGGTACGACTTCTCGGAGGATCTCTTCTGTCCGGGTTTCTTCGAATTTAAAGCAAGAAAAGGTGATGTTATTGTCTTTTCAGCATCGACAAAGGAAGAAAATCCAAACGGCTTCAAGACGAAATTTTCAAAGACAGTGTCCCGGAAGATCCCAAGAGACAGTTTTGTTCACTGTCTCCGGAATGCCGCACAACAGTTTGTTGAAAAAAGAGGGGATGACACCCTCATAATTGCAGGTTACCCATGGTTTGGTTCCTGGGGAAGAGATACCTTCATATCCCTGCCGGGCCTGGCACTGGCAAAGCAAAAGCTCGAACTTTACCGGGAAGTTCTCGACACGCAGGTAGGCAGGATGAAGGACGGATTATTTCCCAACATGGGAACCAAAGGTCATTATGCCTTCAACTCAGTCGACGCCCCGCTATGGTTCTTCTGGGCTCTCCAGCAATACGTTCTGAACGGTGGTACCGACTGCTGTGAACGTTATGCCGATGCGGCAAAATCGGTCCTTGCGGCTTTCAGGAACGGCACCGATTACAACATCCGTATGACTGACAATGGTCTTATTTACGCAGGTGCACCCGGTAAAGCACTGACCTGGATGGATGCTGTCGTTAACGGAGAGCCGGTAACTCAGAGACGCGGATATGCTGTTGAAATAAATGCCCTCTGGTATAATGCTGTCTGCTTTGTTCTTGATATGGCGAAATCGGAGAAAGACAGGAAATTCATCAGGGAATACGAAAATTTGCCCGAACTGATAAAAGGTTCTTTTCTTGAAATGTTCTGGGATGAAAAGACTGGCTATCTGGCCGACTATGTGAATGAGGAGGAAGGGAAGAATTTCTTTAAAAGACCAAATATGCTTATCTCCGTTTCTCTTCCCTATTCCATGCTCGACAAGGAACAGATGAAAAAGGTGCTTGATGTTGCCGACAAGGAACTTCTTACGCCCCGCGGGCTCAGGACCCTCTCTCCCGGCAATAAGTTCTACAAGGGAACATATTATGGTAATCAGGAGACGCGCGATAATGCATACCATCAGGGTACGGTCTGGCCATGGCTCCTGGGACCCTTCTGCGAGGGATGGCTCAGAGTATATGGAAAACAGGGAGTTCAGAAAATTAAAAATCTTATCTACGGACTTGAAGAATGTATGAGTGAACACGGGATCTCCACTCTTTCGGAGATTCATGATGGTGATCCCCCTCATAATCCAAGGGGTGCAGTCTCACAGGCGTGGAGTGTCGGTGAGGTGCTCAGGATCATTGATTTGCTTGAAAGAGAATATTCTAACGACTAAAACAGGCACAGTATGCGTGTGTTAATGTTTGGGTGGGAGTTTCCTCCACATATATCGGGAGGACTGGGGACGGCCAGCTATGGTCTGACAAAGGGCATGGCCTCGCTGGGCGATATCGAAGTGATCTTCGTGGTGCCTAAGGCATGGGGAGACGAAGACCAGAGCATAGTCAGACTCATCGGTGCCAACAAGATTCCTGTGGCATTTAAAAAGATCTATTATAAGGGAGTGAGACAACCTGTTGAAAAAATTGAAGTATCCTCCAAGATAGTGCCATATACTGACCCGGAAGATTTCTGGAAAATTACACGTTCTGAGATTTCCGGCCACCGTATGATAATAGAGACAAACAACAAGGGAATGGTTGATTTCTCCGGAAGATATGATAATAACCTTCTGGATGAGATCTATAAATATTCCGTGGTGGCTTCGGTCATCGCCGAGGAAAATGAGTTCGACATAATCCACGCCCACGACTGGCTTGCATACCCGGCAGGAATAGCGGCAATGGAGGTATCGGGAAAACCGCTGGTGATCCATGTTCACGCCACCGATTTCGACAGAAGCGGAGGAAGTGTAAATCCCGAAGTGTACCGTATTGAAAAGAACGGCATGGATGCAGCCTCTAAAATAATTACGGTAAGTAATCTCACACGCGATATAGTAATCCATAAGTACAATATCGACCCCTGCAAAGTTGAAACGGTATACAATGCCGTTGAACCTGTAAGAATTGATGACGATATCATGGTTAAAAAGGGTTTTGATGAGAAAGTAGTTACATTTCTCGGGAGAATAACCCTTCAGAAAGGACCTGAATACTTCATAGAGGCAGCTTACAAGGTCCTTAAAGCAATGGATAATGTGAGATTCGTGATGGCAGGATCGGGCGATATGATGGAAAGAATGATCCGACGGGCAGCCTCTCTTAAAATAGTGGACAGGTTCCATTTTACGGGTTTCCTTAAAGGTAAAGACGTCTTTACCATGCTGGCAATGAGCGATGTGTATATCATGCCTTCTGTTTCAGAGCCTTTTGGGATATCCCCACTCGAAGCCATGCAATCAAATGTTCCTGTGATCATCAGCAAACAATCGGGAGTGGCCGAGATACTGACACATGCTGTAAAAACCGATTTCTGGGATATTGATGCCATGGCCGATGCTATTTACGGCATACTGAACTATCCGGCCCTTGCAAGCATGTTCATCAAAAACGGTAAGGAAGAGGTGATCAGGCTAAAGTGGGATAATTCGGCCAGGCATGTTAAAGATATATATGAAAGAGTCATTTGGCATAAATAAGAATAAGACATGAGTGAAGCAGCCAGAAAAGCAATTTGCTTTTATTTTCAGGTTCACCAGCCTTTCAGGCTTAAACGTTACAGATTCTTCGACCTGGGACATGATCATTACTATTATGATGATTATCTCAATGAGTCTATCCTGCGAAAAGTGGCCGACAAATGTTATCTTCCTGCCAACGCTATTTTGCTCGATCTTATCAGGAAGCATAAGGGGAAATTTAAAATCGCATTCTCACTTTCAGGAATAGTGATAAACCAGTTCAGGCTTTATGCTCCGGAAGTTCTTGATTCTTTCAGGACCCTGGCCGAAACGGGAATGGTGGAATTCCTTGCAGAAACTAATTCACACTCACTTTCTTCTTTAAAAAACAGGGAACAATTTGAACATCAGGTCGATATGCACCGGAAGATGCTGAAGGAATTCCTGGGTGTTGAACCTGTTTCTTTCAGAAATACAGAATTGATTTATTCCGATGAGATCGGCTCATGGGTTGCCGACATGGGTTTCAAATCGATACTTACAGAAGGAGCAAAGCATGTGCTGGGTTGGAAAAGCCCTAATTTTCTGTATTGCAATTCGATAAACCCCAGACTTAAGGTGTTGCTGAGAAATTTCGTCCTGAGCGACGATATTGCCTTCAGGTTTTCGAACAAGGAATGGAGTGCATGGCCCCTGACGGCTGATAAATATGCCTCATGGCTGGCTAAAATTGCTCCCAGAAGCGAACTTGTAAATATCTTCATCGACTATGAGACTTTTGGAGAGCACAACTGGAAAGAGACAGGGATCTTTGACTTCCTGAAACACCTGCCTTCAGCGATCCTGAAGAAAACACCCTTCAGATTCATGACTCCTTCGGAAGTGGGTGATGAACTTCAACCTGTGTCGGCAATAAATGTCCCCTCACCTGTATCCTGGGCTGATGAAGAGAGAGATATAACAGCCTGGCTGGGAAACGAGCTGCAGTATGCTGCTTTTGATAAACTTTACGGACTTTCGGAGCAGGTAAGAAAATGTGACGATGAGCTGATCCGTAAGGATTGGGAATATCTGCAGTCGAGTGACCATTTTTATTACATGGCCACAAAATTCTTTTCCGACGGTGCCGTGCACGCATACTTTAATCCGTATGATACTCCCTATGATGCGTTCATGAATTACATGAACGTCCTGAGTGATTTTGAGATACGCATCCGCTTATGCTTACCTGTCACCGATGAACAGGTTCAGATTGCAAAACTTGAAGCGATAATAAGGGCAAAAGAAGAAATTATTGCCGGTAAAGATGCTGAGATAGATAGTCTTGTAAACAAGAAAAGAAGAACTTCAAAATCCGGCCGTGCCGCAGCCGTGAAAAAGACTCAGCCATCACTTAAAGAACTTGCTGCAAAACTTGCAGTATCGAGTCTTGCCAAAACGGAGGCTGTAAAAGGAAAGTCACCTGCAAAAAAAGCTTCAAAGTCTGGGTCCGGATCTCCCGGAAAAACCACTGCTGCAAGGAGCAGGTCAACAGCGACGGTTAAAAAAACGTCACCAAAGAAAAAATAGCTTAGTCAATTGTACCATATAATTATTAACTGCAGATGAAGGTTGAATTTATTTTTGAAACCAGCTGGGAAGTTTGTAACAAGGTTGGCGGAATACATACAGTGATATCTACGAAGGCTCTCAATATCATTGAAGAGGTTGGCGACAATTACATACTTATAGGTCCGGATGTATGGAGGGAAGATGTTATAAACCCGGAATTTATACCTGAAGAGTCTCTTTTTGCAGAATGGAAGACAAGAGCAGAATCAGAAGGGATCAGGGTAAAAACGGGAAGATGGAATATAGCAGGCAGGCCGATTGTGATGCTTATTGACTTCACTCCCTATTTTGGTCAGCAGAATGAGATATTTGCCAAATTCTGGGAAACCTACAAACTGGACAGTATTTCCGGACAATGGGATTATGTGGAACCTGCCCTTTTCGGTTATGCAGCCGGTAAACTGATAGAAAGCTTTACATCTTTCTACCAGGAACATCACAATATCATAGCCCAGTTTCATGAGTGGATGACCGGTACGGGAGTTTTGTACCTTGAAAAAAATGCTCCCTGGATAGCTACATCCTTTACAACACATGCTACTGTACTTGGCCGCTGCGTTGCAGGAAACAACAGGCCTCTGTACGGTAAGATGAAGGAATTTGCACCACAGCAGGTGGCACGGGAGTTCAACGTGATAGCTAAGCAGTCTCTCGAAAAAATCACAGCATCGGTGGCTGATGTCTTCACCACCGTAAGTGGCATTACCTCTAAAGAATGCAGCCATTTTCTCGCTAAGGAGGTAGATATCGTCACACCAAACGGGTTCGAGGATTCATTCGTGCCTCCGCAGGAGACATTCGGACAAAAGCGGAAAGACGCAAGGGATAAAATACTTGCCGTCGCTGAGGCCGTCCTGGGCTATAAACTAACCGGCGACAGCGTCCTTGTTGCCCATAGCGGAAGATATGAATTCAGAAATAAAGGTGTCGACATTTTTATCGACTCTCTTGGAGAATTAAGCAGATCAGAAGGGCTGGAAAAAGAGATAGTGGCCTTTATCCTTATGCCGGCTTACCACAAAGGACCACGTGAAGATCTTGCAGCTATTCTTTACAATAACGGACATGTGAACGGAGTGGATAAATACCTTACTCATTGTCTGCATTATCCGTCTTCCGATCCCGTCCTGAACCGGATCCGTGATAATAAGCTCTTTAATGAAAAGGGATCTAAGGTGAAGATCATTTTTGTTCCTTCTTACCTTAACGGTAACGATGGAATATTCAACATGCCGTATTATGATCTGCTGATTGGATTTGATCTTTCGGTGTTCCCTTCATATTATGAGCCCTGGGGATATACCCCGCTGGAGAGCCTTATGTTTTCAATACCAACTGTTACCACATCCCTTTCTGGTTTCGGCCTCTGGGTCAGAGACTATTTCAAGGACCCGGGTAACGGTATAGCAGTCATCGAACGTACTGATGACAATGAAAAGGATGTTGTCGGTCATATCAGGAAGTTTATTGAAAATTTCGTCGGGCTGAATGAGACTCAGGTGGAAGAAGCCAGGGCTAAGGCACACGAAATTTCGCGCATCGCAATGTGGGATACACTTGTGCAGCATTATTTCACTGCCTATGGAATGGCTCTCGAAAAAAGCGGTGTCAGAAGAGAAGAGCCGCGTGAATTTGCAGGTTTTATTGAAGCAACAGGAATTCCGGTCAGAAAGCCCCACCAGGTTCCGGTATGGAAGGATATTTATGTTCAGAGCGATGTTCCTGATAAACTTGCCGCACTCAAGGATCTGGCTAACAACCTGTGGTGGTCGTGGAACGGAGAGGCCGAATCATTGTTCCGCAGAATGGATCCTTCACTCTGGGAAGAAGTGAAGCATAATCCTAAAATGCTGATCGAGAAGATCGATTATAAGAGACTCCTGGTACTTGAGGATGACATGGAATTTGTAGGTGACCTTGAAAAAGTGACCAGATCGTTCAGGGAATACCTGGACCGGCCTGATGATCCGGAGAAACCCACCATAGCCTACTTTAGTATGGAATTCGGGATCCATCCCTGCCTGAAGATCTATTCGGGAGGTCTGGGTATACTCGCCGGCGATTATCTCAAGGAAGCCAGCGACTCAAATATACGTATCATTGGAATAGGACTGCTTTACAGGTTTGGATATTTCAAGCAGAAACTGGGTCCCAAAGGCGAACAGCTTGCTATCTATGAGGCAGAAGAGTTTTCACGGTTGCCGATACTCCCCGTAAAGGATGCTGAGGGGAATCATCTGGCAGTAAATCTTGTGTGGCCGGGAAGAACTGTCAGGGTCCGTGTATGGGAAGCCATGGTCGGTAAGGTGAGACTCATTCTTCTTGACACAGACTTCGATGACAATACCCCTGAAGACCGCACCATTACCCATTATCTGTACGGAGGCGACAATGAAAACAGGCTTAGACAGGAGCTTATCCTGGGGATAGGAGGTATACGGGCGCTGACAACCATGGGTATAAAACCGAATGTATTTCACAGCAATGAAGGACATTCGGCTTTCATAAGTCTCGAAAGACTCCGGATGATGATCAGTGAACATCACCTGACCTTCAGCCAGGCTCTCGAAGCGGTAAGAGCTTCCACCCTTTTCACAACCCATACACCTGTGCCTGCCGGGCATGATGCCTTTGATGAGGATCTTCTAAGAAAGTATATATCACATTATCACAGCCGGCTTAATATTTCATGGGATGAGCTTATGGCTCTCGGACGATGTGAAAACGATATGGATAAAAAGTTCAACATGAGCTACCTGGCAACGAGGATGTCCCAGGAGGTTAACGGGGTAAGCAAACTTCACGGGGAGGTAAGCCAGGGTATGTTCAACAAGCTATGGCCGGGATACCTGCGGGAGGAACTCTTTATCGATTATGTGACCAACGGAGTCCACCTTCCTACATGGCTGGCACCAGAATGGAAAAGTGTTTACCGTGAACTGACGGGTACGGAGAATTTCGATCAGACAGACAGGAGCCTGTGGGATAAGATGTACAATCTCGATGACTGGAAGATATATGAAATCAAAAAAGGACTGAAGAAGAAACTTTTTGAAAACATAAGGAAAAGGCTTCAGACCGACATGATGGAAAGGCATGTAAGTCCGCGAACCCTGCTGAACATCAGCAGCCATCTCAACGAGAATGCACTTACGATTGGATTTGCCAGGCGATTTGCCACCTACAAAAGAGCTTCCCTGCTTTTCCGCGATCTCGACCGTCTTTCGCATATTGTAAACAATCCCGAAAGGCCTGTCCAGTTCATTTTTGCAGGCAAGGCCCATCCTCACGACGGAGGTGGTCAGGATCTGATCAAGAGGGTTTTTGAAGTGTCACAGATGCCCCAGTTCGCAGGCAAAGTGATCTTCCTTGAAAATTATGATATAGAACTGGCAAAATATCTTGTCAGGGGTGTCGATATTTGGCTTAACACGCCTACAAGACCTATGGAAGCTTCAGGTACCAGCGGTGAAAAAGCCGTTATGAACGGAACCATCCACTTCAGCGTTCTTGACGGATGGTGGGTGGAAGGATACCGGGCATATGCGGGCTGGGCCCTGCCGAAGAAACGTACATTCTATAACCAGGATCTTCAGGATGATGTCGATGCTGAGACAATTTACAATATGATGGAATTTGAGATAATTCCTGCATTCTATTCTTTCAACGACAAGGGAATACCAGTTGAGTGGATAAGCCTTATTAAGAATACCATGACCAAAATTGCCCCTGAATTCACCATGAAAAGGCAACTCGACGACTATTATGAAAAATTTTACCGGAAGCTTTATGATCGGCATAATTATCTGACAGCAAATAACTTTGAGAAAGCAAAGGAACTGGCCGGATGGAAGCAGAGCATGAAGGAAGAATGGGATAACATTGAAGTCCTTAACTACAGCTTCGAGAAACCTGATGAGAACATTTACCATTCAGGTCATGATTACCGGGCTGAGGTGGCTCTCAATATCAAAAACATTCCAAAGGAAAATGTAGGGGTCGAATTCATTTTCACTCACCTGAACAAGAATGGTGAATATGAGTTTGTCGCAGGCAAGGAGTTTACCATTGTCAGCTGTAAGAACGGGAAATGCCATTACAGGGCTCATCTTGTTCCTGAGAAGGCAGGCACATTCTTTTACGGGATCAGGATCTACCCTAAACATATGGATTTGCCGCACAAGCAGGATTTCTATCTTCTCAGATGGATTGATTAAACGTCGATAGCACGTTTCACAGGCTCCCTTTTCAAAACCATCGCCGTGCGGGCAGGCAGGTATAGATACAGGTAGAAAGGTACATTAAGGATGGCTCTTTCTGCCTTTCTTATAGATGTGAAAATTGTGTTTCTGTCGGTACGGTCGAAACCTCCGAATGCAGGATCATCAGAATCGATAAGGATCCTGAATTTACCCTTTACCGGGATGCCGTAATCGGTGTAGGAGTTTGTCGGATGGAAGTTAAATACAAAGAGCAGTTCTCCTCTTGTGAAGGCTATTATCTTGTCATGACTGTTTTCAGTCAGTCTTGCTATGTAAAGGTCGTCGAGAAGTCTGAACTTTTCCTGCAGACTTACCATAGCAGCGTCAAAGGCCCCGAGGTACTGGTACTTGAGTTCCGGGTTCTCGACCAGATGCCATTGCCGGCGGGCATATTTATAACTCCAGTTGTTCCCTTCACGCGGGAAATCGATCCATTCGGGATGTCCGAATTCGTTGCCCATGAAGTTCAGATATCCGCCTCCGGCAGTGGCAAAAGTTAAAAGTCTTATCATCTTATGCAGGGCTATTCCCCTGTCAATCACCAGATTGTGATGTGATTTCATCATCCCGTAGTACATCCCGGCATCGAGCATCCTGAAAATAAGGGTTTTGTCACCGACGAGAGCCTGGTCGTGAGACTCACAGTAGGAAATTATTTTTTCTTCCGGCCTGTGTTGTGTCAGCTCATGCATTAAATGGCCCATGTCCCAGTTTTCATCAGGGATTTCCTTAATAAGCTTGATCCAGAAGTCGGGAACACCCATGGAAAGCCTGTAATCAAAACCATATCCACCTTTGGAAGTGTGAGCCGCAAGTCCGGGCATACCACTCATCTCCTCGGCAACAGTTAAGGCTTCAGGCCTGAATTCATGGATCATTTTATTTGCAAGGTAAAGGTAAACAAGAGCATCAACATCCTGTCCCCCGTCGAAATATTCACCGTAGGAAGTAAAATTTTTCCCCAGTCCGTGATCATAGTATATCATGCTGGTGATGCCGTCGAACCTGAATCCGTCAAATTTGTACTCTTCAAGCCAGTACCTGCAGTTTGATAACAGGAAATGGATCACGCTATCCTTACCGTAATCAAAACATAGAGAATCCCAGGCTATATGGTTTCTCCGGTTGCCGGTATGAAAATACAGGCCAGGGGAACCATCAAAGAGTCCGAGTCCTTCATTTACATTTTTTACTGAATGTGAATGGACAAGATCCATGATCACCCTGAGTCCTGAACTATGAGCCGTATCAACCAGTTCTTTCAGATCTTCAGGAGAGCCGAAGCGTGAAGATGCGGCAAAGAAACTCGAAACGTGATAACCGAAGGAGCCGTAAAAAGGATGCTCCTGAATTGCCATCAGCTGTACTGTATTATAGCCGGCTGCGACTATTTTCGGGATCACATTCTCCGTAAATTCCCTGTAGGTTCCGGTCTTCTCAGACTGTGTGGCCATTCCCACATGGGCTTCATATATAACAGGTGTGGTGGCCTCTGGCATGAAGGCCTCTGTTTTCCATTTATACTGTTCATCGGGGCACCATACCTGGGCAGAAAATATCTTTGTATGTTCGTCCTGTACAACCCTGTTCGCATAGGATGGAATTCTTTCCCCATTTCCTCCCTTCCAGTGAACTGACAGTTTGAAAAGGTCACCGTTTTGCAAGGCTTGTAAGGGTATCTCCAGTTCCCAGTCGCCGTATTCGTTTATCCTGTTCATCCTGAAATCAGGGTTTTCCTTCCAGCCGGAGAATGTCCCCCTGAGCCATATATCAGTAGCATTGGGAGCAAATTCCCTGAATATCCAGCGATCTTTTTCCCTGTGAAGACCATAGTAAAAATGACCCATGGAAAATTCCCTGAGCGGTTTTCCTGATGTAAGTGTCCTTTCCTTTCCAAGGCATCTTGCAATTCGTTCGTCAATTATCGCCCTGAAAGGAGTCAGCCATTCATCGAGGTTGTAAAAATTGTCGGAACCGGATTTCATAGGACCTTTATATATGTATAAAAATACAAAAACAAAATCATAATATCATTTCAAATAACAATGCTTTACTAATTTTGCAGGGACATCAGTGAATCATGAAGATCCACCAGGGATATAATAACCTTAAATTCCATGAACCCGTTGTTACTATAGGAATTTTCGATGGTGTTCACAGGGGACACAGGGTTCTTATCGACACTCTGACAAGACGTGCTGAAGAAAAGGGAGGAGAATCTGTCGTCATCACTTTTGATCCTCATCCCAGGCTTGTGGTTGCAAGGGAGCAGGGATCACTGGCTTTTCTTTCCGATATCGGAGAGAAGATCAGACTTCTTCAGGAAGCCGGTGTGGATCATCTTATTGTGGTAAATTTTACCCCGGCTTTCCGAAGAATGAGCGCCTGCGATTTTGTCGAAAAAGTTCTTACCGCCAGGATCGGCACCGGCTATCTTGTGATGGGACATGATCACCATTTCGGGTACCGCGCGAAAGGTAATTATGAAACTGTAAATGAATGTGCACGGGATCTGGGCTTTGTGGTTGAACGGGTTACAGGACTGAAGTCGGGAAAGGGCTTTGTCAGCTCATCGCTTATCAGGGAAGCGTTGCTTAAGGGAGACCTCAATAATGCCAACAAATGGCTGGGTTATAGTTATCAGCTGAGAGGGAAGGTGGTGGCAGGGAAAAAACTGGGAAGGAAACTGGGTTATCCTACCGCAAACCTCAGGCCGGTGTACAGATATAAGCTTATCCCTGCCAACGGGGTATATGCCGTTGAAACAGTGGTGCGTGGCGATATAAAGCCGGGTATGCTCAGCATTGGCAGCAATCCGACTGTCAATACTGCAGAAGGGAAGAGACATATAGAGGTCAATATATTTGATTTCGATGAAGATATTTACGGTGAAGAGATTGAGGTCCTGTTCAGGTACCGGCTGAGAGATGAGATCAGGTTCGGATCTGTGGAAGCCCTTGCATTACAGATGAACAGGGACAGGAGTATGGCACTGAAGCTTCTGTCGGCAACAAAATCAGTGTAATTTTGTTAACTTTGCAGTTCTAAATATTAAGCTAATGACTTTGGTAAAGGAAAAGATGGATTATAAGGTAAAAGATATCTCTCTTGCTGAATTTGGCAGGAAAGAAATAGAGATTGCTGAAAAGGAAATGCCGGGACTTTTGTCAATCCGCAGGAAATATTCTCAGGAGAAGCCCCTCAGCGGGGCGCGTATTACAGGTTCGCTTCACATGACAATACAGACTGCAGTCCTCATAGAGACGCTGAAAGAACTTGGTGCAGATGTGAGATGGGCAAGCTGTAACATCTTTTCCACCCAGGATCATGCGGCAGCAGCTGTTGCAGCAGCAGGAGTCCCCGTATTTGCATGGAAGGGAGAAACACTTGAAGAATACTGGTGGTGCACTTCACAGGCACTATCGTTTCCGGAAGGCAAGGGGCCACATCTTATCGTCGACGATGGCGGCGATGCATCACTGATGGTGCATCTCGGTTATAAAGCCGAAGAAGACCCCTCAATTCTCGACCGAAAACCGTCAAACAGGGAACAGGCGATAATATTCTCAACACTTAAGGAGCTGCTGCTATCCGAACCCGGGAAATGGCACCGTGCTGTTGCGGAAATGAAAGGTATCTCGGAAGAGACCACAACGGGAGTGCACAGGCTTTATCAGATGCTCGATAATGGTGAATTGCTGGTTCCGGCAATAAATGTCAACGACTCTGTTACAAAATCGAAATTCGACAATCTTTACGGATGCCGTGAATCGCTGGCTGACGGAATAAAAAGGGCTACCGACGTTATGATTGCGGGCAAGGTAGTTGTGGTATGCGGATACGGTGACGTGGGTAAAGGATCGGCCAAATCGATGAGAGCCTATGGAGCAAGGGTGATAGTTACGGAAGTGGATCCGATCTGTGCACTGCAGGCTGCAATGGAAGGATTTGAAGTGAAGACTGTTGAAGATAGTCTCTCTGAAGGAAATATCTTTGTAACTGCCACAGGTAACAGGGATGTGATAACAGTGGAGCATATGAAAAGAATGAATGACCAGTCGATTGTCTGCAACATTGGCCATTTCGATAATGAGATACAGGTGGACCTGCTTAACGAGGTTGAAGGAATAGAAAAGATAAATATCAAACCCCAGGTCGATAAATATCTGTTTCCCGGCGGGCATGCAATTTTTCTGCTTGCTGAAGGCAGGCTTGTAAACCTGGGTTGTGCAACCGGTCATCCTTCTTTTGTGATGAGTAATTCATTCAGCAACCAGACCCTTGCGCAGATAGATCTGTGGAGAACTGACTACAAAATTGGAGTTTACAGGCTGCCCAAATACCTCGACGAAGAAGTTGCACGACTGCATCTTGATCACCTGGGCGTCAAACTTACGATGATGACAAAGGAACAGTCTGAATATATAGGCGTTCCCCAGGCAGGACCTTACAAACCTGATCACTACAGGTATTAATAGTTGTTCCAGATCCTCAGATAACGGCCGTTAAGGCTGGTTCTGTAATTCTTTAAAGGATATTTTCCCGGGCCGGAGGCCGGAGTTCCAAAAGCTGCAAGTGCATAGGTTGTGGAGCATTCAGGACATACAGCTATTGTAAAATCTATATCCACTTTCACGCTGAGTCCGTTTTCAGCATAATCGTGCGGACAGGTTCTGTCGTAGGCATAGTAGCCGTCGGCTCCGGAATAAATAATAATCCCGTTGTTGTCAAAACCTCCTGCATATCTCCTGTAATCAATCCTGAGATCGTAGGCGCCGACGGTATCAGATCCTATGATCCCGTATATACCCGGAAAATCCATGAGGTCGATGGTGAAATCGACATAAGTGTCGGGAATAACGTCGTTCTCTTCTCTTTCGCATGAGATAAGGGAAAAGACAATTGCTGACGTAAAGAAAAAAAACCTTATTTTTGAAAAAATGGTCATCCCCTCTTATGTGTTGGTACAAAAATAACATTAACCACTGAAGAGAAACGAATCAGGGTGCAGGTTTATTTTAAATTTTTAATAATGAAGATCAGTTCGCTTACCAGGTATTTTTCCCTTGCTCTGTTAATGTTGCTTGCAGTATCAGTTTGTGATGCTCAGTCGTTCAGCAGGCCTCCGCGGCCGAAACAACAAAAGAGCGTTTCTAAAAAACCTCTAAACAAAAAAGAAACAAAGACGAAAATTACAGGTTCCAGGGCGGTGGTAAAGGCACAGAAGAAACAATCAGCCAATGATAAAAGACTTAAAAAGGAATATGAACAATATGTTCAGGCTAACAGAAAAAGATCTCTCGAAATACAGACTCCGGAAGTAAGAGAAAGGATGAAACAAAATGTTAAGGATGCAGATAACAGGGCAAAGGAAAAACGAAAAGCGATAGCTGCAGCTAACCGGAAGGCCGCAAAAAAATACAGGTAATCCGGCCTGTAATCATTTTTTTGTAAACATCTTATTTCCAGCTTTTTTTTTGTAATTGAATAAATAAATCATTATATTTGTATGATGAAGAGTTCCGGAAACCCCGGAATTCTTCATCTTTTTTAACGCTTAACGTGACATGTCGGAAGTAATTTATAATACGGAAGAAGGTCTTCATAAACTGAAAGAAGAACTTGAACAGCTCAGGACTGTTGAAAGACCCGGGATAGCCCGCCTGTTATCAGATGCACGTGATAAAGGCGACCTTACTGAGAATGCTGAATATGCTGCAGCCAAAGAAGCTCAGGGAATGCTTGAGGCAAAAATCTCAAAGCTTGAAGACACAATTGCACGCACAAGGATCATTGATGAGTCAAAGATCGATACATCATCTGTCAGAATATTGAACAGGGTTAAGATCAGGAACAGGAAAAACAACATGGTTATGGAATATCAGCTTGTTCCTGAGTCGGAAGCCGACCTGAAACAGGGTAAACTCGCAGTCAGCTCACCTATTGCCATGGGACTGATAGGGAAAAAGGTGGGAGAGGTTGTAGATATTAAAGTCCCTTCGGGCATCATACCCTTTGAAATAATTGCTATATCATTGTAATAAACCTGATATTTAATGTCATGGCATCAGTTTTTACAAAAATAATCAGGGGAGAGATACCCTGTTATAAAGTAGCTGAGGATGAAAGGTTTTTTGCATTCCTCGATATCAATCCGCTGAGGGAAGGTCACACCCTGGTTGTTCCCAGACAGGAGACAGATTATATATTTGATCTAGACGACGATATGATAGCCGGGATGTTTGTTTTTTCAAAAAAAGTAGCTTCGGCTATCAGAAGCGTAATACCATGTAACCGGATCGGTATGGCTGTGCTCGGACTCGAAGTGCCGCATGCTCATATTCATCTTGTTCCAATGGATTCAATGGAAGATATCAATTTCCGTAATCCCAAGCTCAGATTCACACCTGAGGAATTCAAAGCTACTGCAGAGAAAATCCACAACGCATTCAGGGGGAAATAGTATATCTTTACAGAATAATTCATCTCGCTGCATGGGTTATCTGTATGATCTCTGGGATGACTTCATAAGTCTTCTGTATCCGCGTCTTTGCCAGGCATGCGGCAATGAACTTTTACGCAGTGAAAAATTCATCTGTACGGAATGTTATGTCCTTATTCCCAGAACCGGCTACCACCTTGTTGAAGATAATCCTGTAGCCACACTTTTCTGGGGACGCTGCCGGATAGAAAAGGCAGCTGCATATTCTTTTTACAACAGGGACAGCAGGATGCGAAAGCTGATCCATAATTTTAAATACCGGGGGATAAAGGATATAGGACTCGAGATGGGAAGAATTTATGGTCTGTCACTAAAAGACACCTCATTCCTGAGCGGTATCGACATGATAATACCTGTTCCTCTTCACCCGTCAAAAAAGAAAACAAGGGGTTTCAACCAGAGTGAAATTATTGCAGCCGGAATTTCAGAAATTACCGGAATACCCTCAGATCCCCTCATTATTGAAAGAAAAAATCTCTCAGGTACGCAGACAAAAAGATCCCGTTATGAAAGATGGGTCAATGTTGAAGGCATTTTCACTGTTACGAGACCTGAAAAAGCAGCAGGAAAGCATCTTCTCCTTATTGATGATGTAATAACAACGGGAGCAACTATGGAATCGTGTGCAAATGAACTACTTAAGGTTGAAGGTGTTAGGGTCAGTGTTGCTGCCCTGGCTGTCGCCCTGGTGTGATGAAGGGCCTGTCACCTTATCCTGCCCGGATTGCGTTTCATGAAATCCTTCCAGCCCGAATAGGATTTTTCACTGACAGGATTATTTGACTGGAAAAAATGGCAAACTGCAGCTGCAAGGCCATCAGTGGCATCAAGTTTAATGTCTTTCTTCCGGAATTTCAGGATGCCCATCAGCATTGCTGCCACCTGCTCTTTTGATGCTGCACCCTGCCCTGTAATAGACATTTTTATTTTTCTGGGAGCATATTCAAAGATAGGAACAGAACGGGATAGTGCTGCAGCAATGGCTGCTCCCTGAGCCCTTCCGAGTTTAAGCATCGACTGAACATTCTTACCGTAGAAAGGAGCTTCAATGGCAAGCTCATCAGGATGATACTCATCGATGATGCCCTGGATCCTTTCAAAAATGTGTTTTAGCTTAATATAATGATCGCCCAGCTTTGACAGATCGATAGTGCCAATGGCTATAAGCTCCGGATTGGCTCCTGAAGCTTTTATGACACCATAACCCGTCACATTTGTCCCGGGATCAATGCCCAGGATGATCTTTTCTGCTGATCCTGACTTCAATTATTTAATAGGAGGATTAATCTGTTTTTTCATGTCAAACATATTGTTTGTCCATGCCGGCCTCTCTGAGAACTGTCTTTGACTTCTGAAACCTGTTCTTCCCTTTTCGGAGAAATGCCCTGTTTTCAGGAAAAGAATTGCCTCACTCAGGCTGGCTTCATTCCTGTCGCTGAAATCACGGGTAATATCATCGGCAGCCGTTTTGTCCGGAGCAATGCCATCATAGTATTCACCCTCGCCCAGTGAATTGACGAGCTTGAAAGTGATGGGACAGAAAATATACTTATAGCCGCAAATCCAACCATCCATACCCATCGGTTTTCCGTCGGTAGTGTCGCCAACGCTTGAAACATCTATGTGTGGGGCAAGACCGTTCATCACCGCCTCACTGGCCGAGGCTGTCTGACGGGTGGTTATTGCAACAAGGCGGTTAATGTTAAGTGCATTTGCAAGTGACAGGAAGGGAAAGGAGTAGTTCTCCGACTGCCATTTATCATTATACTCCTGCATCGCAAATGTTGTGCCTGAAAGTGAATTGCCTCCTAAATAACTTGCCAGTTGCTGGGCAATATAAACATAGCCTCCGGAATTGTACCTCAGGTCGAGGATAAGATCCTGGACATTATGTTGTTTGAAGAATGAAAATGCAGTTGCAAGTTCATGTTCTGAGGGTTCAATAAAAGATTCAAATACAAGATGTCCTGCCACCTTGGTCTTCTCTGCATCGAGGCAGATTGTATCATAAAGTATCACTGAATTAACAGTGAATGATGCCTTTGTCGATGAGACGGAAATCTCTGTCCCTTCATGATTTTCGAAAACGAAACTGTTGGTGATGCCTGCTTCCGGAGGTCCGAAAGCAGTGTTATACGCCTGGGCATCATTATTCAGCAGTATCTGTGCAATGTTGTATCCGTTTACACTTTTGATCTTCCAGCCGCGCCTTACCCCTTCCGAGTAGAGAGGTGCGTTTTTATAGATCTGGGCTATCCTGGCCGTGTTGTCATCAGCAAGGCCGACCCTGATGCCATGTCCGACGAAAGTGCCGCCCATTTCACTCATGAACTCCTCGAAATCTGCCACGAAACTCCATCTGTCACGTTCACGGTAACGCATTGCTTCAAGTAGATCATAGGGATTTGAATAGTTGAGCCTGTCGACAACAGGCATAAGATCATACCAGTAATAAAAGGCTTTCATTACATAATAAAGGGTATCCCTCGCCTGTTCCGGAGTCACACCGGTATCGACCGGAGGTATGTCTTCTTTTTTGCAGGACCCCAGTATGAGTGTTGAAAGGATCAGCAGAAAAAATATCTTTTTCATGGCAGATGACTATTTCTTTTCAGGAAAACGTTGTAAAGATAACAAAAATTATACCGTTGCAGTTCTGCGGTTCTGAAGCCATATTCCTGCGATTATCAGCACCAGCCCTGCCGGGGTTGTATAATAAACGGGTTCATGCAGGATAAAGTGTATGAATACGAGTGAAAGAAAAGGAGCAAGGTATACAAGGTTGCTTATCCTGTCGCTGGTTTCGGCTGTTTGCAGTGCCTTTAGCCAGAACAAAAAAGCAATTCCCATTTCGAAGACTCCGACATAGATGGCAGCTGTCATGCCCTTTACAGCCGGACCAGTTATCTGCCACTTGTGGCTGAACAACAGGGCAATAACCAGGTAGAGTGAGCCAAAAAGGAAGTTCAGGAATAATTTTACGGCTTCGTCTCTCTTGTCCCTGACGTTTAGAATGAAATACAGAGCCCAGAATACAGAACTGCCTGTGGCAAGAAGAACACCTTTGATATCGGCCTGGCCTCTGCTGAACAGATTACCCTGGGATGAAATTACATACACTCCTGCAAAGCTTATTAAAAGAGCCACGTAGCTCCGTGCCTTTATTTTTTGTTTAAGAAGCGGAACCGAAAGGAAAACAAGTATTATCGGCCAGATCATATTAAGGGGTTGGGCAATCTGGGCTGGAAGAAGTTTATAGGCATTAAGGAGAATAATATAATACAGGGCAGGGTTGATTAGTCCCAGAAGAGCTGAAGAAATCAATTCCCTGGCAGAATTCATTACAAGAAGGTGCGTCTTGTTTCCCGCAATGATTATAACAAGGAGTACAGTTGCGGATGTCAGTGAAGCAATGGTAAGCATCGGAAGGACATCGAGCTCCCTGAGGCTTATTTTAAAGGCAGTGGGGATCGTCGACCAGAAGAAGACAGCCAGGAGGGCATATACATATGATTTATGCAGTCTGGACATGAGATGGTTATAGTATGTTCCGGCTTTCAGTTTATTATATCAAATCCCGTATATGGTATAAGCACCTGGGGTACTCTTATTCCATCTCCGGTCTGGTTGTTTTCGATGATCGCAGCCACTATTCTCGGCAGTGCCAGCGCGCTTCCGTTCAGGGTATGAACCAGCTGGGTCTGCTTATTCCCCTTTTCCCTGAACCGGCACCTGAGCCTGTTGGCCTGGAAAGATTCAAAATTGGAAGTTGAGCTTACTTCCAGCCATCTTTTCTGGGCTCCCGACCATACTTCAAAGTCGTATGTAAGTGCCGATGTGAATGACATATCTCCTCCACAGAGCCTCATTATCCGGTATGGGAGCTCCAGTTTGATGATAAGACTTTCGACATGGTTCACCATCTCCTCAAGAGCTTCGTATGAATGATCGGGATGAGCTATCTGTACTATCTCAACCTTATCGAACTGATGAAGCCTGTTAAGTCCTCTTACATGGGCTCCCCACGATCCTGCTTCTCGCCGGAAACACGGAGTGTATGCTACATTTTTGACCGGCAGGTCTGCGTCATTCAGTATGGTATCCCTGTAAATATTTGTCACCGGAACCTCTGCCGTGGGTATGAGATAGAGGTTATCGAGTCCGATATGGTACATCTGACCCTCCTTGTCGGGCAGCTGTCCGGTGCCGAATCCCGAATCTTCATTTACCACTATTGGCGGCATCATTTCCTGGTATCCCGCCTTTATTCCTTCGTCGAGGAAAAAATTAATAAGTGCTCTTTCGAGCCTGGCTCCTTTTCCCTTGAAGAGAGGGAAACCGGCACCGGTGATCTTGATTCCGAGATCGAAATCGATAATGTCGTATTTCTTTATCAGGTCCCAGTGTGGGAGAGCAGGTTCGGGAAGAGGTATAATTTCACCACCCTCTCTGACTTTCACATTATCCCCGGCTTCGTGTCCGGGAGCAACCGACAGATGGGGCAGGTTTGGCAGTTTTATTATCTCGGTCCGAAGTTGTTCTTCGAGGAGAGCAAGCTCATCAGACAGCGATCTGATCTCTTCCTTTATCTTATATGTTTTTTCCTTTGCTTCCTCAGCTTCAGATTGTCTGCCCTCTTTTATCAGCGATCCAATATCGCGTGATACCCTGTTCATTTCTCCCTGCAAAAGGTCGCTGCGGGTCTGTTTCTCACGTCGGGAGGTGTCATAAGAAATTATCTTTTCCAGTATCTCTGATGCATCGAAATTTTTGATTTTCAGGCGCTCAATGATGAAATCTTTTTTTTCTCGGATAAGGTTTATGGTAAGCATAAGATGGATGTATTAATGAAAAAGCAGGCTTCATGGAAGCCTGCTGTAAAAGTATTAAAAAACTCCCTGATATCATTTCCGCCAGGGAAAGAAATTCGGGAGTCCGCTTATTCGAAAATTATTTATTCACTTACCGGTTTCACCGATACAAAGACTTTATTATCTTTTCTTTTTTTAAATTCAACCTCACCGTCGGCAAGGGCAAAAAGGGTGTGATCCCTGCCGATTCCGACATTGAGCCCGGCATTATGTTTTGTCCCTCTCTGGCGGACAATGATATTGCCGGCCTTGACTGTCTGACCTCCGAATAGCTTAACGCCCAGTCGTTTACTGTGAGAATCGCGGCCGTTGCGTGAGCTTCCTGCTCCTTTCTTGTGTGCCATTTTATTCTGTTTTTAAGATCTTCTTTATTTCTGCAAGCCTTATTCCTTTGCTTTTTTTGCTGATGTGCTCTTTTTCACTTCCGCTTTCTTTTCTGCGGTTTTCTTTTCCGCTGTCTTCTTTGCTGCGGGCTTCTTTGCTGCGGGCTTCTTCGTTGCTGCTGCAGGCTTTTTGTCTTCAGTCTTCACCTGTTCAACTTCAGCTGTTGCTTCAGGCACCACAGTTGATTCTGTTTTCTCTTTCTTTTCAGCCTTCTTCTTAGGAGCACCTTTACCGTTGATGCTTAAAATTTCAACCTGTGTGAATTGCTGACGATGTCCGTTTTTAACCCTGTAACCTTTTTTTCTCTTCTTCTTGAAGACAATTACCTTGTCGCCCTTTACGTTGTCGACAACTTTTGCCTGAACAGAAGCATCTTTCACTGTGGGGTCGCCCACACTTATCTTACCGTCTTCATCGAGAAGAAGAACCTGATCAAAATCTATTTCCTCGCCTTCACTGACATCAAGACGATGGACGAATATTTTTTTCCCTTCTTCAACCTTGAACTGCTGGCCTGCAATTTCTACTATTGCGTACATGTTTTTACTAATTATGTTACTCCGTGAGGCGTACCTGCAATGTATCATGGTAACTTTAACGGGCCCCGTGGGATTTATTTCAAATCGGACTGCAAAGATATACAAAATAGATTATTAACAAACCGGTCTTAGCTTTTTTTTCGTTAACTGACAACAAGGACTGAACAGTTCCGTCCGGTTGACAGTGCTTCGGGGAGAACAGGGATGTTGAAAAAAAAGAAGGGTACTGCCGGGTCTCACACCTAATAATAGCTATATTTGTTGATATTACATCAGCGCCCTTATTTAATGGTTAAGTTGTTCCAGATATGAAGCGGATCAGGTTGAAAGTTATGGGGATGTCATACAGTCAGACACAGTCGGGTGCCTATGCGCTTCTGCTGATAGAGGAAAACGGAACCAGGAGAATTCCTATAATCATAGGTGGTTTTGAAGCTCAGGCCATTGTTATCAAGCTTGAAAATCTGGAGCCGCCCCGCCCTCTTACACATGATCTTTTTAAGAAATTTGCCGATCAGTTTAATATTGCTGTCACAGAGGTTATGATACATAAACTTGAAGACGGAGTTTTCTTTTCACAGCTTGTTTGTAATGACGGCAAAAATGAGTACTCAATCGACAGCAGGACATCCGATGCCGTTGCCATAGCCCTCAGGTTCGGTTGCCCCATCTATATCGACGAAGAGATCATGGAAAAGGCTCAGCTTACAAACAGCCCTGCCGAAGCCGAATCAGAAACCGGAGCAGAACAGGACAACAGCCATCAGCAGCCTGGCAAATTTGATACGTTCAGCGATGATGAGCTTTTCAAAATGATTGATGAAGCTGTAAAGACTGAAGATTACGAACGTGCAGCTTCAATAAGGGACGAAATTGAAAAACGCAGGAAGAAGAAAAAATAGTGAACTGTATAAATTGCTTTCACAATACTTCTGCTGAGTTTTGTGCCCGACATTTCCCTGTGACAGGATATATAAAGTAAAACATTTATGATGAAATCCACATGTATTGTATACAACAGGACGTATGTATTTAATTTCAGGGCATGTGGGTTCTGTCAGAACATAAAATAAAAATTAAATACAGATGAAACGAATTGTATCAGGAATCATCCTTTTGCTTTCTTTCGGGGTTGTATCCCAGGCGAAAGACTATATTCTGGCTTCCCCCGACGGGAGGATAACAGCTTCAGTACAAGCAGGGCCAGGACTTGAATATTCTGTATACTATGAGGGTAAAATGGTAATAAATTCTGTTAAGGCAGGACTGTCTCTTTCAGCGGCAGAACTGCCGGCGCCAAATGATAATGTACGCAGAGCTGTCTTTGGAAGGATAGATCAGGAAATTAAACCTGTGGTTGCGGCAAAGCGCAGCAGTATCCAGGATAAATGCAATACTTTGACCATAACCTTCAGATCGGGACTTGTTGTTTATTTCAGGGCCTATGACGACGGTATCGCCTACAGGTTAGGCACCTCGGTAAAAAACGACATTATCATAAGGGATGAAACCTTCGATATCACTTTCCCCGCCAATTCGGCTTCATGGTATCCGCTTGAGGACGGATTTATGTCTCATAACGAAAGACTGTACAGATATCTCTCTCTCGACACCCTGGGCATGAACCATCTGGCCAGCCTTCCTGCGCTCTTCGTGACTCAGGGCGTAAACATTCTGATAACGGAATCGGACATTATCGATTACCCCGGAATGTGGCTCAGGGGAGCAGGCCGGTCGGAGGTGAAAGGTGTTTTCCCTCCATACCCTGAAGAAGAACGCCTGAGAAGCGACCGCGATCTCCTTGTTACAAAAGCAAGGGATTATATTGCTTCAACACAGGGAACAAGGGAGTTTCCGTGGCGCGTATTCATTATTACAGGAACAGACGGGGAACTGATTGAAAGCGAAATGGTTTACAAGCTGGCCTCACCCTGCCGTATTGATGACCCTTCATGGATCAGGCCAGGTAAGGTGGCATGGGACTGGTGGAATGCAAACAACATTTACGGCGTTGACTTCAGGGCAGGAATAAACAATGACACCTATAAATATTATATTGATTTTGCCTCTGACAACGGAATCGAATATGTAATCCTCGACGAGGGCTGGTATAAAAAGGGAACAGTGCTGGAGTCGATTCCTGAAATCGACATTCCGGAACTTTGCAGATACGCCGCATCGAGAAATGTAGGCATAATACTCTGGGTCGTATGGAAGACCTTTCACGACAGGATTGATGAGGCAGTAGCCCTGTATGAAAAATGGGGAGTCAAAGGTGTTAAGGTAGACTTCATGCAAAGAGACGATCAGCCTGTTGTCAACTTCTACCACGAAGCCATGCAAAAAACAGCAGAGCATCATCTTCTTATCGACTTCCACGGAGCCTATAAACCCGACGGGGCAGGACGAACATGGCCCAATGCCTTGACACGTGAAGGAGTGAAAGGTCTTGAAAACTCCAAGTGGAGCAGGGACATCACCCCCGACCATAACCTGATGCTTCCATTCATACGTATGGTTGCCGGACCGCTCGACTATACTCCGGGCTCAATGCTCAATTTTGAAAGGAATAATTTCAACCCCATCTTCAACCGGCCGGGCAGTTTGGGTACCAGGGTTCACCAGATGGCATTGTATGTCATTTTCGAGAGTCCCCTGCAGATGCTTGCCGATTCTCCGACTAACTATATGAAAGAGCCTGAATGCACTGCTTTTATTTCAAAGATACCAGTGGTATGGGATGACATCAGAGTAATGGATGCCAAAATAGGAGATTATCTGTTGCTTGCGCGACGTTCGGGTGAAAACTGGTACGTCGGTGCACTGACTGACTGGCAGGCACGTGAAATGGAACTCGATCTTTCATTTCTTCCGGAAGGGGCATACCGGATGGAACTTTTCCGCGACGGGATCAATGCCGACAGGCATGCACAGGACTACAGGAGGGAGATAGTTGAAGTAAACAATGCAAGCAGGCCGAAAATAAAAATGGTATCGGGAGGCGGCTGGGCAGCAAAACTATCTCCGGTGAAATAAGTACTGACGTCGATGAAGCAGTATCTGGATCTTCTGGATCATGTATTAAAGAACGGAACTGAAAAAACTGACCGTACAGGTACGGGAACAATAAGTGTTTTCGGATATCAGATGCGTTTCAGGCTGGAAGACGGATTTCCACTGCTGACAACCAAGAGGCTTCACATCCGTTCAATAATACATGAACTGCTGTGGTTCATCGCCGGAGATACAAACATCAGATATCTAAATGATAACGGGGTAAGGATATGGAATGAGTGGGCTGATGCCGAAGGTAACCTCGGACCTGTATACGGATACCAGTGGAGATCATGGCCTGCCGCAGGCGGAAAGAATATAGACCAGCTTTCAGAGGTAATCGGGAATATAAGAATAAATCCAGACTCACGACGACTTATCGTCAGCGCATGGAATGTGGGCGAACTGGACAAAATGGCATTGCCGCCATGCCATGTTCTTTTCCAGTTTTATGTAGCCGGAGGCAGGTTGTCATGTCAGCTTTACCAGCGGAGCTGTGACATATTTCTGGGCGTACCCTTCAACATAGCATCCTATGCACTGCTGACAATGATGGTGGCACAGGTGGCAGGACTAAAACCGGGCGATTTTGTCCATACTCTCGGCGATGCCCATATTTATATGAACCATTTGGACCAGGTCAGGCTTCAGCTAACAAGAAAGCCATATCCCCTGCCGGTAATGGAGATTAATCCCTCAGTAAAAAATATCTTCGATTTCAGATTCCCTGATTTCACCCTTGCCGGATATAATTCACATCCTCATATTAAAGGAGACATTTCAGTTTAAAATTCTGCTTATGATTTCAATTATTGCTGCTGTTTCTGATGATCTTGGAATAGGAAAAGATAACGATCTTCTCTGGCATCTGTCTGAAGACCTGAAAAGATTTAAAAGGCTTACCACAGGTAACACTGTTATTATGGGCAGGCGGACATGGGAGTCTCTTCCTGTAAGGCCTCTCCCGAACAGGAAAAATGTCGTGATAACCGATGTTCCCGGTGAAACCTTTCACAATGCAATAACTGCATATTCCATTGAAGATGCACTTGAAAAATGCAGGGAAGATAAAGAGATATTCATAATTGGGGGCGGAAGCATTTACAGGCAGTTCATGCCCGTTGCCGACAGGCTTTTCATCACTCATGTTCATATTGCGGCGGAAGCAGATGTGTGGTTCCCTAAGATCGACAGGAGAAAATGGAAAGTCGAGGAAAAGGAAGAACACAGGTCGGAGAACATCCCCTATACATATGTCGTATACGGCAGGCGTCATATATCAAACCGGGCCGGGGAAAAATAATTTTTTAATTTCTTTTTAAACCTTTTCATTGGGTACTAATCTAAATGGTTGTTAACGCGAATTAGTAACCAAACAGATAAACCATGAAAACAAAATTATTTTTAGGTACGGCAATTTTTGTGTTGTTTGCATTCAATGCATGCACAAAGCAAAATGAGTTAGACCAGGAAAGTATAGATCTTGCTGATGATGAGATTATCAGCGAGGCAATATTTGAAGATGTATTCAATAGTGTCGACCATGCCGACATACTGCTGGACGACTATTTAAAGGGTGGATCAGCCAAATCATTAATTGTAACTGATTCGTGCCCTGTAGTAAGCATCGATCATCCCGATGATGCTGTATGGCCTAAAACCATCATTATAGACTATGGTACACTGTGTACCGGTTTCAACGGAAACACAAGGTCGGGAAAGATAATCATAGTTGTCAGCGGTCCCAGGCGTGAGGAAGGTTCAACAAGAAGTGTGACTTTTGACAATTATTATGTCAACGACGTAAAAGTGGAAGGCACCAAGGTAATTCAGAACAGCGGCATAAACGCCAGCCAGAATGTTGTTTTCTCCGTTACCCTCACACAGGGGAAACTTATTTTTCCCGACGGCAGGACAGTTGAAAGGTCGTTCAGTCATGAAAGGGAGTGGATTGCAGGTTTTCTGACGAGGAACATATGGGACGATGAATGTCTTATTACCGGAGCTGCCGAAGGTGTAACCATCAGGGGTTTTGCATATACAAAAACAATATCCTCAGCTCTTCACTGGAAGCGTGTCTGCAAGTTCATTGTAAGTGGTGTAGTGATGATTGAAAGGGAAGGAAAGGAAACTGCCATTCTCGATTACGGAAGCGGCGAATGCGATGCCAAAGCTGTACTGACCATTGGTGATGTGTCGAAAGAGATCCTGCTGAAGTACAAAAGATGATCCGCAGTGTTAGCGGGAGCGTTTATGTTGTTAAGAAGCTTTGAGAACCTGGATGTCAATCCTCTCAAGCTTCTTACTTGCATAATCGATAGAAATAACCAGTTCCCGGTTCTCCGACGAAGGCATATCGAACATGGCATCGAGCATTATTGTTTCGCATATCGATCTGAGTCCGCGTGCCCCCAGCTTGAATTCAACAGCCTTGTCGACGATAAAATCGAGCACGCCGTCGGCAAAGGTAAGCTCAATGCCATCCATTTTAAAAAGTTTGACATATTGCTTTATCAGGGAATTTTTCGGTTCGGTCAGTATGGCTCTGAGTGCTTCTCTGTCAAGCGGGTTCAGATGGGTCACGACAGGTAACCTGCCTATTATTTCGGGGATCATGCCAAAGGCTCTGAGGTCCTGGGGAGCTATGTATTTAAGCAGATTGTCCTTATCGACCTTATCTCTGTGCTTTGATGCGCCGTAGCCTACGATCTGCGTATTCAGACGGTGGGCTATTTTTTTCTCAATGCCCACAAAGGCTCCCCCGCAGATGAACAAAATGTTTTTTGTATCGACGGGTATCATTTTCTGTTCAGGGTGTTTGCGGCCTCCCTGGGGTGGTACATTCACCACCGATCCTTCAAGCAGCTTAAGAAGTCCCTGCTGCACTCCTTCACCTGAAACATCACGGGTAATAGAGGGATTGTCGCCTTCTTTCCGGGCTATTTTGTCAATTTCATCAATGAATACGATGCCTCTTTCAGCTGCCCTGACATCATATTCGGCATTCTGAAGAAGTCGGGTAAGAAGACTTTCAATATCTTCTCCCACGTAGCCTGCTTCGGTAAGCACTGTGGCATCGACGATGGTGAACGGAACATGAAGCATTTTTGCCACTGTTTTTGCCAGAAGCGTTTTACCGGTTCCTGTTTCGCCTACAAGGATGATATTTGATTTCTCAATCTCGACATCATCGTCGTCGGATTTCTGCATCAGTCTTTTATAGTGGTTGTATACGGCAACGGATATTATTTTTTTGGCCATATCCTGACCGATAACGTACTGATCGAGGAATTTTTTTATTTCGGCAGGCTTGAGGAGATTTATCGTATCGAAGGGGACGTTTTTTTTAAGTCCCAGCTCCTCGTTCATAATGTTATAGGCCTGTTCAATGCAATGGTCGCATATATGACCTTCAAGACCGGCTATAAGTATGTTGGTCTCTTTTTTTGTCCTGCCGCAGAATGAACATTTATCCATCTCTATTTATGATCGTTGCGTTGAAGTATTTCGTCGATCATTCCATAATCCTTAGCCTCCTGTGAAGTCATCCAGTGATCCCTGTCGGCATCTTTTTCAACCTTTTCATAAGGATTGTCCGTATGGAGGGCTATGATTTCGTAGAGTTCTTTTTTCATTTTCAGTATCTCCCGGGCCTGAATTTCGATGTCCGATGCCTGTCCTTCAAAACCGCCCATAGGCTGGTGGATCATCATTCTGGAGTGTTTCAGGGCTGATCTTTTTCCTTTTGTCCCGGCAGTGAGCAGGACAGCACCCATTGAAGCTGCCATTCCTGTACAGATAGTTGCAATATCTGCGGAGATATACTGCATTGTGTCATATATTCCAAGCCCGGCGTAAACCGATCCTCCCGGGGTATTGAAGTATATCTGGATGTCTTTTCCCGGATCGGATGAATCGAGGTAGAGCAACTGGGCCTGAATGATATTTGCCACATAGTCGTCGATGGGAAGGCCCAGAAAGATGATCCTGTCCATCATCAGTCTTGAGAACACATCCATGGAAGCCACGTTCAGCTGGCGCTCCTCGATGATGGTAGGGGAGATGTAGCTGCTGGTTAGTGATGCATATTTGTGAAAGGAAAGGCTGCTGATACCTTTTTTGCTTTTTGCATATTTTCTGAAATCGTCGCCAGAATTCATTTTATCGGTTTTAATGATGAAGAATCAAAGATATAAAAAATAAAAATACTATCGTAAAATGCTGATTGCTATTCAAAAAGCTTGTTGAAATCATCAGCCGAGACCTTTTTTAATTTAGGGCTCACCATTTCTTTCAGCTGATTCAGCACTTTGTCTTCAAGGATTTTGTCGGCAATTCTCTTTGCGTCATCTTCCTTTTTAAGGGTTTCCCTGGCGTAGTTGGCCACCTGCTCGTCGGTTACATAATAAAGACCATACTGGCTGAACTGATACCTTGTAATGTTTTCGGCTTCTTTCTGAAGCTCCTCCTCGCTGATTTTTATTTCATTGTCTCTGGCTATCCTGTTGCGGATCAGCTGCCATTTAAGATCATGCCTGAATGTGTCAAATTCCTTTTCGATAAGTTCTTCAGTGGTGTTTTCATTTACTCTGAGAAGCCATTTTTTGAGGAACTCCTCAGGAAGATCCATGTTGGTATTGTCGACAGCCAGTTTCTTCAGATCCTGCAGGAGCTTATAATCAGTTTCACGGCTGAGGCTTGCAGATATTTCCTCCTCTATCTTCTGCATGAATTCCTCCTCTGAATTTACAATTCCCTCGCCATAAATGCGGTTAAAAAGTTCCTGATCAACAGTGGCAGGCTGAAATCGTGAGACTTCATTTATGGTGAACCTGAACCGGCCCTCGGTTTTTTCTGCTTCTTCTTTTTTTATGTTTAGCAGTCCTGCCACTTCAGTGTCGTTGGGGAAAGCTTTTTTAATGTCAAACTCGACAATATCATTTTCCTTTTTACCTACCAGTTCTTTTTTAAACTCCTCATCCTTTACAACGTCTATTGAGATTGAAGCATGATCATTTGAAGGACCTTCTCCGGCTGCATTTCCCTGCTCGTCAAGTTTCACAACATGACCCCTGAGGATATCTTTTTCTTCGGAGGTGTCGGCTTTAATAAATTCGCCGTGACGTCGGGTATAATTCTCAACAAAGCCGGTTCTCATTTTTTCATCAATGATTATCTCGTACTGTTCGACTTTGGTTTTCTTATTCAGGCCGACTTCGAAAACAGGAGCCAGGCCAAGTTCGAATGAAAAGCTGAAATCATCCTGTGTTTCAAAGTCGATTTTTTCCTGTTCATCCTGCTTTGGAAGGGGGTCTCCGAGTATTTCTAATTTCTCTTCAGAGATGTATTTATGAATGTTGTCGCTGACGATCTTGTTTATTTCGTCTACCTTTACCGCAGTGCCGTACATTTTTTTTATGAGGCCTATCGGCACCATGCCGGGGCGGAAGCCTTTTATATTTGCCTTTCTGCGGTAATCTTTAAGAGTATTCTCAATTTTCTCACTGTAATCGGGTTTTTCGATCTTAACGGTAAGGACTGCATTCAGATCATCGATGTTTTCACGTGTAATGTTCATGTCTCTCTAAAATTGGAATTTAAAAAACCGCCAAAACCTTTAATCTGTTTGTTCCGGGCGGTTTTTATAACTGTGCGGATGAAGGGACTCGAACCCCCACGTCATGAAGACACAAGATCCTAAGTC
>ERZ795057.441-NODE-441-length-43514-cov-13.664327_pt1:0-42500 | contig 43514 bp, 45 predicted proteins | sample MGYA00375141_ERZ795057 | MGnify/ENA primary metagenome ERZ795057 (study PRJEB30186, sample SAMN05720163) | activated sludge metagenome | isolation source: Anaerobic digester | place: Hong Kong | collected 2015-01-26 ...
TGGTACTACGGCAGTATCGGGATCAACAAGGAGTTCGCCCTGCTGCACCTCATCGAGCGGGTCAGCGAAAGAGACTATACCGATCATGTACTGGAAACCGAACTGAAGCAGATAATACACGAGCGTGACAACATATCGAGAGACCGCTTCGATCACCTTATCGACGAATGCTCGCTGCTGGATATTGACCGGTCCATGGAGAAACAGGATTTCTTTGATCTGGTTGCATCGAACCTGACGGAAAAACTCGATGTGAAACAGGCAAAACTGAAAAAGATGCTCCTTGAACGGGAAGAGGAAAGCTCGACGGTATTGAGCCCGTTTCTTGCAATCCCTCACGTATTAATAAAGGGCAGGAATGTCTTTGAGATCCTCATTGCACGGAGCAGGGAAGGGATCGTTTTTTCAGGGGAGTTTCCCCGGGTGCATGCGGTTTTTGTGTTGATCGGGACAAAGGATCTGAGGTCCGTACACCTGCAGTCTCTGGCCGCCATCGCCCAGATCTTCCAGGATCCGGACTTTGAAAAGCGGTGGATGGAAGCAAAGAATGAGAAGGTCTTACGAGATATCATTCACCTCTCGCAGCGCAAACGGCAGACATAACGGGGCAGGCCTTGACGGTGTGCAGGAGTGTGGAAAAAGACCCCGGGGCGCCTGTGGATCCACCCCAGGAGGGATTCAGCCTTCTTCCAGTGCTATTCTCGGTACGCGGCTGGAAATATTCGTCACGATCTCATAATTGATGGTGCCGAGTCTTCCGGCAATTTCGTCTGCGGTGATTGTCTCGCTTCCCTGGCTGCCGATAATGACCGCCTCATCGCCTGATCCCACCTCTCCCCGCAAATCGGTCACATCAACGAGGCACTGATCCATACAGATTCTCCCCACCTGGGGACAACGCCTGCCGCGAACCAGTACATCAAGGTTGTTGGACAGGAGCCTGCTCATCCCGTCGCCGTAGCCCAGCGGGATCGATGCGATCAGGGAAGGCCTGTCAGTATGGTAAGTATGGCCGTAACTGAGCCCGGTTCCTGTAGGAACCTCCTTGAGAAAGACGATGCGCGTTTTCCATTCAAGTACCGGCCTGAGATCATGTACTGCCTGATTCTGTATCGTATGTGAAGGCTTGAGCCCATAGATGGAAATCCCCGGACGGGCGGCATCGAGATGCGCTTGAGGCAGATCGAATATGGCGGCACTGTTGGCAACATGATAGAACGCTATCCCGTAGCTGTCCGCAGCCTTTTTGAGATGGAGAAATGTTTGGATCTGCCTGTGCGAAAAGACTTTATCCTCTTCGTCGGCACGGGGGAAATGACTCATGATTCCCTTGATGCGCACACCGGGATAAGCCCTGCTCTGCTGAAGAAAAGCGGGCACATCTTCGGGCCGTATGCCGACCCGGCCCATTCCGGTGTCGACCTTGAGGTGGACATCAACAGACCTGCCCGCTTTTGCAGCGGCAGCCGAGAGGCTCTGTATCGTCTCAAGGGTACAGACAACGGGCTCGAATCCATAGTTCACCACGTATGCACTGTATTCCGGCAGGGTGGGAGAAAGGATGATAAAACGTGCATCGAGGCCTTTCTCAACGAGTTCGATTGCCTCAGGGATATGTGCCACACACAGGGTGGAATAGCCTGTCTTTATAAGATGGCGGCCGATAATCTCCGCCCCATGGCCGTATGCGTTCGCCTTGATGGCGGGCCAGAGCGGCAGCTTTCCTACGAGCCGCTGCAGGAGATTCATATTGTGGCTCAGATTGTCAAGATGAATGCATGCCCGGGTGAGATGACATATCCTGTTATCAGGTGCATGTATGCCTTGATCGGAACCCTCTTGTTTCATTACCTCTGCCTCTCGCTTTTGTAAACATTTCAGCAGCCTTGGAACCTTCATACCATGAGATTCAAGACTTATGCACAATCATCTTGTCTGTTCTTCTCAGCCGATGCAACAAGAAATTCTTTCTCCTCCCGGATGCTGCAGAGAATGTAGTATCATCCGGGATCGATCCATAAAGAGAAATGAGCGATTGTATTTGGTAAGTAAGTGAGACAACACTATATTAAAAATACATGAACATAAAATATGAGAATTATACTGCATGGTTATTGTGTGGTATCATGTTGGGGCTGGATTACAGCCAGGCTGAATCCAAAAGAGGCGGGGTGGTTTGATCCGGATACCTGCATTGCTTGAGACCCTAGGCATGCAGAACATCTGAACAGGAAGCATCGCATCGTGGAGGAAGAAGATGATTGTAGGTATTCTCAAAGAGATCAAGGAAGAGGAAAACCGGGTTTCCATGACCCCGGCAGGGGTTGAGATCATGAAGCATAACGGACATGTAATTCTGGTGGAAAAAGATGCCGGGAGCGGCAGCGGATTCAGTGATGTCTCCTATTATGAAGCAGGGGCCGAGATAGTCGAAACAGCACAGGAGATATATGATCGTACGGAAATGGTCATGCACGTGAAGGAGCCTCTGCCGCAGGAATATGATCTTCTCCGCCCCGGTCAGATCGTGTTCACCTATCTCCATCTGGCAGCGGATGAGGCGTTGACCCGTGCGCTGATCACGAGCGGTACCGTTAACATTGCCTATGAAACCATACAGAAGGCGGATGGATCTCTTCCTCTTCTGACCCCGATGAGCGAGGTGGCCGGCAGAATGGCAATCCAGCAGGGGGCCAAGTACCTGGAAATGGAGCATGGCGGCCAAGGTGTGCTGCTCGGCGGAGTCCCCGGGGTTGATCCGGGCACCGTGGTTATCATCGGCGGCGGTATTGTGGGGACAAATGCGGCCAAGACAGCATGCGGCCTTGGGGCCAAGGTCTATATCTTCGATATGAATCTGGATCGTCTGAGATACCTAAGCGATATCATGCCGAAGAACTGTATCCCTCTCATGGCAAGTCCTGCTGCGATTCGTGACCTGATCAAACAGGCGGATGTCGTTGTGGGCGCAGTTCTCGTTGTCGGCGCAAAGGCGCCGAAACTCGTGACCAGGGATATGCTCAAGACCATGAAGAAAGGTGCCGTGATGGTGGATGTAGCCATCGATCAGGGTGGGTGTTTTGAGACTTCCAGGCCGACAACTCACCACGATCCGATCTTCACGGTGGATGGTGTCGTCCATTACTGTGTGGCGAATATGCCTGGGGTTGTGGCAAAGACCTCCACGCTGGCGCTCACCAATGCAACACTGCCCTATGCAATGGAAATCGCGAACAAGGGCTGGCTCGAGGCCATGAAGGAAAACCCGGAAATCAGGCTGGGGGCGAATATCGTCATGGGGAAGATCACCTGCAAGGGCGTTGCCGATGCCTTCGGTATGGAATACACACCGATAGAAGGGCTCCTCTAGTCAGGGAACAAGGAGCATGCCCTTTTGTTTTGCCTTCCCGTAGTACCTCCTGCCGTAATAATTCTGGTATGCCCAGACCAGGCGGAATAACAGAGGCAGATGAGGAATCCAGAATGAGGTTGAAAAGCCAAGTGACGGCTTTACGCGGCCGGGGGTAATCTCCGCAGTGATGACGCCTTCCCCCTCTTCACGGGTCATGCGGGAGATGATGACGCCGGACCTGTCCACAATCTGTGTTTCACCCAGGTAATGGGATGAATAGGGCATGCCCGGCATGAGAGGCATATGGGCTTTGAATTCCCCGGCATGAGCAGCATGAACCACTGCCACTCCCAGCATCCTGGCCAGGGTTGCCGGTGTCGAGGCCATGATCTTTTTGTTTTTTCTGTGGTGCAGTTCCCAGAAACTTTTCGGCGGCCAGTTCTGAGGTACACTCCACCAGCAGGATCCTCCCACAACGAGGTCCACTCTTCCCAGCAATCGCTCCACGGTCCTGTTGCGGACAAACTCCCAGCACAGTACAGCCCCGACAGGTCCGATCGGGGTGGCGAGGATCCCGTCATCGTCGCCACCCCTGTAGTAACAGTTTTCCCACATGGTGGGCTGGTCCTTGTCGTGATATGCCGCCTCACCATCCGGCATGGCAAGGACAAAGGTGTTGTACAGATCGTTCTGCTTCGACGCCAGGAATGAGCCGCCAACGTATGCATGGTGTTTTCTTGCCATGGTTGTGAGGAGTTCATGGGCCTTACCCTGGAGAGGAAGGGCTGCCTCCAGCAGTGATGGATGAAAGGCCATGGCGCTGGTGAAGAATTCAGGCACGATAATCATGGACGACCCTGATGAGGCAGCCTCATCTATGAGTTTTTCTGCCTTGACCAGGTTCGATTGGATATCCCCAAGTTCGGCCTTCATCTGGATTGCAGAGGCTTTTATTGCATTGTTCATGATTAACCCCCTTATATCAAAAAATAATTCGAGAAAGGTGGATGTCCATAGGGGCCTTGCCTGGGTAGGCAGAAAATCTGAGAGCCGAACGCTGTGTTTGAATGATCAGGACATGTGGTGTGTCTCGTCAGGTGTGGTATTCTTTAAAAGATTCCCGTTCTCAGCCGCGTAGACTGCGGGCTGATTTACCTAGGACTATCTCCGGAATAAGGAACCATTGGATGGGTTCATCGTGAGAGGATGGTACTATGCGGTGAGTGTCCGTGAGGAGGCTCCCTCACGGACACTGTTTGATCAAAATGCTAGGCGATTTTTCGTGAGAGTTTCTTTAATTTGTTGATCCGGCGTCTTAAGATATCGGCCTTCTTTGTTTCCTTTGCATCCTGGGCCGCTTTCTTCTCCTTTCTGAGCGCCCTGATTTTCTGCTTGACCTCCGGCTTGGTCAGAGCGACTTTTTCAGCCTTGACCGACACCTTCTTTTTTGCCGGTTCTTCATCCACGATTCCCCGGGCCTCCTTGATGAACGCGACGAGTTCTTCCTTCTTCATGTCTCTGACAGCAACTGTTGCGTGATCGTGAGGTATCTCCAGTGCGATGTCTCTGAGATCCTTGACGGTCATCTTCTCCAGAGGTTTTTCATCCTTGTGCTGTTTCTTCTTACTTTCTTCAGTCATGTCCGTGTTTTCCTCCTGTATTTACGAATTAGCTTCACCATAACCCGATCGTATCCGAAACAGTGTCGGAATTATCCGCGATACTTTCGTCTTATCCCAAATGCATCACATTATTTTATACAAATACCGTAGCTCGAACAACTCAAAAATTAGTAAATAAATTCAAGTAGATCGAAGGGGACATGTGAGAGAACTGAAGACTGGTTTGACCTGCACTCATATTTTCCGCAGGGGCTACGCTCACACCACGATGAGCAGTTGGACATCACACACATTGGTGTTTGTCGGCCCTGTTATGATAAGGCCCTTGAGTTGTTCAAAGAAATGGTATGAGTCGTTGTTTTCGAGAAATTCGGATGGATTGAGTCCGAGTTGTGCGATCGTATCCTTCATTTCATAGAACACGAATGCCCCTGCTGCGTCTGTCGGGCCGTCATTGCCGTCCGTGCCGCCGGAGAGGAAATAGATATTGGCGAAGTTTTCATAACTTTCCACCAGGTCTATGAGAAAGGCCAGAGCCATCTCCTGGTTTCTCCCGCCTTTGCCAGTTCCCCTGATGGTCACCGTTGTTTCTCCACCGGCAACGATGAGTGCAGGCCTGGCAAAGTCCGACAAGTCCTGATCCACATCTTTTGCCAGTGCAGTGAAGAACCGTGCTATCTCACGTGCTTCCCCGGAGAGTGAAGAGGTGAGAACGTATGCATTGTATCCAAGCGATGACCCATGGTCACGCGCTGCCCTGCAGGCTGCCGCATTGTTTCCCAGGAGAATATTCGTCACCTTTTTAAATACCGGATCACCTTTCTTCGGGGTATCAGGCACATCTCCGGCAAGCCCGGACCGGATCAGCCTTACGATGGACGGAGGCATCTTGTCCTGTATATGGTATTTGTCGATAATGCCCTGTGCCTGGGCAAAGGTGGTATCATCCGCAACGGTGATCCCGGATGCAATGGTATCGAGCCTGTCGCCGATAACATCGGATAAGATGATGTTGATCATCCTGGCAGGGTAGGAGACCCTGGCGAAATGTCCGCCCTTGACGCGGGAGATATGTTTGCGGATGCAGTTGATCTCTTTGATATCCGCTCCGCAGTCCAGCAGCACCTTGGTCATCTTCTGAATGTCTCTCAGCGCTATACCTTCTGCAGGGAGGCTGAAAAGGGCAGAGCCCCCTCCTGAGACGAGATTGATGATGAGTGTTTTTTCGTCTGCCTCCTGGGCGAGTTTATAGAGGAAGCCCGCGCCTTTGATGCTGTTTTCATCAGGGATGGGATGTGCGGCTTCTATGACATCGATGATCTCGAGTTTCTCACCATGCCCGTATTTCGTGATAACGGATCCCATCGAAATTCTCTGACCGAGAATCTCTTCAATCGCCTTGCCCATCTTGGACGAGGCCTTTCCGATGCCGAGAACGACAATCTTTGTATAGTTCCTCAGGTCTTCCTGCAGGGTCTTTCCCTCATAATGGATAACCAGATTGTCTCCTTCAAGACGCATGTTCTGTGTTATCATCTTGAAAGGATCGACTCTCTCAACTGCCTTGGAAAAGATTTCTTGGATATCTTCTTTTGGATTCATGTCTGCTCCGTTACCGTTTTCCCTGAGATTTTTGGGAGGTCTTCGCCTCTTTCTCTATGTAGAATTCTGCTTTGTTCAGATTTCTTCTTATGATGGGCAGATCGGAATATGCAAGGGCCTTCTGGAAATAACCCCTTGCTTTGAGGTATTTTTTCTCGTGATTGAGTGAAATGACACCCAGATTATTGTAGATGAGTGGATTGTCCTTGTCATAATCAAGGGCCTGTTTAAAGAGGGTGCGTGCCTCCTGCCACTGCTTGTTGTCGAGATGGCTCGATGCCTTCTCGAACATGGAATTGGCTTTGAGCATATTGGAATACTCTCGCAGATCACTTGCAACAGCGATCTTCTTTCTGATCAGGGATGCGTCCTTGTCATCTGTGCAGTGCTCCAGCGCCTTCTTCAGAAACTCCACGGCCTTAGAGGAATTATTCGTCGTGTAGTAGAGTTCTCCCAGGGTCTTGAGGATCTCGTAGCGCTCACCCGATATGTCCAGTTCTTTCAAAAGATGTTTTTCCGCCAATGGATACTGCCTGGACCCGATCAGGCTCACCGCATAATTATAGTGGACCCCCCTGTCCTTGGGGTTTGCATCCACGATCTTCTTGAAATAATAGGAAGCCTTCCGGTAGTCCTGTACACCCAGGGCATTGAAGGCAAAGCGCTCATAGAACTTCTTCAGGATTCTCCTCATGTCTTTCCTTAACCAGCCTCACGGTAAAACTATCGTAATCCATGCGGGTTGCACGGATTATATGAGTGGAAAGGCGTATGAAGCCTGCCTTCCCACTCGTCTTCTCTCTTCTCGCAGCAATCAGAAGAACAGGGAGAGAATTGCCACCGTGATGATTGCCACGATTCCTTCAACAAGGGTTGCCGATGTATATGCCCGGTACGCGACCGGCACCTCCATGTCAGAGAACTGGGAAACCACCCAGAAGTATGAATCGTTCGCATGGGAAACGGTCATGGACCCTGCACCGATGGCAAGAACGGTCAGTGCCGGGTTCAGGCCAAGAGATTCCAGCAGCGGGGCCATGATCGAGGCAGTGGTGATGATGGCAACCGTGGAAGATCCCTGTGCTGTCTTGAGTGCGGCTGCAACGATGAAGGGGAGGAAGATTCCCAGATTATAACCGGAGAGTGTCTGCCCAAGGAAGTCTCCCATGGGAGAGGCCTTGAGGATTCCCCCGAATGCCCCGCCGGCACCGGTTATTGCAAGGATGAGCGCGGCGTTTTTTACCCCCAGATCCATCCAGGAACTGACAGCTTCCTTCTTTGACTCGGTCTTGACGAGGATCAGTGCGAGCAGCACACCGATGATCAAGGCGGTTACCGGGTCTCCGATAAAGCTCAGGAACTTCGCAAGTCCTGCTTCGCCAAAGGGCTTCGTTGGGAAGTCGGCAATGGACTTGAAGAGGATCAGGATGATGGGCACCGCGATCGGGGCAAAAGACAGTGTTGTCGAAGGGAGTTTCCCGTATTTCTTCATGAGGGAATCGTAGGTCTCTTCCAGGACCGCCTCTATCTCATAGCGCTTTGCAAATCCAACCGCCCAGAAGTACCCGGCAAGCATGGCAGGGATCGAAGCGATGAGTCCCAGACCGATCACCAGGCCGAGGTCGGCATTCAGGATGCCTGCTGCTGCAATGGGACCGGGGGTCGGCGGCACGAGGCAGTGAGTGGAATATAATCCTGTTGCCAGGGCCACCGCCATTACAGCCATTGATTTGCCGGTTTCTTCAGCCAGAGCCTTGTTCAGGGGGGTCAGAATAACATAACCGGAGTCGCAGAACACGGGGATCGAGACGACGTAACCCGCGATGCTCATTGCAAGGGGTGAGCGCTCTTTTCCCACGATCTTCAGGATGGCATTGGTCATGGCAAGTGCGGCACCGGTCTTTTCCAGGATGGTGCCGATGATGGTACCTGCAACGATGACGATGCCTATGTACCCGAGGGTTCCACCGAAACCGTTCCTGATTGTCTTGACAATATCAGGCAACGGCATCCCTGCAAACAGACCATAGAGAAACGCCACGATAAGCAATACTACGAAGGCATTCATGTGGTACCTTGCGGTCAAGAAGATGATAATCGCGATTGCAATCACAAGGTATATTAAGGCTACTCCTCCTGAAACCATAATACACCTCCTTTCTTGAAAACAAAAAAGGCGTTTTCGCAATGCAAATCAACAGTGGATCATTACATAAAAACAGATATGTATTACCTAGTCTAATAATATATCTTAAGGATAAGTCAAGCAGGTATGTAGTATTAAGGATGCATGGTGTTTTTTTACAGATAACCGCTGGAATAAGTATTTTCCCCATAGAATGACAGCCTGGGACGGAACGAGCATCTGCCCCAAGTGAAGCTCTATTGTGCAATGCCGGGTATGTTTTTCTCCTGAATACATGTATGATAGGGTTGCTGACGGGGAATGTAATTGTTGTTCAGATTACGAAAGGAGATGTTTTAATGGCTGTACGCCACAGTGAAGAACGTATCGCCACCTGTAACGGGATCAAGATCGCATATGATACGTTCGGGGAGATGACATCACAACCTGTGCTGCTCATAATGGGGCTTGGGACACAGATGATTCTGTGGGATGAGGAATTCTGCTCCCTGCTTGCGGCCAGGGGGTTTTGGGTCATCCGTTTCGATAACCGGGATATCGGACTGTCCTCGAAACTCGATGGGCTGGGCCTCCCGAATGTGTTCGAACTGCTGCAGGGGAAAGCCGTTCAGCGCCCCTATACACTCAGGGATATGGCAGATGATGCCTTATCCCTGCTGGATGCCCTGGATATACCATCTGCACACATTTTGGGCATTTCAATGGGTGGAATGATAGCCCAGTTGATGGCGATTCATTATCCTCAGCGGGTGCGGACCCTGGGCTCATTCATGTCTTCAACGAGCGATCCTGCGCTCCCTCCGCCTAAGCCTGAAGCGATTCAGGTGTTGTTCAAACCCATACCAGTGAAAAAGGAACCATTCATAGACCATTTCATGGAGACGTGGCGTGTGCTCAATGGCGATCAGATGCCCATGGATGAAGAGCGAGTTCGCAGGTTTGCCGAACAGACCTTTGCGCGGGGAATCCATCCCCCGGGAAACGTGCGTCAGCTGGCAGCCATTCTTACCGCGCCAAGCAGGAGGCAAGAGCTTGCGAGTGTTGCCGTGCCCACCCTGGTGATTCATGGTGACGCCGACCCGCTTGTGCCAGTGGCCTGCGGGATTGATACAGCGGAGTCTGTTCCCGGCGCTCACCTCCATATCATACCGGGAATGGGACATATGCTGCACCCGCTCGCATGGAAAGAGATTGTCGATGCTGTTGAGGATCTTGCTGCACAATGTAAAGGCAGCGGATCCTCCGGGTGATGGAGCGCCAATAACCTGCGAGGAATCCTTCCTGATTGGGGCTTGATAAGGATCATATGCTTTACTATTGAACATCAAGAGCGTATTTCTCTCAAAAGAGGCACAAAGCGATGGCAAAGATAAAGAGCACCCTTGATCTGGTCATGGAGAGGACAAAGAATCTGAGCATGACCGATGCGGACAAAGAAAAACTGCGTACAAAAGAGGGGACTGACAAGGCACATGCCTGGATCCAGCGATACATTGACGGAAAGATCGATGCCGGTGAGATGCGAAAAAACATGGATGCAGCCATAGAGAAACTCCCCGAGATCAGAGATATCCTTAAACGGGAACTTGTCCGCCATATCCAGCCAGGGCGCGATAATAGCGCAGTCATAAAAGCCCTGGAGAGAGTGTTTGGCATAAATCCAGGACCTGTCGAAGAATTGATCACGGCCAGTCAGACACAGCTGATCACGAGAAAGCAGCACCACCTTACCCTGCTCCTTTCAGACCTGAAGCAGGGTGGTGTTTACGGCACAGCGGTCGTGCCGAATATTAATAAGAGCAGTCAGTGGCAGGAGTCTGTCCTGCAGGCGAGAGAGAATCTTGGCCGGGAAATCATCCGGTTTATAGATACTGGAACCAGTAGTCTTTGACCACCTTGAAGTTCTCTCGAACAGCAGCCCTGCCTGAGACTATGCCTCCGTGGCCTGTCAGGAGATACTCCACGTCGAGCTCCATGATCTTCTTTATGCTCTCCTTGAGCTGTCTGCCGCTTCCTCCCGGCAGATCCGTTCTGCCGATACCCTGCTGAAAGACCACATCGCCTGTAAAGAGCACCTTGTTGGCTTTCCAGTACAGGCAGATGGAACCGGGTGTATGTCCAGGCGCTTCGATCACCTCGAAGAGTTCATTGCCGATGGTGAGATCTCCCTGTTCGAGGAAGAAGTCGGGTTCGGGGATTTTATAGTAGCTTCCTGCAAGTTTGAGGATATACTGATATTCTCTCTGATGAATGGTAAACCTGGTAGGACTTGTAAAAGCCGTTACCGCTTCGAGATGATCGGGATGTCCGTGTGTTGCAAGCACGATATCGATCTTGTCCGGCGAGATATTCAATGATGCAAGACCCTTGCGCACATGTTCGAAGAGGTGTTTATGTCCCGGGTCTATCAGGATCTTCATCCCTGAGTCTATGAGATAGGAATTACAGTTGTTCTGGGCGTAGTCCTGCCAGATGAAGGCGTACAGGCCGTCAAACACTTTTATCATCATATCGTGCCCCTTTCCTGTCAGCTGTGATCGATCTTGAGCGTATCAGATGCATCAGCACTGATCCTGCTTCTTTGTGGGTACTGAAGATATCGTCATGGGTGAACTTTTGCAAAGCTACCCTTCCACATCCCCTTTCAGTCCTATGTCCTGCGCAACCTCGCGCATGCCCATTATGGTGTCTTCGATGAGCTCGGATACCTCTATCCCGAGCATCTCGGCACCTTTAGTGATGATGGAACGGTCTACACCAGCGGCGAAAGCAGGCGATTTCCATTTCTTCTTCACCGATTTGACCGTGAGGTCCAGCACGCTCTTTGATGGTCTCACCATGGCGCTCGCAGCAACCAGACCGGTGAGTTCATCGATAGTGTACAGGGTCATCTCCAGCCTGGTTTCAGGCTTGACATCCGAGCAGATGCCCCAGCCGTGTGATACGACAGCCCGGATATACTCTTGCGGCCACTCATGCTTCTCCAGGATCTCACGGGTTTTGGTACAGTGCTCCTGCGGAAACTGCTCATAATCGAGATCATGGATCAGGCCGATGACACCCCACATGTCTTCGTTCTCGCCATATTTCCGTGCAATGTAGCGCATCACAGCCTCGACAGAATATGCATGTTTGCGCAGATTGTCTGTCTCGTTATACTCATGCAGGAGTTCCAGTGCTTCTTCGCGAGTGGGAACATGGTCCGCCATAAGTGCCTCCTTGAATAGTTTTTTAAAGTATCATTATTTTCTACCACTGAGGCAAGTCTTTATTTCGATTCAAGTCATCCTCTTGTAAGCCACAACCTGCTACATGGAAAGGGGATTGCGGCATAGATGTTTCGGTTCGATGGAGAAGTCCGGTTTGTAAAAGGAACGCGCCCGGGTCTGATGAATTGGTGGGGTATACGCGGGGATCATGTTCGTAATAATATCAAGCATAATTGCTCCAATGGTATATGCTCAGTGGAGTGTGCCTGATTATGGATTGAGAACAGTGCAATGGAGCGATTCTATGCCTTGACCACAAGGCAATCTTCACTGAGAAACTGTTACCTTCTTTACACAGTTTCTCTATCAAAAGAGAAAAAAATTACCACAAGACCGCTTACTGATATGGGACAAGTAGAGGAAAAAAACGCATAACAAACAGAAATTACAATCAAAAAACAGAATGATATGATATGGCATGGCTTTTGAATAATAATAACGTGGTTGCTTAATAAACTTGGCACCAAAGACGTATCAGCTACGATATATCAACTACGATATATCAACGAAGAAGAGGAAAGAGACATGAAAGCACCAATTTTTGGGGTTACAGTTATAATAGGTATCGTAGCTGTAACCCTCTTTTTTATGGTGGCTCAGGAATCTCAGGCAAGGCCTGCTCTGGCTGATACTCCGTACCATTTATATAAGTTGCAGTATTCATATAACAACAGGGTCTGGCATGACCTCATCAAGATCGAGAACGGGAACCTCTCAGAGAACATGAAATATCTCCGCAGGCAGGGGGAATTCCCGTATCTTCGTTATTGGTATTCATACATAGACGAAGAGGGGATAAAACGGGTCCAGTATATCCCCCTTACAGTGGGTGGTAAAACGTAAACCCCCACTTCGGCATCACGGAAACATTTCGTAATTATATTGTGTTGGTTTTGAAGTTACGGAGGGCTTTTACATTGGCCGGAAATAGGTACGAAAGAGATAAGACTCCCTCTATATAATGATATCCTATTCCTCCTCAGGCCGCAGCCTTAGATGGAATACAAGGTTGCGGCCTGATCCCTCTCAAGCCTTTTTCGTGCCTGAATTCATAAAAATAACCGGCGAAAACATTTCTCCGGGTGAGTCCACTCTTTGCCGGAGGTTGCATTCATGATTGATTGCATCTCATATCACGAGAGCATACTTCAGGTTTTTCAAATGCTCCAAAAATCACGGTTGAGACTCATATATGGGATAATCACTTGCTATAATATATGAGACTCATTCTTCCTACTCGATCACCTCGACCCTCAGCCCGAACTTGGAGAGTGCCTCGCACTTGTCCTTTTTAATGACAATGGGATTTTCATAGCGAAAACCGATATCATCATCCGGACAGGCATACTGCATCGCACAGATGAGCACCTCATTTTCCTGATAGGTATGTTCAGGGTCGGTCCAGAACGGGAAGGGGCCTTCATTGAGCCCGATCCTCCATTCGTCGCCGAGCATTCCTATGCCGTGTTCGAATCCGGGGACCATGTATTCGGCAAAACCTCGTTCTTCCGCAAAATCCATCATCTGCTCTGCGAGACTCACTGGTGAAATGCCTGCCTTGTAGGTCTTCAGGGTGAGAGACACGATATCGATAAAATTGTTGGCATGCCAGAGCTGCCGGTCTGTAGCGGAACCGATCAGGTAGTTATGGGCATGATCACCCAGTGCAAGTTTGAACATGGCATGTATATCCACCATCAGGGGTTCGCCGTATCGGAGTTCCCGGGTGCTTGCGGGTGTGCAGGCCCCTCCTGCAAGACCGGTGCGGTAGCCGCTTGCAATCTCATTACCGCCGGTGAAAGACCACTCCCAGACACTTCCGGCCCTTCTCATGGCCAAAGCTGCAATCCCCGCGATCTCTGTCTCGGTCATTCCTTTCCATCCGCCGTTTGAAATGGCCTCTTTTACCGCCTTGTGCCCTTCGTCAACGATCCGTGATGCCTCGCGAAAACGATTGATTGTCCCTTCGTCTTTGATAAGCGAGAGTTTATCTATGATATGGTGAGCGTTCACGAGCTGAGAACCTGACAGGGCTGCCTTGAAATGTTCATATTCAAACAGGGTGATGTTCCCCTCAGGGAGGTAGTTCGACATCCCGCTCTCATATCCGATGCGCCCGGATCTCACTCCGAGATCGTCTTTTATGAAATCCGAGATCAGTGCGATCTGGTCCATACCACCCAGCGGTGCATATCCAAGCACATGATCCTCATCGAGCCATGAGTCGTCTGCAACGCGTGCCGCATCGATGACAAAGGTGAATACGGTAGGGGTGCCCTCTGCAGGGATGACGATATAGCTTCTCCATGGACAGAATGCATCGGCGACCCAGGACATTGTCCTCAGGCGCGATCCGAGATAGCAGTCGATGTTCTCCTTGGCCATCTGTTTCTGGATCTGCGCAACCCGTGACGGGAAGTCTATGAAATAGGGATCGTTATTTAGCATCTCAGTCATGATCCTGCCTCCTTCAGTAGATTGTCGGGATCTGTGCCATGATGTGGTTGAGCCGGTCAGCAAGCGATGCAAGCTTCAGCGCCTTGACCATGTTGCCTTTCAGCCTGAGCTTTCCGCTCATGAGTGCCCTGTGTGACTTGATGGTCCCCTGGGTGATCTGTGCAAAGAGGTCGTAATTGCCCGTTATGGTAAATTCGGCCTGCGGGGGATCGCCTTCATCCACGAGAACCTCGGTTATGGCACCTTCTTCGCACTTGAAGTAGAGATATCGGTCTTTTCCCTGCGGGCAGTTGGTATAGTTGAATGCCACCGAGGTGGTGATGAACTTCATCTTTTCCGGACTGAGCTCTGATTTCAGGCGCTTTTCCACCTCGTCACGCCACTGAGAACTTAAATATTCGACTTTTTCCGTCATGGTATCCCTCCATACATTTGAAAGATTTTTTCACTGAAGCCCATTTTCTGGGTGTGCGTCATGATGTTGAATCATCGTATCATCATGTAACATGAAACGTATAGTGAAACAATGAAATAATGAACAAATAATTTAATCGTTCATTATTGCCTGCATATCTCCTCTATTGAGACAATGAGGTTCGGCAGAATTGATATCCTTGGTCTGATTCTCGCGACGTGCTCGACTGCCCTGCCGAACTCGAAGCCCAGCTTGCTGCATAAATATGCGATAACAACCGATGGCGATCTCCCGATGCCTTCATTACAGAAGACAAGGACGGAGTGGCCACGCATTAGCGCACTGTGAATCCAGTTAGTGGCTTCCCTCAACTGATCTGTCGGAATAGGCTTCATGTCTACAATGGGGACCTTGTGGTAGGGTAGACGCGGTATCCTGATATCTCTCTCGGCGGCAACGCACAGCAATGCGGAGATTTTTTCATGTGGAGCAAGTGCCTCGTCGTACTCACCGATTGCGAGATTCTCCAGGATAAAGTCCATGGTCACCCCGTATGGCATAACCATAGCAGGATCGAGGGGAAAGTCAATGCAACTGCCTGAGTCTGCGTTACGGTTAACCTCTTATCCACGACATTAGTATAATTACCTTATGCCATTTTTTCTGCCACCCAGGTGAGGAAGGAACGCTCATCGTTTAAGGTCGAAGAGTACCTGTCCATATAATAGTGTCCCGGCCAGATCTTTGTTTCCCCAGGCAGGTTCAGGATCTTCCCGATGCTTTCTCTCAACTGGGCTGCACTCCCTCCGGGTATATCCGTGCGTCCGATATTCCCCACGAATATGGTATCCCCGCAGATGAGGTTTCCACTCCAGTACAGGCAGATGGATCCTGGGGAGTGACCCGGTGTATGGAGGACCTCGATCGATGTGTCTCCCAGGGTAATCTGTGCCCCGTCGATCAGGTCAAAGGAGATCTTGGGTGGGATCTTTGCGGTAAATACCGTGGACAGGGTGGAGTGAACAGCACGCATGACAAAACCGCTGTCGCCAGGATGTGCCCTGATGGAAACCTTTCCTGCAAAAAGGTGGTTTCCCATGGTATGGTCCGGATGGAGGTGTGTGTTGATGACTGCCTTGATATCCATTGAATCGGTACGGATATGTTTATTGATTCCGGCGCCCGGATCGATCACGAGGCACTCTGTGGACTGCGGATCCTGGATGATATAGCTGAGCAGGGCAAATGACGGTGTTGCTATCTGGTTGACTTTCAGCATGTCTGCAGGTCCCTTACACCCGTTTTGTACTGATGATCTTGTTGAACAGAGGGAACAAAAGCGTTGCGAGAACGACGCTGCCGGATGCCTGAAGGATGTTTGCCGGTACCTCTGCAAGGGCCGCCTTCTGATCGTACATGATGGTCTCGGCGATAAAGTAACCCAGCACCATCCAGGCTGTCGCTATGATAAAACAGAGGACAAGCGGCAGGGATATCCGGTCTTTCCGAACGCGCAGGAGTATGATCAGTCCGGCAACGAGGAGTGCCTCGATGCCTTTTATTATCAGTGTCCACAGTGCCCACTGGGGGTACCCGCCGAGTATGTCGGCGAGTGCCGATCCGATCCCTCCGGCAATAAATCCGCCCACAGGGCCGAAGAAGCTCGCTGAGAGCAGAACCATACTGTCGCCGAGATTCATGTAGCCTGTTGTCTGGGGGATGGGTACCCGTACAATCATGGTGGAGACGGCGACAAGTGCAATAAAGAGCCCAAGCAGGGCGAATTCACGCATATTCAAATCTTTCCCTCCATATAATTCAGTGCATTCTGTAATCTGGGTATTACCCTGTCTTTTCCAAGTGTCGATATAACCTCGAAGATCCCCGGTGACACGGTCTTGCCGGTCAGCGCGACTCTCATGGGCTGCGCCAGGACCTTGAATTTCATCTCAAATTCTTCAAGAAGAGCCTTGAGGGCATCTTCTATCTGGGCGTGATCGGAAAGGTCGATCGCATCGAGGCGTTCAATCAATGAGCGGAATATTTTGGCGAGCTCCGAACGGAAGAATTTCTCCTTGAGTTCCTCGGGTGCATCGTTTTCGGTAAAATAAAAGTCTCCAAACTCCACCATATCTGCAAGGGTTTTTGTCCGTTCTCTGACATCGATAACGACTTTTTCGATGTAGTCTTTATCCGGGATGTCGTAGCCTTTGCTCTCGATAAAATCCGGGAGAAGCCCGGCAAGTCGGGTCGCGTCTCCTGTCTTGATGTAGTGGTGGTTGAGCCACAAGAGTTTTTCCGGGTTGAAAACGGCAGCTGCCTTGCCCACGGTGTCGAAGTCAAAGAACCTGATCAACTCTTCCCGGGAAAAGATTTCCTGGTCGCCGTGGGACCAGGAGAGCCTGACCAGATAGTTGACCAGCGCCTCCGGAAGGTACCCCATCTCCTTGTATGCCGTCACGGATGTTGCGCCGTGTCTCTTGGACAGCCGTGTCTTGTCGGAGCCGAGGATCATGGGAACATGAGCAAAGAGCGGGAGATCAAAGCCGAGTGCCTCGTAGATCTTCAACTGCCGCGGGGTGTTGTTGACATGGTCATCCCCCCTGATGATATGGGTGATATTCATGGTGGCGTCATCGATTACGACGGTGAGGTTGTATGTCGGCATGCCATCGGATCGCAGGAGCACGAGATCGTCGAGTTCCGCATTGTCAACGGATATCCTGCCCTTGATCATGTCGTCAAAAGAGGTGACCCCCGTGGACGGCATGGCAAACCTGACAACCCTTCCCGGACCCGGGCCGAGGCCCTTGCTCTTGCAGGTCCCGTCATACTTGGGCTTGGCACCTTTTTCCAGTGCGAGCTTTCTCTTGGTTTCAAGCTCCTCGGGGGTGCACTCGCACCAGTAGGCCTTGCCCTCTTCAACGAGTTTGTCTACATATGAGCGGTAGATGTCGAGTCGCTCGGACTGGTAGAAGGGTCCCTCATCCCAGTCGAGGCCAAGCCATTCCATTGCCTCCAAGATCTGTCTGCTCGATTCGTCGGTGGATCGCTGTGCATCGGTGTCTTCCACCCTCAGGATGAATTTGCCCCCTGTATGCCGTGCATAGAGCCAGGAGAACAGGGCTGTCCGTGCACCGCCGATGTGGAGGTATCCTGTGGGTGATGGGGCAAACCGCGTTCTGATTGTATCTGACATATTAACCTCGTACTTTCGATTTGATATAGTTGAGCAGGCCGCCCTGTTTCAGGATATCCCGTTCCCGCTGTGAAAGGGTTATCGTACAGTTCAGGTCCTTGCCCGTCAGTGCATTACTGGCCTTGAGGGGTGCGTCGCCGTCAATGGCTGCGAGGATATTTTCAAGGACGATTCGAGCCCCGCCTTCAACGTCAGCATAGGATTCTTCATCCAGGGTGATGGGAATGATGCCGAAGTTGATGAGGTTCGAGCGGTGGATCCTGGCAAACGACTGTGCAAAGACCGCTTTGATGCCCAGATACATGGGGGCAAGTGCAGCATGCTCTCTGGATGATCCCTGGCCGTAGTTTTCCCTGGCAAGAATGCAGCCGGTCCCGGCATCTTTTGCATGGAGAGAGAAATCCGGATCAATGCCGGAGAATACATATGCCGAGATGGCCTCGATGTTTGACCGCAGCGGCAGAATCTTGGACCCGGCAGGCATGATGTCATCGGTGGTGATATTATCTTCGAGTTTGAGCAGGACCTTGAGATCCAAGGTGTCTTCCATGATGCCCCTCTTGGGCAGCGGTTTTATGTTCGGGCCGCGGACTATCTCCACAGAGGTCGGGTCATCTGCAGGGGGCAGGATCATGGTGTCGTCGATGAGGAATGTGCCGGGCAGGGTGATCTCGGGGTAGTCTCCGAGTTCACGCGGGTCGGTAAAACAGCCTGTCAGTGCGCATGCAACAGCAACCTCGGGCGAGGTGAGATAGACCTCTGCACTCTTTGTCCCTGACCTGCCTTTGAAATTGCGGTTGAAGGTTCTCACCGAGACAGCATTCGTCCTCGGCGACTGGCCCATGCCGATACAGGGCCCGCATGCACTCTCCAGTATCCTGGCTCCGGAAGAAATGATATCCGTGAGAGCACCGTTTTGTGCCAGCATGGCAAGCACCTGTTTCGAACCGGGTGCGATACCGAAACTTGTATCCGGGTGTACCTTTTTCCCCTTGAGTACGGCAGCCACCATCATGAGGTCTTTCAGGGACGAGTTCGTGCACGATCCTATGAGGACCTGATCAACGGCTTTGCCGGCGAGTTCCCTGATGGGAACAATGTTGTCCGGGCTGTGGGGGCAGGCAGCCATGGGCTCGATTTTCGAAAGATCGATCTCGATGACCTCGTCATATACGGCGCCGTCGTCCGGTCCCAGAGGCTTCCAGACATCTTGCCGTTCCTGAGCCTTAAGGAATTCCCTTGTCACCTCGTCGCTGGGGAATATGGACGTGGTGGCTCCGAGTTCGGCACCCATGTTGGTAATGGTCGCACGCTCAGGGACACTCAGCGTCTTTACGCCGTCTCCGGTATATTCGAATATCCTGCCGACTCCTCCCTTAACCGAGACCTGTCTCAATACTTCGAGGATGATATCTTTTGCGCTTACCCAGGGATTCAGCCGGGATTTCAGGATGACGCCGACAACCTTCGGCTTCGGTATATTAAAGGGCATGCCTGCCATGGCAGCCGCCACATCGAGCCCTCCCGCACCGATGGCAAGCATCCCGATACCCCCGCCGGTGGGCGTGTGACTGTCGGAGCCGAGCAGCGTTTTACCCGGGACGCCGAACCGCTCGAGGTGTACCTGGTGACAGATACCATTGCCCGGTCTGGAAAAGAAGATGCCGTATTTGCTGGCAATATCCTGGAGGAATTTGTGATCATCGGCATTTTCAAAACCCGACTGGAGCGTGTTGTGGTCTACATAACTCACAGACAGTTCGGTCTGTACCTTCTCGATCCCGATTGCCTCGAACTCCAGATACGCCATGGTGCCGGTGGCATCCTGCGTGAGTGTCTGATCTATTCTTAATGCATATTCTGTGGGTGTCTCTTCCACGATATGTTCATCGATAATCTTTTGTGTGAGTGTACTGGCCATTTGATCTCCCTTTCGATTGTGTCCCCTATGTCTAATGTATCTTCACCATGGTAGTCAATAGCCCCCGTAGTATGGAAAGCAATGTATGCCAAAGGGACACACTAATAACTGAGTAGTATGCATACTATATTATGAGGCAGACATGCATCTGTAAATGTCGCAGGGGGGTAATGCCGCTATTCCTCATAGTGTATGTGCTGCAATCTATCTTTGTATAATAATCCTGTGCTGGATAAAAACGTCAGATACGATGCAGCCTTAAGAATACTTTTAGAGGGTATATGGTTTCTCCTCTCCCCGGTACCCGGAGCATCGATATTTCCCTGGAGAACTCAATACATTGAGGCAGATTACCACTCAGAAAAATTAAGGATTGGCCTTATTCTAGCCGATAACTTACCTGGATATGACAGAATACAAACGAACAGGGGGAGTTCATGGCAGATAAAAGACGCATGGGAGAGGTTTTGGTGGAACTCGGACTTATTGATGAGCACAGACTCAGACATGCGTTGGAGGTTTCCAAGAAAGAAAAGACAAAACTCGGTGAGACGCTCATTCGACTTGCCTACCTCACTGAAGATCAGGTCCTGGGTATCCTGAAGAACCTCACAGGGGTTCCGGTAATGGATATGTCGGACGGGATCGTAAAGAAAGAAGCACAGACTCTAATGCCCCCCGAACGCATGCACCAGCTGAATGTTGTCCCCCTGGAAGTAAAAGAAAAGCATGCGGTAATAGCCTTTGCAGATCCTCTCAACTATGTCACGGTGGAAAACGTGAAGTTTCTGATAAACAAGGATGTCACGCCGGTTCTTGCTTCCCAGGCCCAGATTGATGATGTCCTTTCTCACCTCGACATGCAGGGTTATGGGCTCAAAGGATTGAAGCTCTGCGATGTGAAGAGAAGTATCTCAACCGTAACAGTCCAGGAGATGAGTCCTTCGAATATCCTCAAACTTCTTGCCGGAGACGAATGTACGGACCTGCATATCTCGGTCGGGGCTGCCCCTGCAGTTCGTGCCGGGGGTGAATTCAAGCGGTATAACATGCCGATCATCACACCTGCGATCATGAAGGAATTCCTGAAAGAGGTGCTTCCCGATGATCAACGTGCTGTCCTCCAGGAAAAGAAAGAGGTGGAATATACCTATATGAAGCCCGGTGTAGGAAGGTACCGCATGAATGTATATTACCAGAATGGGGGTGAAATATCCCTTGCCGTAAAACGTCTGGTGGAAGATATCCCCACGGTGTCCTCTCTGGATATTCCGGATTCTCTCGTGAACCTCCTTGACAAAAGAGGACTGCTCATTGTGAGTTCTGCCAGGGGACAGGGAAAGGATACGACTATTGCGGCACTGGTGGATTATATCAACACGACAAAAAGCTGTAATATTATCACGTTCGAAGATCCCATCGAGTACATTCACCACCATAAGTTGTCCAATGTGAATCAACGGGAGTTGGGAAGAGATACCGATAAGGATCTCTCCGAGGTGTTTGATCATGTAATAAAGCTTGATCCTGACGTACTGGTAATCTCCAATATCAAGGACAAGTACATGATGGATACGGCCGTACTCGCTGCACAGAAAGGGATCCTTGTCATCGCCGGGCTGAATGCCATCGATGTATTCGGTGCGATTGAGCAAATGATTTCGACCCTTTCGGACGAGTACATGAAATCATTGTTTGCCCGGTGCCTGCTTTCGGCATTTGCACAACGCCTTATCTGGTCCAAGACGGCCAAGAAAAGGATCCTTCTGTGGGAGCAGCTTATCGCAACCCCGAGGATCCAGAAATATATCACCGATGACAAACTGTACTACATTAAAGGTCAGGCACCCGCACTGAGGGATGAATATTTCCCCCTGGAAAAAAGTTTTTCCAGGGCCATCAAAAAAGGTCTGCTCAAAGATGAAAATACCGCCCTTGAGTCTTGGATAAATCAGGATGTTTTAAGGGTGTATCTCGAGCGTTAATCAGGCGATTCATGCCCTCGTTGAAAAAAAACGAGGGCTCATTCAACGCAAATTTCTGCTTGCATAGCCCACCCCAATAGTGTATTAAATGAACCGTGATTCAGAATAATGCTCTGAATTCATAAATAAAAACTCTAAGGAGTGTGCGATGAGCAGATTAAAGACCTTTGTTTTTGTTGCTTTTATGTTATTTGCTGTTTCCAGTGTTGCATGTGCTTCTGATGTGGCCGCTGCGGGTTATGTAGATTGGGCCAAGGTGATCTTCGTTGCAGCATCTTTGATTGCAGCAGGTCTCTGTATGGGACTCGGTGCAATAGGTGCCGGTGCAGGTATGGGTAATGCTACTTCTGGTGCAACCGAGGCAGTCGGTCGTAATCCTAATGCTCAGGGAAAGATCATGCTCACACTTATGGTCGGTCTTGCAATGACTGAGTCCATTGCAATCTACGCACTCGTTGTAACCCTCATCATCCTTTACGCGAATCCATTTAAAGCAATCATTCTGGGATAGTACGAACAGGAGAGATATGATTCCGAACAAGCCGCCTCATAACACATCATTATCAATAGTACATGGTGGGTTAACAGAGATGAGGGTCTGTGCTTATATGGGATTGTATAAGGTTGGTTTAAGGGTGAACTCTGAGGTTGATGGGTTATCTATATACAAGAGGTTTGTATAAGACGGTCAGGAGATTGATATGGATCAGGGAGCAAAAACTAATTTTAGTTTTGCCAGTATTGCTGTGAGTTTTTTTATCCTCATAGTGCTACCTCTTACCATTACCGGAGTCATTATCAGCAAAGGGGTGGTAAAAGTAGGTGAGGAGGCAACACAGGCAAACTTGCGCATTCTCGACGATAGTCAGAAGCAATCCATAGGGGGTCGAGCGCAAACAGTAGCAGATGCTGTCGCTCAGTTTCTCTCGGACAGGGAGAAGGACATTCGGATAGCTTCCATACTTCCTCGGGATGAGAATTCATATACCACCTTTATCAGGTCCAATACCAGAGGGGTGATCAAGTCCTCCCAGGTGGGTATGGTTAAGATTCCCATGCCGATATATCGGGAAATCGCGTTCCTGGATAAGAATGGCTTGGAAGTCTTGAAGGTTACCAATGACGGGGTCGTCAGGAAAGATCAGTTAAAGGATATGTCCGACCCGAAAAATGGCGAATATGGGTTTGAAGACTATTTCTTGAAGGCCAAAGGACTGGCGCCGGGCGATTTCTACATGGGGCCTGTCGTCGGCCGCCATGTGAACAAAGCCGAGTTTGATACCGGCAAGCGTTTTGAGGGAATCATCCGTATGGCCTCTCCGGTATTTGATTCCAGTGGTTTTGCCGGTGTTGTGGAAGTTGCACTTGATTATGTGCATGTCATGGAATTCACCGATCATATCATTCCCACCGAGGCAGGAATGTTCTTTGCCGAGGTCAATGCGGATGAGATGAACTATGCATTCATGGTGGATCGCGATGGCAATGTCATCTCTCATCCATCAGATTTTGTTATTGCAGGTCTGGATGACCAGATGAACCCGGTCCCGGTTATGAACCAGGGGAACTATGATACCCTGTCGAAAGCCGGAACAGGGGCAATGAATGTGCGTGAGATGGGTTTTGTAGATGAGAATCTTCCAAGGATCGACTCACTCGCATCTGATGGCAAGTCAGGGTCTTTCACCTATACACTTGATGATAAAAGAATCTTTGCGGCATATGCACACATACCTTACTATGGTAATGGTTTCAGCAAACCTGAAGGTTTCGGCTGGATAGGTATGATGGTCGATATCGACAGATATCACAACCTGAGCCAGGAGAAGGTAAAGGAAATTCAGCAGAAAGTGCAGAGATGGCAAAAATCCAGTATCGTGGTTGTGTTCGTTTCGCTGATACTCCTCTTTATTATAGCGCTGATTCTGGCACGTGGTCTGTACCGGTCGATTCAGAGTGCCAGACGGCCTGAAGAGATGATACCGCTGGAAGACGACGAAGACTAACATCAGGATCTATGATTAAGCTGAAAGGGTGCCGCTCCTGAGGAAAGGATGGCACCCTTTTTTATGTAAGAATTGAAGCATCGGTATACGTGTTTGTCTGTTTAGGGGTCATGTGATTATCCTACAGCGTGCTGGTATTAACTCCGGTAGGGTATCGTGTGTACCAAGGAATAATAAGGACAGGTGAATATGCAGGTTATGCATACATGATCAAGTCTGTTTCATACCACTTGCGGGATTTCTTGCTGGATGTGCTCAAAGGTGTGTAAGTGATTGTCCTACAATGAGGGCTCATTCATGTTTTCTATATTTATCAATGAAATTGAAAAGTTATTAAGTAGCGCTTGACACGTATGTGATTATTTGATTAAGTTCGAAAGTCTTTAAAATCGCAGGGAGCAGGCTTATATGTATTACATTTTACTCATCGTAGGCGCGGCATTGGTGAACAACTTTGTGCTGTCGCGATTTCTTGGAATCTGTCCCTTTATGGGCGTTTCCAAGAGCATCGATACAGCAGTGGGAATGAGTATGGCTGTAATTTTCGTTATGACACTGGCTTCATTCGTGACGTGGCTGATTAACGATTTACTCCTCATACCATATGGACTTGGATACCTCCAGACCATTGCCTTTATCCTGGTCATTGCATCTCTTGTGCAACTTGTGGAGATGATAATCCAGCGTGTGAGTCCACCTCTGTATCAGGCGCTGGGCATCTTTCTCCCGTTGATCACGACGAACTGTGCGGTGCTGGGTGTGGCGATCCTGAACATTCAGCTGAAATACAGCTTGCTCGACTCATGCATCTTTGCAGTCGGTGCCGCCCTCGGCTTTGGTCTTGCCCTGGTCATCTTTGCCGGCATCCGTGAGGAATTTGAGCTCAACAACATACCCAAGGCGTTTCGAGGCACCCCTATTGCCTTGATTACGGCAGGAATCCTTTCCCTGGCTTTCATGGGATTTTCAGGTTTGGTGAAGTAATATGATCAGCGCAATTTTGATGGTAGGCGGAATTGGGTTTGTGGCTGCCCTCATCCTTGGGATTTCCGCGGTCACCTTTGCCGTGGAGATGGATCCCCGAGAGAAGGCTGTCCTGGATCAGCTTCCCGGTGCAAATTGTGGCGCATGCGGTTTTGCCGGCTGTGCAGCCTTTGCCCATGAGATCACGGAAAATGTCGAAGCGGAAATGGCATGCCCCGCGGTGAACGAGAATGCGCTCAAGGCAATGTCCGAGATACTGGGACGTGACCTTGGCGGCGGGGCGGCGTTCATTGCCTTTGTCGGATGCAAGGGAACACCGGATCAGACCATTACGAGATACAACTATGTCGGTCCCAGAGACTGCAGGGCTGCCCAGATCATCGCAGGCGGTTCGAAGGCTTGTGCCTATGGCTGCCTCGGTCTTGGAAGCTGCGTAGATGTCTGTCCTTTCGGTGCGATCCATATGGGTGAAGACGGTCTGCCCCATGTGGTCGAGGCCAAGTGTACCGGATGTGCAAAGTGTGTGGATGCGTGCCCGAGACAGATCATACGACTCATACCGAAATCCGGAAACTACGGCGTGGGATGTATCTCCAAGGATCTCTCAAAGGATATGAAGCAGTACTGCAAGGTCGGCTGTATTAAGTGCGGCCTCTGTGAAAACATCTGTCCTTTTGATGCAATTACGGTATCCAAGGACAGTTCTGCTGTTATCGATCAGAGCAAATGTCGTTCATGTGGGCTGTGCGTGAGCGTATGTCCGACGAGCGTGATCTCGTTCCTGCATACACCCCTGAAGGCCCGTGTCATTGTAGAAAAATGCAAAGGGTGCGGGATATGCGACCAGGTATGCCCGGTCGAAGCCATCACGGGCAAACCCAAAGAGCCGTATCTTGTGAATGAGAGTAAGTGTATCGGGTGCGGCCTGTGTATCGATAAGTGCCCTGCAGACGCCATAGAGAGGATCGTTTCATGAAGACGTTTAAGGGCGGCATTCATCCACCAGAGGAAAAGGAACTCGTAAAGGACAACCCCATCGCTGATTTTCCCCTGAGCTCGACGTTTTATGTGCTTGTTCAGCAGCACTTGGGCGCGCCGGCAAAGCCTATTGTCAAGGCGGGAGATGAGGTCAAGAAAGGGCAGGTAATAACCGAGCCCCTCGGGTTTGTCTCGGCCCCGGTTCATGCACCGACGTCCGGCACGGTCAAAGAGATATCAAAGATGGTCCACCCGGTAACAGGACTCCTGGCCCCCTGCATTGTTATCGATGCAGACGGAAAAGATCAGTGGGCGGACGGACTTCCGCTCGAGAGAGACCCTTCTGTCATGACGACCGAAGAACTCATGGGAGCGATTAAGGCTGCCGGGATTGTGGGTATGGGCGGTGCAACCTTTCCGACCCATGTGAAGCTTTCCCCTCCCAAGGAAAAAACCATAGACACCTTTATCGTCAATGGTGCCGAGTGTGAACCGTATCTGTCTTCGGATTACCGGCTTATGCTGGAACAGCCTGAGCGAGTTCTGGGCGGCACCCTGATAGCGATGAGGATCCTGGGACTGGACAAGGCCATCTTAGCGATTGAATCAAACAAGCCTGATGCAATCAAACTCATGGAATCGAAGGCTCCCCCGCAGATTCAGGTGGAGACCTTGAAGGTGAAATACCCGCAGGGGGCAGAGAAACAGCTCATCAATGCGCTGACCGGCCGGGAGGTCCCCTCGGGCGGCCTGCCTATGGATGTGGGCGCTGTTGTGCAGAATGCAGGGACCTGTGCCGCCATCTATGATGCGTGTGCCCATGGGATTCCACTTATTGAACGGATCACTTCTGTTACCGGCCGCGGCATCAAACACCCGAAGAACATCAAGGTCAGGATAGGGACCCCGATAAAGGATGTCATCGATTTCTGCGGAGGACTCAACGATGCCGCCAAGATCATATTCGGCGGGCCCATGATGGGAATAGCCCAGTTCAGCGATGACATATCCATCATGAAGGGGACCTCGGGCGTACTCGTATTAACCGAGAAGGACACGAACATATCTCACTACTCCGCATGTATCTCCTGCGGAAGATGCGTCGAAGCGTGTCCCATGTGTCTGATTCCCTCGACGCTGAGCAAGGCGGGAGAGAAGAGCATGTGGCAGATGGCGCTGGATAATAATCTGCTGGACTGCGTCGAATGCGGCAGCTGCACATTTGTATGTCCGGCGAACAGACCCATTGTTCATTTTGTCAAGTATCTGAAAGCATTGCAACGAGCAGCGAATGCCAAGAGTAAAGGGGCATGAGATGAAGGATATATTTGTTTCCAGTTCTCCGCATATTCATTCACCCGAGGACACGCCATGGATAATGCGACAGGTTATCTATGCGCTGATTCCGGGTGCACTGATCGGAGTGTACTTTTTTGGTATCCCTGCTATCAGGGTAATTGCCATATCAGTTGTTTCCTGTATGGTTATCGAGACGCTTTGGCAGAAGCTCATGAAACAGGATATCACCATAGCGGACGGTTCCGCAGCACTGACAGGTTTGTTGCTGGCCATGAATCTGCCGTCAGGCGCCCCATGGTGGCTGGTTGTCCTGGGATCACTCGTTGCCATTATCCTTGGCAAACAGGTCTATGGGGGTCTTGGCAATAATCCCTTCAATCCAGCTCTTGTTGCACGGGTGTTTCTCCTGATCTCATTCCCGGTGCACATGACAACGTGGCCGGCCCCACGCGCTTTCTTCAGCCAGGCAGCTGATACGGTGACAGGTGCAACACCTCTGGGTGCTTTGAAGACAGCCGTTTTCGAGCACGGCACAATTACCGCTGCCCCTCATCTGAATCTCATGGATCCCTTCTTCGGAAACATCGGGGGGTCGCTGGGAGAGATATCGGCACTCGCACTGATCCTGGGAGGGATCTACCTGATTGCACGGAAGATTATCAGCTGGCATATCCCGGTTATCTACATCGGAACCGTTGCGGTCTTTACCGGGGCACTCTGGATGATGAATCCTAACCTCTATGCAGACCCGGCATTCCACCTCATAGCTGGTGGGTTGATGCTCGGCGCATTCTTCATGGCAACCGATATGGTCACGTCTCCCATCACGAACAAAGGGAAGATCATATTTGCCGTCGGCTGCGGCGTGATAACGGTTGTCATAAGGATCTGGGGGGGATATCCCGAGGGTGTCTCGTTTGCTATACTCATCATGAATGCCTTGGTTCCTTTGATAAATAAGGTTACAAGGCCAGGGAAGTTTGGAGCTGTATGATGAAAGAGATCATAAGACTTACAGTGGTTCTAACATGTGTGTGTATGGTGGCTGGTCTTGCCCTGTCATATGTGAATGCCGCCACCAAAGAGGCCCGGGCCTATCAGGACAGGCTGGAGAAGCTGAATGCCCTGAATTTGGTCCTGCCCGACCATGACAACGAAGCCGACAAGGACATCATTGAGGTGTCCGGGGTCACGTATTATCTGTCAATGAAAGATGGGGCTATAAACGGAGTAGCTTTCGAATCCTCTTCTGAGAAGGGATACAGTGGCCTGATAACGGTTATGGTCGGTGTGCTGCCGGAAGGTAAGATAAAGGCCATCGGTATTCTCTCCCAGAAAGAGACCCCGGGATTGGGTTCAAAGATAGATGAGGACTGGTTCAAAGGCCAGTATGCCGGCAAGACATTGGATGGAGCGAACTGGGCGGTGAAAAAAGACGGTGGCGACTTCGATCAGATCTCCGGTGCCACCATATCTCCCAGGGCGGTAACCGCTGCTGTCAAAGATGGTTTGACAAGTTATGCACAAAACAAGATGGAGATACTCGGAGGCAGCGATGTCATTCAGTAAGGAACTGGTAAAAGGGATTTGGAAAGAGAACCCTGTTTTTATCCTTGTGCTCGGGATGTGTCCTGTCCTGGCTGTCACGACCTCGGCAATGAACGGTATCGGCATGGGAGTTGCCGCAACCTTTGTGCTGTTGTGTTCGAATATCGTTATTTCGCTGATCAGGTCGATTGTTCCCGACCGGGTAAGAATTCCCGTATTCATCGTGGTCATTGCATCATTTGTTACCATTGTCGACCTGGTGATGAGCGGTTATTTCAGAAGCCTTCACCACTCACTGGGGCTCTTCATCCCCCTGATCGTGGTTAACTGTATAATTCTTGGCAGGGCAGAGGCCTTTGCATCAAAGAATTCAATATTCCTTTCCATTGCCGACGGAATCGGAATGGGTGCCGGTTTCACCGTTGCCCTGGTTATCTTAGGCAGTATCAGGGAACTCTTCGGAAATGGCACTGTTTTTAACTATCAGTTGTTCGGGGGTGGTTATGAGCCCATTCTCGTCATGATACTCCCGCCCGGCGCGTTTTTGACTCTCGGCTTACTGACCGGGTTATTCGCCGCTCTCGAGAAAAAATAGATCTATAGAATGGAGGAAGTATGGCAGCCAAGATCTTGGAAAAAGAACAATTATCAGAAAATGTGTTTAAATTGGTCTTAGACGCACCTAGGATCGCAAAAAAGAGAAAAGCGGGCCAGTTTATCGTGCTGCGAATTCATGAAGAAGGTGAACGCGTGCCTCTGACGATTGCTGACGCCGATGCAGAGAAAGGGACCCTTACCATCATTTTCCAGACCGTGGGTAAGAGCACAACCCATCTTTCTGAGATGAACGCCGGCGATGAACTGCTTGATCTCGTGGGGCCGTTGGGTCAGCCGACTCATATAGAAAAGATCGGTACTATTGCCTGTATCGGCGGCGGGGTAGGTGTAGCTCCTGTCTATCCCATTACCGAGGCAATGAAGAAAGCCGGCAATCATATCATCTCCATCATCGGTGCACGGGACAAGAGCCTCATTATCATGGAAGATGAGATGAAGGCCGTATCTGATGAATTTATCGTGGCAACCGATGACGGTTCCTACGGGTTCCATGGATTTGTCAGCCAGGCTCTGGAAGAGAAGTACCTCCTTCAGGGTAAGAAGATTGATCTCGTCGTGGCAATCGGACCTGTCCCTATGATGAGAGCCGTATGCGACACCACCAAGAAATATAACGTTCCGACCGTTGTTTCTTTGAATTCCATCATGGTCGATGCTACCGGCATGTGTGGTGCATGCCGTGTGAGTGTCGGCGGAAAGACCAAGTTTGTCTGTGTGGACGGCCCTGAGTTTGACGGCCATCAGGTGGACTTTAGGGAACTTATTGACAGACAGCGCATCTATTTAGATGAAGAGAAAGAGTGCATGGACCACTACTGTACATGCAAACAACAAGGAAAGGGGGGACTGTAAAGATGGAAATGAAAGAAAGATTGAAAATCCCTCGCCAGCCAATGCCCGAGCAAGATCCAAAGGTGCGTGCCCGCAACTTTGACGAGGTCCCTCTCGGATTTACCCCTGAGATGGCAAAACTGGAGGCTTTACGGTGCATTCAGTGCAAAAATCCCGCATGCGTAGACGGGTGTCCGGTCGAGGTTGATATTCCCGGTTTCATCGCCCTGGTTGCAGAGGGTGATTTTATCGGCGCGGCTAAGAAGATAAAATCAACCAACGCACTGCCGGCAGTGTGCGGCAGGGTGTGTCCTCAGGAAGTCCAGTGCGAGATCCAGTGTGTCCGGGGCAAAAAGGCGGAACCCGTTGCAATCGGCAGACTCGAACGGTTTGTTGCAGACTTTGAGCGTGCGGCAGGTGAGGTATCCATACCGGAGAAGCCGGCACCAACAGGCAAGAAGATCGCTGTTGTCGGTTCAGGTCCGGCAGGCCTGACCGTTGCAGGTGATATGGTTCAGTTGGGTCATGATGTGACCATGTTTGAGGCACTCCATGCTGCAGGCGGGGTTCTGGTGTATGGAATCCCGGAATTCAGGCTTCCCAAGGCCATCGTTGCAGCCGAGGTGGATTACCTCAAGAAACTCGGTGTCAAGCTTGAGACGTCCAGCGTTATCGGCAAGGTCGCCACGGTTGATGATCTTTTTGAAGAAGGCTACGACGCCATTTTCCTCGGGACCGGTGCAGGAGCTCCTTCATTCATGAAGATCCCCGGAGAAAATCTCAATGGGATCTATTCTGCAAACGAGTATCTCACCAGGTCGAATCTCATGAAGGCGTACAGATTCCCCGAGTACGACACCCCGATCGTCCGCGGCAAGAACGTGGCGGTTATCGGCGGCGGGAATGTGGCTATGGACGCAGCTCGTACAGCCATGAGACTCGGCGCGGATAATGTGTACCTCGTCTACCGGAGATCACGCCAGGAGATGCCAGCCAGGATCGAAGAGATCCACCATGCAGAGGAAGAGGGCATTCAGCTCAATCTGCTGACCACGCCAATCAAGTATATCGGCAATGACAAGGGATGGGTCACATCCATGGAGTGCCTGCGGATGGAACTGGGCGAGCCGGATGATTCAGGCAGACGCAGACCGGTACCTATTGAGGGAAGCGAATTCACCTGGGATGTCGACGCGGTGGTCGTAGCCATCGGATCAGGCGCCAATCCGCTTGTTCAGGAAACAACCCCGGGTCTGGATACAAACAAGTGGAACAATATCGTCGCTGATGAGGAGACCGGGCAGACATCAAGAGAAGGTGTCTTTGCAGGCGGTGATATCGTTACCGGGGCGGCAACGGTTATTCTGGCCATGGGCGCCGGGCGTAAAGCAGCCAGGGCCATGCATGAATATGTTATGTCCAAGTAACAAATAGTATGATACATAAGGAGAGGATATGACTCTTGCTGAGATAAAGAATTTACTGGATGCAGATGTGATCGTCGGAGAAGACTTGCTTGGCATGGAAGTCGAGGCCGGTTTCGCTGCAGATCTGATGAGCGATGTGCTCGCCTTTGCAAAAGAAGGGTCGATCCTCCTGACAGGACTTACAAACCCGCTGGTCATCCGCACCGCAGAAACGCTGGATTTACGGGCAATCATCTTTGTCCGGGGAAAGCGTCCGTCGAGCGATGCGGTAAAGCTGGCGCGGGAAAAGAACATAGCCCTCTTAGGAACACGCTATATCCTGTTCGAGTCGTGCGGCAGGCTCTTTACCGCAGGCATGAGGGGCTCAATACAGAAGGTCGGTGAAGCATCGTAAGGATGCCTCACCAGCCATGAATGGTTTCACCATGAAAGGGACACCTTTTTAGGTGTCCCTTTTTCGTAATGCCGGGTCTTCTTCAGGATAGGCGTGAGAACAGTATTTGCAAATTCAAGTTTAAGTTGATATATATTCATGTCGATACATTGATTAAGAGGTGCGAAAATGGCAGGGGCATCGGATATATCGACAATACTATCCCAGGCCGGAAGGATTGAGAAGATCAATCAGAGTCCATTTGCGCAATCCGAAGTGACGAAACAGATCCTCACGGAAGAGGAAGCGCGGGAAAGACTCCGGAAGAACAGGGAAGTGAACGAAACGAGAAAGGCTCAGGAGATAGCCGTCAAGGACCGTGAAAAGGGGAGAAGGGATCAAGAGAGGCGGCGTCAGACCAAGGGCCAGGAAAAAGAAAACGTGAAGGATGAACCCCAAGACGCCGGTGTAAAACACATCATAGATGTGGTGGTATGACCTTGGATCCTACCAAAATACTGCTCTTTGCCCAAATAGTCGTTCAGATAATCCTGCTCGGTCTCGTCTTTTTCTTTATCGTGCTCGAAAAAAAGAGAAAGCCTCCCGCCAACGTACTCGACGAACTTAAAAATGTTGTGCAGGATACCCAGAATCTCTCGAAGAGTTTCCATGAACAGGTGCAGAAGAAGATCGAGATCGTCAGGGAGGTCATGAATGAACTCGATGCAAAGACCCGCGAGGCCGAGACAATAATCAAGGGGCTCGAGAAGACCGCCCTCAATGCCAAACAGGCAAGACAGTACAGTTCCGAAGATGTCCTCAGGCTTCATAAGGGAGGTTTTGCCCCGGTTGATATCTCTCAGATTACCGGGATACCTGTGGGTGAGGTCCAGCTCATGATCAAGGTGAAGGACCAGAATAACACCTGATCGTCATGCATATAGTTCCCACCAGGATCAGTTCGGGCAGTATTATAGTAAACGCCAAGATCCCGGCACTCTCTGTCGGGAGAACACTCATCGCAACCGTTCTTTCAGAGCCCAAGAATGGTAGCGTCCTGGTTTCATTCTTCGGCAAGCGGGTCCGGGTGGAAACGACCATTGATTTGCACAAGGGGCAGGTTCTGAATCTCAAGGTGCATTCACTGAGCCCGAGGATTATCCTCAAACCGGCACAACAGACCATGGACTTAAAGGAAATGGTGAAGGGGTGGAAGTCGCTGGTGGAAGACCTGGTGGGGACATTTGGCAAGACGACGGTAAAGTCGTTCAGTGCAGAAGAGATCCTGACGAAGCTTGCCGGTCATTCCCACCAGGAGCAGGGACTGCCGCAGTTCGTCTCTACCCTCACCGATCAGATGAATCTCCATCCCCAGGCCCTTGCCTTTCTCTTTATCCCGCTTATAGAAAAGGACTCCCATTCCACTGCACAGGTTGTCATTGAGAAGCAGGACCAGGCATATGTCATCCATTTTGAAATGAATACCGATCATCTCGGGGCAATTGAGTGTACTGCACGGATCGATGACGCTATTGATGTCGAGATCCAGACGTCCTCACAGGAGACGAAAGATCTTCTGCAGACACATATCCATGAGCTCTATGACGGCCTTGAACCTTTGGGCGTACGTTTGTGTGAAGTCGTTCTCAAACAGCAAAGTCCTGCACCTTCCATGGGAGTGGATGTCCTGGTATGAAGAGAGAGCATGACAGTGACAAGGCAGTGGCCCTGAAGTACAAAAAAGGCCATGACAGGGCCCCGAAGGTGACGGCAAAGGGCAGGGGTGTCCTTGCGGATAAGATCCTGGCTCTTGCCCGTGAGAACAATATCCCCATAAAACAGGACAAAACCCTTCTCGATGCCCTGTACCGTCTCGAGATACAACAAGAGATACCAGAGGAACTCTACCGGGTCGTTGCCGAGGTTCTTGCGTTCATCTACCGGATGAACCGGCTCAAGGGCGAATAAGAGGGCATACTCAGACGGTGCCGGTCTGAACCTTGTACCGGATATTGGTTCATGAGTGAATGGAAATCCTTATCATTCACCGAAGTGTTTCTTCACTGCTTTGAATGCTCTATCGGCCACATCCAGGGTCTGCCGGATATCCCTTTTCGTATGCGCAGTGGAAAGGAACCAGTTGTGGTGAGGATGAAAGAACACCCCGTTTCTGGCACATTCGCCGCAGAAGAGCTGGGAGCGCATGAAATTGGTCTCGTTGGAAAACCTCATGAACGGCATTGCAGGCGGCCCTGATACGGTGACGTGAAGGCCGTGGCTCGACGCCAGGTCCTGCAGTCCCTGCACAAGCATCTCTCCCCGCTCCTTCAAGATGGAAGGGGCGTCGATCCTTTCCATCTCATCGATGCAGGCAAGGGCAGCAGCCATCTCACCGGAGTTGAACCAGAAGGTTCCTGCCGCATAAGTCTTGGATGCGGTGATGCGCATCTTCTCACTACCCACGATAGCAGAGATGGGATACCCGTTTGCCATGGCCTTGCTGAAGCACGCCAGGTCGGGTTTGAATCCGAAGTAATGGGCAGAACCCTTCAAATCGAGCCTCCACCCGGCACGTATATCATCGATAATGAGGACAATCCCGTACCTGTCGCACAGGCTCCTTATTTCAGAAAAGTAGTTCTTCTCAGGCAGCCGTTGATCGGCAAAGACAGGATGATGGTAGGGGGTGAGCATGACCCCGGCGATCTCATCTTGATATTTCTCCACAAGGCCTTTGAACGAGTCGATGTCTCCCCAGGGCATCAAGATGAAATCCGACCTGTCTGCCGGGGTGATCCCGACGGTATTGGTGCCTGCCCAGGGCTGGCTTCCGTGATACCCGTCATGGGCGAGCACGATCTTGTTTCGTGCGGTATATCCTCTGGCCAGGACGAGCGCTATGGACGTGGTGTCGGCCCCGTTCTTCGCGAACAGTGCCCAGTCTGCACAATCAATGGTGGCAACGAGACGTTCGGCAAGCTCGACGCACAACGCAGGTGCAACAGAGGTACAGGTGCCGTTCTTAACCTGTGCATAATATGCCTGATCGATCTTTTTGTGGGCATACCCGAGTATCATGGGGCCATAGGCACACAGGTAATCGATGTATTCATTTCCGTCTACATCAATAAACCTGCATCCTTGTGCCTTTGCGCCGAAGTACGGATATGACCCCGGCACGGTGAACACAGGGGTCAGGTGGCCGTAAATGCCCTGTGGGATCACACGTGCAGCCCGGCGGAACAGTTCCTTGGAATTATGAAACGTATAGGCCATCTTAGAGACCTCCTAACGTAAGTACCTGCCGATCTTGTCGAGCAAGATATCTATTGTCTGACCCATGTGCAGGTTGCCTTTTAAGGTCATGTCCTCCAGGCAGACGGCAGCCATGACATCAATGGTGTCATTTGCTACACCGAGAAAGACATCGCCGGATGAAAACGTAAGGGAAAATTCCGGGTCCTGTGCGTTTCCCGGGTGAAAGGATGCAGTCTCACCGGTAAAATCAACATGCACGGTATCGAGGCCCCTGATGGCAATCTCGGCAGACCCCTTCAGATGCTGGGCATGCGTGCGCGATTCCTTCTCATGCACCGCGACTACCGCCATAGCGCGTGCCATGATGTGCAGCATAGCACGCGCCTTCAACTCGTTGTTTCCGCCATCTTTCTGCAGAATATCCTCCATCAGTTTCAGCAATTTGATGAGTGTTAGAAATCCATTGATTTTGGTGAAGCCCTTGATCGGCAGGACAAAGCCCGGTGCGTGTCCGCTGAATAGCCGGTTCACCATCTTGTCATTGAGAAAAAAGAGCGTGATATCAGGGCGAGGAATCTTCCACGGCACGAATGTCAGGACAGAGTCTTTAATTGTAAGCGTTGCCCTCGGGCCTGAGAGTCCCACCATGAAACTGATGGTCCCGTTGAACCGCTCGGCAATCTTCTGTGCCGCGTTGTTGTTTCCTGTTATGATCGCAAGGCAGGGGAGCACGGCGTGAAGATATACCCGGGCCAGTACCTTTTCATCCACCATGACTCTATCCTCTTCGATTCATTCAATGCCCACCGGTGGCAACGCCTGTATGAAAGCAGGCTGGGGTTTAAAAAGTGCCTTACCGGAAATGGATTACCACGACATCCAGGTCCCGAAGCACGAATTCCTTACCCTCCGTGAGAACGGCACCTGCCTCCCGCGCCCCGGACAGACCGCCGTGTTTGAGAAAATCAGCCAGCGGTATCACATCGGCCTTGATAAACCCCTTTTGAATGTCCGTGTGGATGAGTCCTGCCGCTTCGTGCATGGTCTCGCCCTTTTTCAGGGTCCACGCCGTAAGAACCTTTCCCACGGGGGTGTAGAAGGTGAGCAGGTCGAGCAGGTCGTAGCAGGTGCTTATCAGGGTTTCGGTCCCGGACGTGAGAATCCCCACGGATTCCAGGAATTCCCTGCGATCATCCGCTTCCAGTTCAGAGGCCTCGAGTTCAAACTTTGCGCAGATGGGGATGACCGCGATCCCTTTTTCCTGTCCCCATCGCTGAAGGGCTTGTAACTCGGACGAGCCCTGTTCAATGTCGTTTTCACTGATGTTCGCCACAATAATGTACGGCTTGGCAGTGAGGATGCCCCAGGCCTTCATGAGGTTTGGATCGTAGTTGATATCGGTATCGATGATGCACTGGCCGTTCGAAAGGGCATGGTGAATATTTTCGAGCAGTTCAAGCTCTGTCTTTGCAGTATCTTTCTTGCCGACCCTGAGCCCCTTTTGTATGGAGTCCATGCGTCTTGAGACGATATCGAGATCTGCCATGACGAGTTCGGTCAGGATAACCTCGATATCCACCACTGGATTTATCTCATTGTAGACATGAGCGATATCCGGGTCTTGAAAGCACCTGACCACGTGAATGATGGCATCAACACCCCTGATCTGCCCAAGGAACTGGTTTCCCAGCCCTTCTCCCTTGTATGCCCCTTTTACGAGTCCGGCGATATCAAAGAGTTTTAATGTTGTAGGTGTGATTTTCTCCGGCTTGATGATCTCGGCAATCTTGTTCAGATTGTCATCCGGGACGATAACGATGCCGATGTTCGGGTCGATGGTGCAGAAGGGGTAATTCTCCGCCGGTGCATTTGCCTTGGTTACCAGATTGAATATGGTGGATTTCCCCGCATTGGGAAGCCCCACGATTCCACAGTTAAACCCCATGGATGGTATTATACTGTATTCAGATCAATTCTTGCAAGTAGCGCTCCCAAAAGTTCGGAGATGATCGTGGTGATGAGCATGTCATCCTTAGTGAATCCTTCTTTGGGCTTGTCTGCCAGGTTGAGTACCCCTTTGACATCGCCTGAATGTTTGATCAGGATGGACATGAATGATTTCGTATCGTATTTCTGCTTGTTCTGTACGCCTATCTGTTCCTCTATGTCGTGGATGATGAGAGATGCATCACGGGAAAGTACCAGATTCATGATGCTTTCCTGTTCGGTCCCCACATTGATGAACGGATCTTCTCCGATATCAAGGTGATTGTGCGCTTTGATCTCGAGTTCACCCGAAGAGGGATTCTTGATGAACAAGGAACAGTAGCGTGCACCAAGGACCTTTGGGAGGTGATTTATGACAGCATCGAGTATGCCGGGTATGTCATCGGCAGTATTGAGTTCTTTTGCCAGCTCATAGAGTGTCTCGAGATAGTTCTCTTGCATTGTGACCTCCATTATTTCTCTTTCACATACATATCGGCGATGTGCCTATGAATGATAAACTATACTGTGTATTTTTACTTTTTATCAGTCAGTTATCTGTGGTTACCCCGGAAGTTGGTAACGCCTGCTTGTAGGAGCATCACCACAGTGTGCAAATAAGATGCTTGACTTAGATAGGTGAAGTGGTTGTATAATCCTACTATGACAAAGGAGTCTTTGTTGGAGAAATTAGATATACTGGAAAACAAGATATTAGACTTATTAGAACTGGTTGACACACTCAAAAAAGACAATGAGGAATTAACCATGAAGCTTATAGAAAAGGAGGAAGAGGCTAACGGGTTAAGACAGGAGATGGAGAGTCTCTTGGGAGAAAAAGAACAGGTAAAACAGAGGGTTGCACACCTGATAACATGTGTAGAGACGTTCTAACATTTTGCAGGAAACGATAAACATAAGAATATTAGGGCAGGAATATAAGGTTAAGACTGGGGGAGATGAAAATCGCATTCAGTCATTATCGAGATATATCAACGAGAAGGTGCTGGACGTTCAACACAGTGGAAATGCAATATCTACTATGGAACTGGTCGCTATCGTGATGTTGAGTATGGCTGATGATGTGATGAACGCAAAGACTGAATTGCTGACATATAAAGAAACCATTGCAGAGAGAATAGATCAACTCATAAAGAATATTGAATCAGGAACAAAATAAGTGCCCCTGGGGTGTACGCGGACCTTATAGTCCCTTTTGAGTCAACACGAGGTAAAAAGAGGTCTGGTGTGAGGCTGTTGTGAGCAGGTTCTCATTATGGAGAAAAGCCTAAGGCAGCTCAGCCGGATCCGGCTTGATAGAGGTATCAGGCTCAAGGAATACAAGATTGCGGCATCATCGGGGGCTACCCTCATATACCTATATCCCTACCTGAAAATCCTTGATATGTGGTGATGCAGAGCAAACAGGCAATCAGGAAGATGATGCTTGCAAAACGCCTGGCAATGTCGAGCGAGGCAAAGCATGCATGCGAGTCCTCGATCATAAGCCATATTGAGGCGTTGCCACTTTTTCAAGAAGCAGAGGTGATCACCCTCTACATGCCCATTCGAGGAGAAGCGGACCTGTTGCCGCTGTGGCGTTCATGCAACAAGATCGTCCTCTTTCCGAAGGTATGCAGCGATATGCTGGCGTTTTGTCCTGCGCAGTGCATGGAGGATTTTGGACAGGGATGTTATGGTATACTTGAACCATTGAATGACGAGGCAGTTGCTATGCACAAGATCGATCTGATCATAGTCCCCGGCCTGGTCTTTGACCGTGGCGGCCACCGTCTTGGGTATGGGAAGGGCTACTATGACAGATTAATTAATACAAACCCCGGGGTAGCCACCCTGGGTGTGTGCTTTGATGATTTTTTTATTGAACGTTTACCTGTTGATTCATGGGATGCAAAAGTGAACTTAGTGGTAACTCAGACAGGAATATATAGATCAGAAGGCGAGGTGTGATGATGGAGATTGTCTTAGTGATAATTGCTGTATTTGTCGGGTTGGCCGCCGGATACGGAATCAATATGTACATCAGCAGGAAAAAGGAAAAGGATGCGGATCTTACCTCTAAAAGAATGATCGAAGATGCCAAGAAAGAGGCATCGAACATCATTGCCGATTCCCAGATCCAGGCCAAGGAGATTATCTTTGCGGCAAAATCCCAGAGTGATGCGGAGGCAAAGGAGCGGCTCAAAGAGGTCTCTGCCGCCGAGAAGAGGATTCATCAGAGAGAAGAGATGTTTGATAACAAGCTTGCCTTGCTCGACAAGCGGGAACAGGAAGTGAAAAAGAGCGAGCAATCCTTAAACGACAGGTCGCGCCATGTGGAGAATATGAAAGCAGAGGTGGAGAGCCTGCACAAGGAGCAGATTGCCAAGCTCGAGCAGATCAGCGGTATGGATTCAAAACAGGCGAAAAAAGAGCTCATGGACTCCTTAGAGAGCGAGGCCAGGCATGAAGCAGCAAAGCTGCTCAAGCAGATTGCCGACGAAGCAGAGGCCGAGGCGGACAGAAAGGCCAAACGGATCCTTTCAACAGCCATCCAGAGATACTCTGCTGATGTGGTGAGTGCGCGAACCGTCTCGGTCGTGAATCTGCCAGGGGAAGAGATGAAGGGGCGGATCATCGGCAGAGAAGGGCGTAATATCAGGTCCATCGAGGCCGTTACCGGCGTGGACCTTATCATAGACGATACGCCTGATGCCGTAATCGTATCGAGCTTTGATCCCATAAAGCGAGAGATTGCCAGGCTCTCTCTCGAGACCCTGGTGATAGACGGCAGAATTCATCCTTCCAGGATCGAGGAGGTTGTCGACAAGATAACCAAAGAGGTGAATGACGGGGTCCTGGAGGCAGGACAGCAGGCAACGTTCGACGTTGGTGTCCACGGGATCAGTCCAGAGCTCATAAAACTGGTGGGAAAGCTCAAGTATCGCACGAGTTTTTCGCAGAATGTATACCAGCATTCTCTTGAGGTCGCACATCTCTGCGGGATTATTGCCGCAGAGCTGGGGGTGAATCAGAAGATAGCAAAGAGAATCGGACTGCTGCACGATATCGGCAAGGCGGTCGACCATGAGGTCGAAGGTTCACACGCCATCATCGGCGCCGAGATTGCAAAACGCCACGGCGAGTCAAACAAGGTCGTGGAAGCCATTGCATCGCACCATAATGAGGCGCCGGTCAACTCTGTATACGGATTTCTTGTCCAGGCGGCAGATTCCCTGTCCGCTGCCAGGCCGGGGGCCAGACGTGAGATGCTGGAGAACTATATCAAGAGGCTTGCAGACCTCGAGGGCATCGCAAACTCATTCGACGGCGTGTCAAAGGCCTATGCTGTCCAGGCAGGCAGGGAGATCCGTGTCATGGTAGACGTGGAAAAACTCAACGATGAGGATGCCAACCTGCTGGCAAAAGATCTTACCAAACAGATTGAGGAAAAGCTCACGTATCCGGGGCAGATCCGTGTTGTTGTGATCCGTGAAAGCAGGGCTGTGAGGTATGCAAAATAAAATCCGTGAACGAAACATCAAGGAGGATCCGAGGCAATGGAACAACAACTGGTTGAACTCAAACGCGGCATAGTGGATATCGTTTCAGAAGAGGAGTTTATTGCAAAGCTGAAAAAGGGCAGGCCGCTCAAGGTAAAGGTTGGGTTCGACCCGACAGCCCCGGATATTCACCTGGGTCATACAGTGGTGTTGCAGAAGATGAGGCAGTTTCAGGATGCAGGGCACGACGTGATCTGTCTCATCGGTGATTTCACCGGAATGATCGGCGATCCGTCCGGGAGAAGCACGACCAGGCCTCCCTTGACCAGGCCCGAGGTGCTCGAGAATGCCAGGACCTACCAGGATCAGGTCAAGAAGATCCTCGACCCGAACAAGACCATCATGCGGTTCAACTCCGAATGGATGGACAACATGGTGGTGTCCGAATTCATCAAGCTGACCTCTGTGCAGACAGTGGCGCGCATACTGGAGCGGGACGATTTCAAGAAGCGTTTCACGGGTCAACACCCCATAAGCATTCATGAGTTCCTCTACCCCTTTATCCAGGGCTATGATTCCGTTGCCCTTGATGCAGACATCGAACTCGGCGGGACCGACCAGATATTCAATCTGCTCATGGGCAGAGACGTCCAGAAGGCATACGGCATGGAACCCCAGGTGGTGATGACGCTGCCGCTTCTCGAAGGAACAGACGGCATCCAGAAGATGAGCAAGTCCTATAATAATTATGTCGGGGTCGATGATGAACCCTCCGACATGTTCGGCAAGGTCATGTCCATATCCGACGATCTCATGTGGAAGTACTATGAACTGCTCAGCTCTTTGAGCGTGCCCGAGATCGAGGCGATGAAAAAGGATGTGGCAGGAGGAAACCTGCACCCCATGGATGCGAAGATGAGGCTTGCCTACGAGATGGTTGAACGGTTCCACGGCATGGATGATGCCGATGCCGCGCGCGGGTCCTTTGAAAAGGTGTTTCAGTCCAGGTCTCTTCCCGATGATATGCCGCAGGTATCCCTGACAATGGAAAAGCCGTGGATCTGTTCGGTTCTCAAAGAAGCGGGTCTGGTCGGTGGGACTTCAGAGGCGAAACGCCTCGTGGGTCAGGGGGCGGTCAGGATCGACGACGAGAAGGTCACGGATCAGGAGTATGTCCTGCCAAAGGGGACCTATATAATAAAGGTAGGCAAGCGGCGCTTTGCTCAGGTGGAACTGAAGTAGCCATTTTTAAAATATGGTGTAGCTGGACTGATATAACTAGGTGAAAATCTTTAAAATATTTTCTTCAAATCAGTTCAGTTTAGTGCTTGACATAACCTTTTTTTTACCGTAGAAGGTGCATGCTCTTTAACAATGAAAGACATCAGCAGCGAGCCAAAAGAAGGCTTCAGGGCATATCAGATTGTCGTTCCCGGATGTACAATCGACATTAACAACGAGGGGACAAAGTTAATTTAATTTTTATTAAATTAACATCTTGACATATGAGATCATCTCGATTAGATATGCAACCCACGGCAGCAACGAGGGTGATTCAAGATACGTTATTTTTTATTAAATTAACTTCTTGACATATCAGATCATCTCTATTAGATATGCAAACCTCGGCAATTGCAGAGGGGCTTAATGAGATTTTTTTGTTGACAAAAGGCTCGCAATTGTGCTGATAATGTAAAATTGGGTTTAGAAATAATTGATCT
>ERZ795057.442-NODE-442-length-43439-cov-20.778674_pt1 | contig 43439 bp, 42 predicted proteins | sample MGYA00375141_ERZ795057 | MGnify/ENA primary metagenome ERZ795057 (study PRJEB30186, sample SAMN05720163) | activated sludge metagenome | isolation source: Anaerobic digester | place: Hong Kong | collected 2015-01-26 ...
GGGATTCGGGGAGCCTCTTGTTAAGGCTGTTATTTATTCTCTCATTGCGGGTGTTTTTACGTTCGTATGGGGAGCTCTTAAGCTTACAGCTGCTGCAGGCGCATTCGGAGGGATGATTGGCGGCGGTGTAGGTATAATGGGACTTGTAGGATCCGTTATCGGTGGAATTATAGGCCTTTTTATAGGCGGCGCCATTGTTCTTGTTATAAGCGCGATTTGCGGAGGAAATACTAATTATGAAGCAAACGTAAGGGTTACTGCTTCTCTGATGGCGCTCTCACCTGTGAGTGCAATATTAAGTTTTCTGTCAGGTTTCAGTCTATGGTTAGGAGGACTTGTTTCTCTTGCGGTTGCTCTTTACGGATTATACCTGCTTTATATTGCAGTGACAAAAGCTCTTGGCGGGAAAGAGGGTACTGCAAAAGTTATATCCATAATTCTTGCTGTTATCCCGGTACTGATGATTCTCAGTACACTTCTCTGCGTGAAAGCTGCTTCAAATTTTTCAGATAAAATGATGAAGGATGTTCCTATAGAGAATCAGGAGCAGTTTAAAAAACTTGCTGATGATTTTAATAAAGCTCTTGAGGATGCCAAGAAGGCTCAGGAAGAAGGGGAGAAGGAGTAGGAGAAATAACTCTTTGTTCTGCAGGGCTGGCTCCATTCAGGCCAGCCCTTTAAACCCCGTTATGCCTGATCATTCCCCTCCTTATCATGTAGCATACCAGGTACTCCTCGATAGTTTTTGACGGGCCCTTAATTCTGCTTTTTTTTCTGAATTCAGCGTTTTCCTTTCTTCGTGAATAGAAATGATACATCTCTCTGGGGTCATCGTAATTGATCATAGCGTAGGATTTATCCCGCCCAAGCATCCCGCTGATATTATCGCGGTTGAATGAAATGATAGAGTTTTTTTCCATGTAGTCCTGTACCAGCAGCATCTCTTCATGCGAAAGCCCCATGAGATATTCCCTGAGAGATTCCAGTGTATCATCGGTGAAATCATCATCTTCGATAAACCTGTTCCACTCTGGGTTTGATCTGCTGCAGAATGTGGCTATTTCTGATATTCCGGCAAGTGTCCCGTAGGCAGGGATAAAATTCAGCCTGTTTTTCCAGAGATTATTCAATACCGGGGATATCTCCTCTATCCCTTTGTATATCCTGTTCTCCCATATCTTTGTGAGAAAGTAGCCCGCTTCTATGCGTGTTTCGTATTCTATGGAATCGTCAGAAACTATGGAGATAAAGACATCCTCAGTCATCATTGAGAATACATTATGCGTTATAATGTCCTGAATTTCATCAAGCATCATACATAAGCCTTCATTATCGCTGCAGAGATACGAGACAAGCAGAAAGAAGTTGATCTTGGCAATTGTAAAGCCTCTCCCCAGTACAGCTTTTGTGGGAGTATTAAGTACAAGGTTCAGGTTCGGGTGAGAGCAGAGGTTCTGAACCAGTGTATCTACTGTTCTCCGGTTCTGTCCGAGGTGCTGATCCTGCAGAATGGAGGGATACCTGGAAATTGACTCAGCGAGTATCAATAGGGAAAGGTGTGTTTCATCAACCCTGACGTAGTCATCAATGGCATCTGTATTACGCAGCATCTCTGTTATCTGCTCTATTATATATTTTTCAGGAGTTGTAAAGGCCTGTATTGCGGTCATTTTTTATATCCGGACTTTTTTTTTATTTGCGCTCTATTAATCTTCATCAGATTATATATAAAATAAGATATATCTTTATCTGACATTTGCAATGAATTAATAAAGGGGTTCTGTTTTGTTCAAAAATAAAAGCGTATCTTTGTTTTTACTGGTTTTGCTGTTTGCCGTTTCCGGCTGTTCCAGCACAACTGCACGCGAGAGTGTTAATGATATAAAAGCAGTAAAAACTGATAATGAGGCAGTGAAAAGTTACCAGGTTCCTGATAAATATAGTGAACGCCCGATAACTGTTCTGAGATCTCCCTCGGATTTTAAACCTGCTCCCTCTGACAAAGTTGTAGCAGGTGATGAAAATATCAGAGTCATTCTTTATGCTAAGGAATTTGCACAGGGTAATGCCGGATATTTTGAAGCTGACCGTGAAGATGGAAAAAATTGTGAAATATTACGCGTCACATACGCAGGGGAGAATATCCCGTTCACATGTACAGAGTGGGGATGCAGGGGTTTTTTTGCGATACATCCCGAGGCAAAACCTGGGAAAACATTTTTCACACTGACATATTCTGACGGGAATAATGAAAAAAAAATTTCCGTTGCAGTGAAGATTAAAGATGTGAAGTATCCTGTTTCCAGATATCTTCTTGATCTGGGTAAATTTTCCGATAAAGAATATCTTTCCCGGCCTGAATTTAAAAAGCTGATTAAAGAGAGTGCGGCAGCCAGGAAAAAAGCATTCAGTATTGTGTCAGAGGATAGTATAACAAATGCGCTCTCTCATCCGAGAGATATGCATAAGGTTACAGGCGACTACTGGAAAAAGAGAATATATGCCGCATATAAAAAGAAAGGTAAGAAGAAAGTTAAGGTCAGAGGACATGTGAGCTACCACAGGGGGCTTGACCTCAAGGGTGATGTCGGGGCGCCTGTTTATTCCATGGCTGACGGGAAAATTGTAATAGCCATGAAGATGTTTTATGAAGGGAATATGGTTGCAGTGGATCACGGGAATCAGGTTTTTACCTATTACATGCATATGGACAGCATGTCTGTCAAGGTCGGTGACATTGTCAGGGCCGGTGATATTATAGGGAGTGTCGGGTCAACAGGCACATCCACAGGGCCTCATCTGCATGTAGCTCTGAGTATAAGGGGGGTGCATGTTCATCCGTTAAGTCTGCTCTCTCTGCCGGTAAGCAGGTAGCGGCTGTTAAATGATTTTTGTAACAATGAGGCATAAAATTTATCAGAATTAAAAAATCCTCTTTAATATTTTTAAATTAAAACATAACATACAACGGAGCTTTTATGGATTACGCTCAAATTGAACTTCTCACTCAGCAGGTCAGGAGTGAAAACGGATTTATTGATGATATTAAAAAAGAACTCTCTGCCGCAGTAATCGGGCAGGAGAAGCTCATTGAAAGGATAATTATCGCTTTTATTACAGGGGGGCATATACTCCTTGAGGGTCTGCCGGGCCTTGCAAAGACCCTTGCAGTACGTTCATTCGCGAAGGCTGTTGAAGCGGAGTTTAGAAGAATACAGTTTACGCCGGATCTCCTCCCAGCTGACCTCACGGGCACACAGGTATTTAATCCCCGGGAGATGGATTTCTTCACGAGGAAAGGGCCTATTTTTACAAACCTGCTGCTTGCTGATGAGATTAACCGTGCCCCGGCGAAAGTTCAATCAGCTCTTCTCCAGGCCATGGAGGAGAAGCAGGTGACCCTTGGAGAGACAACATTCTCTCTGCCGCAGCCGTTCATGGTGCTTGCCACAGAGAATCCAATTGAACAGGAGGGGACTTATCCGCTCCCCGAGGCGCAGCTTGACAGGTTTTTCATGAAGGTGCTTGTGGATTACCCGACTATTTCTGAGGAGCGGGAGATATTAACACGGTTCAGCGAGATCAGCTCCGATAAAATCAATTCTATTATCTCCCCTGATAAGATTAAAAGCAAAGCTGAACTTATTGAAAAGATTTATGTTAACGATAAGCTTCTTGAATACATTGTTGCAGTGGTAAATGAGACAAGAAGGCCTTCGCGTAAGGAGGTCAAAAAATATATAGATTTCGGTGCAAGTCCGCGCGCGTCCATTGCCCTGATGAAAGCGTCACGTTGTATCGCGTTTATGAGGGGGAGGGGCTTTGTTACTCCTGACGACATTAAGGAGATAGGAGCTGACGTGCTGAGGCACAGGGTGATTCTATCATACGAGGCTGAAGCTGAAGGGAAGAATGCCGATGACGTGGTTAAGCTTGTGTTTGATTCGGTGGAGGTCCCCTGATTGGATTCAAAAGAGGTTGCCCTACTACGTAAGATAAGGGTGGAAACCGGGAAAAAAATCAATACAATGTTTTCCGGTGAGTACAGGTCCGCCTTCAAGGGGTACGGGCTCTCATTTGACAGCGTGCGCGAGTATATCCCCGGAGATGATGTGCGGAGCATTGACTGGAATGTGTCCGCCAGGATGAACCATCTTTACATCAAGGAGTACATCGAGGAGAGGGAACTTTCCATTGTACTGATTGTTGATGTTTCAGCATCTACGCTTTTCGGCAGCGGGAGATCGAAGAGGGATGTTGTTCTTGAGTTTGTCACGTTTATGCTTCACCTTGCGCAGATGAATAATGACAGGATCTCGGTGATCCTTTTTTCGGATAGAATAGAAAAGTATCTTAAGCCTCGAAAAGGGAGAAAGTTTGTACTCAAGGTGCTGGATGAAATACTTATGATCAGGCCTTCGGGAAGAGGTACGGATCTTCCTGCTGCGCTCGATTTTTTTCAGCAGGTCACCAGAAAGCGGGGAATTGTTTTCGTTGTTTCAGATTTTCTCAGCGGCAGTCATGATGAAGTCATGCTCAAGATGAAGATCCTTGCCAGGAGGCATGACATTATTCCTGTTCAGGTTTCTGATCCAATGGAAAAAAACATGAAAGTTTCGGGCCTCGCTGAATTTATCGACCTCGAAACAGGGGAGAATTTTCTATCGGATTCAATTTATGAAAACTCCCGGCTTCCTGATACAGCCGGGTTTGAAACGATAAAGCTCTCAACTGATGAACAGATAGAGGTTCCGTTGCTGAAGTTTTTCACAAAGCGGAACAGGGCAGCATTGAGAAGATAGAGACAGTAATAATATATGCTATTAAAAAAAATCGTAATAATAGTTTCAGTAATTTTTTTTGCCTTACCTCTTTTCAGTGCAGGTGATTCGGAACGCGTTCTTAAAAGTTCTGTAAATCCGGAGAAGGGTAACGTGGGGCAGCAGTTCAGTTATACTCTCTCCATTGCCGGGAGGGACCTTGAAGGTGTTAAAATTGTCCTCCCTGAAAAAGGGGAGTATTACCCTGAGCCAAATTCAGATGAAAAAAAATCCAATCAGAAAAAAGAGGAAGAAACTGAAGATAATAAAGCGGTCCCTCTTTATATAATTAACAGTGCGGTAAAAGATGAGTCTGATTCAGATGGCCTGAAGCAGATAACAGTACGAGTTGATTTAACATGCTACAGGACAGGGGTACACCAGCTTCCGGAGATAGCTATAACAGACAGTGACGGGGTGAGACTCGGTTACAGTATACCGGCAGTTACAATTGAGGAGCTTAATAAAGAGGGACAGCCGGAAGATATAGAACCGCCCGTTGAACTTTCCGGAAACTATACACGGCTGATTGTTCTTATAATGGCGGTTATAGCGGCACTTGTTGCAGGTTTTTTTATATTCAGATATTTTAGGAACAGGAAAAAGCACATCGCCGTTGCTGAAATCAAACAGACAGCCCTTGAATTTTTCATGGCGGAGATTGAGAGATTGAAATTATCTGAATGCATCAATGAGGGGCGAGTTAATGATTATGTATTCGGTATATCTATAAGTTTCAGAAAGTTCCTTTCAATGGAGTTGGGTTTTGACGCTGCTGAGATGACTACTGGTGAAATATCCGCAGTAATAAAAAAATATCTCAGAAACGGGGGGGGGATTGCTGCTGAAATTGTGAAAATCATGGAAGCCTGGGATCTCTCCAAATTCGCCGAGTTCACCCTTTCAAAAGAACTGTTGCTGATAAATTTTAAAAATACAATTGATGCCGCAGAGAGACTTCATGAAATAAGGAGAACCGTCAATGGGTAACCTTGAATTCAGATTTCCCTGGTTTCTTCTTCTTTTAATACCATACGCGGGTATAATTGCATGGTATTTTTACGGAAAAATCTTCCGGCGGCGTGCAGCGCTCCCTGTTTCATCATCAGTTATAATAAAGAAAAGAGAGAGTTTCAGGACACGGACTTATGGTTATCTGGATTACCTCAGGTTCGCATCACTGCTGCTGCTTATAATTGCACTTGCGGCTCCGGGCCGGGGTGTCAGCTTCTCCAGTGTAAAAAATACCGGTATAGATATAATGATTGCTCTTGATCTTTCACTCTCAATGCAGGGAAGGGATTTTCAGCCGGACAACAGGCTTGAAGTGGCAAAGCGCGTTCTAAACAGCTTTGTACAGAAGAGAGTTAATGACAGGATAGGGCTTGTTGTGTTCGGTGTGGATTCATACCTTCAGGCGCCGCTGACTGTGGAACATGAAATAATCTCTGAAATTGTGAGCGAACTTGATTTTGACAGCGTTGATGGACGCGGTACCGCTGTTGGTGATGCCATAGCTCTTGCTGCGTCACGCATGATCGACAGCAAAGCAAAAAGTAAAATTGTCCTCCTTGTTACAGATGGTGAAAACAACCGTGGAGAGATTGATCCGGAGACAGCTGCAAAAAGCTGTGCTGAGATGGGTATTAAGGTCTACGCTGTGGGAATCGGTAAGGAGGGGAGGGTCCCATACCCTAACCCCGCGGGCCCGATGTTCCCTGATCAGTATATCAACAGCAGCTTTGATGTAGAGGAACTTCAGAAAATTGCAGAAGTAACAGGGGCTAAATTCTACAGGGCGGAATCAACAGGGGTTTTCTGGGAAAATATAAATGATATAGACATGCTTGAAAAGAGTGAAGTTGATATACGGACATGGCATGAATTTTATGACCGTTCAGGAGGTATTCTTATTGCGGGACTGGCGCTTTTTTTTCTTGAGATACTTCTCCGATCTGCGGTTTACAGGAAGGTGCCGTGATGAGCTTTGCCGGAATTGAATATCTCCCTGCAATTGCAGTGATTTGTACATCTGTAATTCTATTCTTCGGGTTTTACATGTACTGGCGGCGGAGAGCTGTGAAACTTATCACTATCAACGGAAGACAAATTGTTGCGGGTAACAGAACGGCAATAATCATTAAAGAGATATTAATTTTAACAGCTGTTATATTGGCATTTTTTGCGCTCCTTAAGCCTCAATTCGGTGAGCAGCCCCGTGAGATTACTTCAGAGGGTACGGATGTTCTCATTGCCCTTGATGTCAGCAGGAGCATGCTGTCAAAGGATGCTGATCCTGACAGACTCGTCAGGGCAAAACGGGGAATTAAATGGATCGCTGAATCATTATCCGGCGACAGGATCGGGCTCATGGTATTTGCCGGGGATGCTTTTCTGCTATGTCCCCTCACAAATGATACAGGGGCCTTTATGATGTTCCTTGAATCCGCAGGGCCGGATTCTGTTAATATACAGGGGACAGATATAGGGGCAATGCTTTCCCGGGCTGCAACGGTCTATGAAAAGAAGAGGCTTACTTCAAAGCTTCTTGTAATAATTACTGACGGAGAGGATCACGAAGGGGGAGTAAACGCTGAGATTGAAAAGTTCAGGGAACTTGGAGTTTCAGTTTATGCTGCGGGTATAGGGCGCGAAAGCGGGGAGTTTATACCTGCAGGTGAAGATGACTCTGTTCCTGATGCTTTTTACAGAGATCGGGAGGGGAACCTTGTTAAAACCAGGCAGGATCAGGAATTGCTGAAAAAACTCGCAGCAGAGACCGGCGGTGCGTATTGCGATATTACAGGGAACTTTTCAGGACTGAATAATATTATAAATGTAATTGAGAAGCAGCAGAAAGAGAGTAAAGGCTCACGGGTTGTGAAGGAGAAGATTGACCGCACATGGATATTTATTCTTCTTATAATCCTTGCTCTTGGAACTGAGCTTATTATTGCAGAGAGGAAAAAGGATGCGGTATAGTTCTTTATATATTGTTATGATAATTATTTTTTCTCTGTCAGTTTTCACAGCATGGATTGATCCGTTTGATGATAAAGTTTCTGAGGGGAACAGAAATTACAATGACGGTAAATTCAGTGAAGCTATGACCAGTTACAGGGAGGCTGAGAAATATGCCCCGGATGAAAAGAAAAAAAATATCCTGGAATTCAATAAAGGGAATGCTGAGTTCAGAATGGATAACAATGAATCAGCACTGGGGCGATACAGGAACTCAATGAATTCCGGTGATCCGGAAGTGCAGAAAAAAGCTCTATATAATGCCGGAACAACATACATGAAAATGGGGAAAAAAAAAGAGGCCGCGGAGAATTTTATCAAAGCCCTGCAGATAGACCCCGGGTATGAAAAGGCTAAAAGAAACCTTGAGTATCTGTTAAAAGAGAAACCGCAGGATAAGCAGCAGCAGAATAGTGATAGTCAAAACAGCAGTAACAGTCAGCAGAAAAAAGACGGTTCCGGGCAGAATAAAAATGATACTGGCAAAGGTGATGTTAAAAAGAACAGCGCCCAGGTTAAAAATCTTTTAGAATCAATGAAGAACAAACCGGTAAGACGGCAGAAAGGTAATGGCAATGGGAAGAGGTTTCTTGAAAAATACTGGTAAAATACTAACTGTTGTTATATTATTAACCGGGTTCTGTTCGTCCGTGTCAGCTGCGGAAATCAGATCTGAACTAACCAGAAGCAGGATTCCGGCGGGTGAAAGTACTACCATGAAAGTGATGATTTCCGGGAGCACTTCCGATATACGCCCTCTGAAGGTTCCTGCCATTAACGGACTGGAAATTTCTCTATCCGGTTCATCACGGAGCTTTCAGTTTATTAATGGCAGGTCATGGACAGGAATTATTCTCAGTTTTAAAATACAGGGCTATAAAAAGGGTGTTTACAGGGTGCCCCCTTTTATCATTGAAGCTGATGGAGAGAAGCTTCAGACCGGAGAATTTGTTCTCACTGTGGATGAAGGCGAATCAGGAGGTGCAGTTCCGGATGGCACAGTTCAAGGTGAAGTTGAGCTTACAGCTTCAGAGGTTTATGCCGGTGAACCTGTTATTATGCGGTATTATATCAGGGCTGATACAGGCGATATAAGAATTGAAGGTATGAGAGAGCAGCCTGAAGCTAAAGGTTTTTTAATTAAACATATAAAAGAGGGGGATACTGTTACCGGTGAAGAAACAGGTAATGGCAGAATTTATATTGCTTCTTACTGCCTTGTGGCAGCTGAAAGCGGCAGTCATGATATAGGTGGAGGGTCGATTGTAGTATCAGGGGAAACCGGCGGAGGTTTTTTTTCTCAGCTTGTCAGAAAAGATATACGTTTCCCTAAAAAGAAGATTACAGTTAGATCTCTTCCTTCGAAAAACCGTCCGAAAAATTTTAATGGTGATGTCGGTGAGTTTTCCATTCAGCGCAGAGATGCAGGAGGGACTTTCACTGAGGGTGAAGAGATACGGGTGCCTGTGAAGGTCAGGGGACGGGGGAATCTTCTGATGATGTCTAAACTTTCGGTTGAAAATCAGGATGGAATAAAACTCCTTGTTGAAGAGAAAGAACCGGTTCTTTCCATTGATAAAAGAACTTTAACCGGTGAAAAAGATTATATACTGACAATCATTCCTGAACGGGACGGCGATTTTAATATCGGCAGAATTTTTTTAACCTATTTCAATCCCTATAAAGGCAGATATGAACAGGCGGAGAGCCTCCCGGTTTCATTTTCTGTTTCACCTGCAGATTCTAAAAAGCTCACCACAGATGTGAAAGCTGAAGGTGAAGAGAAAAATTCATTGCCCGTTATTATTCTTATAGTATCAGTAATTATTGTACTTGGATTCGGAATATTACTTCTCCTTCAGACAGGGCGATACAGAATCGTAAAGACTGAACCTCATAATGAGAAGAAAAAGGAGCCTGAACCCGTTGCGGTTGATCATAGAAAGATTCTTAGAGAGGAATTTGAAAAAGCATATTCTGAACATAACCGGGAGTTATTTCTACAGAAAAGCGAAAAATATTTAAATATTATAGCAGATGAAAGCGGAGATAAAACCGTAAAAGAGGAATTGAAAACTCTCAGGGATAAAATAAATTTTTTCAGGTACGGCGGAGCAGAATATACAGATGAAGATATGAAAAATATATATGATTTTATTAAAAAGCTCTCCTGAAATCAGAGAGCTTTTTTCTTTGATTCATCCCAGAGTTTATCCATCTCCTCAAGGGTCATTGAGTTTATAGATCTCCCCTGTTCAGCAGATACAGTTTCGATATAGCTGAAACGTTTCATAAACTTGTTTACAGTTCCGCGCAGTGCGTCTTCAGGATCTATTCCGCGAAAACGGAGGACATTCACTATACTGAATAGAATATCACCAGCCTCCTCCTTCATCATTTCACTGCTGTTGCTGGAAACAGCCTCTTTGAATTCATTAAGCTCCTCGTCGATTTTTTTTACAGCATCATCGATCTTCTCCCAGTCAAATCCGACGTGAGAAACTTTCTCCTGAACACGAAATGCCATGGTGAGCGCCGGGAGGTGCCGCGGAATACCGGCAAGAACTGATCTCCGGCCTTCTTTTTCTTCTTTTTTAATTTTTTCCCAGCGGTCCTTTACACCTTTAGAATCATTTATATCCTCATCACCAAAAACATGGGGGTGGCGCCTTATCAGCTTATCAACTATACCCTGAGCAACATCTTCAACTGTGAACAGGGACTGCTCATCAGCAATCTGCGCATGTGCGTAAACCTGATATAATAGATCACCGAGTTCCTCGCGGAAGTCCTTCATGTCCCCTTTGTCTATGGCGTCTATAACTTCATAGGCCTCTTCGATAAGATAAGGTTTAAGAGAAACAAAATCCTGCTCCCTGTCCCAGGGACATCCGTCCGGCGCACGGAGAATGGCCGCAATCTCTTTAAGCCTTAATAGGGGATTCTTTTCACTTTTATTCATGTTAGTTAATTCCGTAATATTTTTTCTGTTCTGCAACAGTAGATACAGTATTGCGTCCGTAATGATGACCCGGCCATATCTTTGTGTGGTCAGGAAGCGCCAGTATTTTGTTTTTTATTGAATCAGCAAGGTCACGCTCTGAACTGTCAGGAAGGTCAGTGCGGCCAACCCCCTCTGTGAAGAGTGTATCTCCTGTAAAAATATTATCGTTGCCATAAAGGCAGATACATCCTGCTGAATGGCCCGGAGTATGCATTACCCATAGCTGAGTGTTTCCGAATTGAATTGAATCATTATGATTAAGCAGAAGTACTTTTACACCGGGGTTTTTCATTTCCTCTGAAAAATCCGCTGTATCGTTCTTATCGAAGCCCCTTATATAACGGAGATCGTTTTTATGAATAAGGAGTTTAGCTCCGGAGCGTTTCATGACATGATCATTGCCGGAGGTGTGATCATAATGTCCGTGGGTATTGATTACATATTTAACTGTTGCGTGATGTTTATCAACTTTGGAATAGATTGAATCAAAATCCCCTGCGGGATCAATAAGAACAGCCTCTTTGGTCGATTCATCAACTATAAGATAACAGAAAACAGCCATTCCTGTTACTAAAATCTGTTCTATAATCATAAAAAGTTCTACTCCTTCTCTATAATAATGTTCATCCCCTGGGTGCTGTTGCCATAAGCTCCTTTGATTGAAGGGACATTGCATGTGCTGAAAAATTTGTATCTGTCAAATGGGCCGGGCTCTGAATCTTTTACTAAATTTTTAAAAAGCGTAATCTGCTGCATATGAAGAGGGCCCATGGGGAAAACGGCAACCCCGCCGGGCTTGATAAGATTTAATACTGAGTATGGGGAATGCGTACAACCTGAATATATTATCGCCGCATCAAAAAAACCGGCGGTATCATCAAGTTCAGAACAGTCTCCGGCCATAAATTTTATATTAAAATATCCGTTGTCGATGAGTCGTTTTTTTGCATCCACAGCAAGCTGCTCATGCAGTTCAATTGTAACGATTTTTTTTACCATGGTTGACAGGATGGCAGTGGAGTAACCTGATCCGGTCCCGACTTCAAGCAGGGTCCAGCTTTTTTTGGGTGATAGGATATTCAGCATCTCTGCAAGTATTGCAACATCATCACTGTTTTCGCCGAAACCAATTGGTATCGGCGAAAAGTTTTCGATCTTTTCCCTGAAAAAAGGTTCAAAAAACATCGCCCTATCCACGGATTCAAAGGCATGAAGAATATTTGCATGCAGCTTAAGATCATGCAGTTTTTTATTAAATTCATTTTTCTTTTTAGTCATGTTCAAGAAGCCCTATTCTATGATCTGTATAAGATATGTAAGAAAATAATCTGAAATAAGTATAACCATGGATGATCGTACAACAGCCTGTATTGTAGATCTCCCTACACCCGCAGCCCCCCCTGTAGTGCTGAAACCGCTGTGGCAGGCAATGACTGCTATTTCTGCTCCAAAAAAGAAAGATTTTGAAAGACCTGAAAGAAAGTCGCCGAGACCTATATTCTGAAGAATATTTGTGAAGTATGATTCCGGTCCGATCCCGAGGGAGAGGTAAGCGATTAATGCTCCGCCTAACACGCCCACAATATCCGTAAGCACTGTAAGGCATGGAGTCATAATAAGGCATGCGAGAAACCGGGGTACAGATAGATATTGTACAGGTTCAGCAAAGAGTGTACGCAGTGCATCGATCTGTTCAGTTACTTTCATTGTACCGATCTCTGCGGCTATGGATGATCCGACTCTTCCGGCAAGAAGAAGCGCGGTAAGAACAGGGCAGAGTTCCCTGAACATTGATATCGTTACAGCACTCCCTATAAATATTGAGGAGCCGGCCATAAGAGCGTCCATGGCTTTTCCTATCTGCAGGGCCATAACCATGCCGGTAAAGAAAAGTGTAATAGTAGTTACAGGGAGAGATTTGTAGCCGATGTCCATCATCTGCCCGATAACGCTGTTCCAGTCAAATGGAGGGCGGAAAGTCCAGGCAATGGTCTCTTTAAAAAGGATGAAGTGAGAGCCCAGTGATTCGAAGAATGAATTCAGAAAACTATTATTGTCAGTCGTATTCATTTACCGGGCTTGCCTCCTCATATGAGTGATCCATATCAAGATTCCCGAATTTTGTATATTTACCCCAGAAACGGAGATCAATGTCGCCAATGGGACCGCTTCTCTGCTTGGCAACAATAACAGTTGCAATCCCTTTTTTCTCGGTTTCCTTTTTAACCTTCTCCTCCCTGTAAATGAACATGACAACGTCAGCGTCCTGCTCAATGGCGCCCGATTCACGGAGGTCAGATAGAGTAGGTATCTGGTCAGCCCTGGATTCAACTGCCCTGGAAAGCTGTGACAGTGCAATTACAGGTATGTTCAGCTCACGAGCAAGCTGTTTGAGAAGCCTTGAAATCTCCGCAATCTGAAGATGCCTGTCAACCCGAGTGAGACTTGTGATAAGCTGAAGATAGTCGACTATAATCAGCCCCAGCGGCACTTTCTGTGCAAGCCTCCTGGCCTTTGCCCTTATCTCAAGGATATTGGCTGAAGGGGAGTCATCAATATAAATCGGAGATTTGCTTAACTTGGATGATATAGTGAACAGTTTTTTAAACTCATCCTGATCAATATGACCGGTTCGCACCCGCTGTGAATCTATAAGTGATTCGATACAGAGCATCCTCATGCCTAACTGTGTAGCGGGCATCTCAAGGGAGAAAAAAAGTACCGGTGTTTTATGCTTGATTGCCACATGGTTCATGACATTAAGGGCAAAAGCGGTTTTCCCCATACCTGGACGCGCCGCCACAATAATCAGCTCCGAGCCGTGAAAGCCGGTGAGTGTTTCATCAAGATCGGTGAAACCGCTTGGTACACCTGTAACAATTTTCTTGGTTTTGTACCATGAATCAATATCATTCATGGTCGCATTGAGAACCTGTTCAATGTCCTTGTAGTCTGATGTGATCCGCTGCTCTGTAACTTTAAAAATATCCCGTTCAACCTCATCCATAAGCTCCTCAGTGCTGATGGCTCGGTTGAAACTTTTTTCGATGGAGAGTTCTGAAATTTCGATGAGCTTTCTCCGCAGGCTCATCTCTTTTATTCGCTTGGCATATACTTCGGCGTTTACCGATGTGGATGATGACTGGTAAATTTCGGCAAGCGCGGCATTCCCCCCGATTCTGTCGAAGATGCTTCTGTCTATAAGCCTCTGCCGGAGCGTTGTGAGGTCAATAGGTAGTGCCTTCCGTTCGAGATCGGTTATCGCTTCGTAAATCAGTCTGTGTTTCTCAAGATAAAAATCCTCCGGCTGGAGGATTTCTGTTACTCTGAGCAGCGCTTCCCTGTTGAGAAGCGCTGATGCAATACAAGCTGATTCAGTATCAATGTCCTGAGGAGGTAGCCTGTCTGCTGTCATGGATTACCCCTTAACAACAGTAACCTTAACAGCAGTATTAAGGCCCTCATCGAGCTTGACTGTAATTTCGAATTCGCCTTCCTGTTTAATAGGATTCTCAAGAAGGATTTTTCTCTTATCTACAGTGAAACCCTTGTCAGCAAGATGTTTTGCAATATCCATAGATGTAATAGAACCAAAGAGTTTTCCCTCTTCTCCAACCTGAGCAGGAATAACCAGTTCAACACCTTTCATGCTGTCAGCAAGAGTCTGGCTTTCCTTTTTTCTCTTCTCTTTTTTTATTCTGATGAGCTTCTTCTGATGCTCCATAGCTTTCTTGCTTGATTCATTTGCAACTATAACAAGATTTTTTGGAATCAGATAATTCCTTGCGTATCCTTCAGCGACTTCCTTGATATCACCAGCATCACCAAGGTTTGCTATGTCTTTTTGAAGTATAACTTTCATGGTTTACTCCTTATTATTTCGTTCTTTATCAGGGCCGAGCTTTCTGAAATCTGCCCAGAGATCCAGTGAACCCAGACCCGTTAGTAAAATTGTCATAAAAATAAATACCGGAGCCCCGAGGATAAGTAATGTCAGGATCAGCAGCGGGAGAATAATTACCGGTATACCTCTCCCGATCATGAAATATTTGATGATCCCCAGAGCCTGCGCTACATACAGCGATGAAACAGCAAGAGCAGTATTCAGCGCTGCTATACTGATTACGGGATAAGCGTCATTGTCAAGAAGTATAAAACAGCCCCATCCCGCGATAAGTGCAAAAATAAAATAATCGTTAATCCTTAAAAATTCCAGTCCTTTAACCTGCGGAGAAGCCGCCTTGAGAATCCACTTTTTCATTATCAGAAAACTGATTCCGCAGATTACTGTGCCGAACAGAAAAGCTGAAAAAGGAACAATATCTCTTGCGAACTGCAGCCATTTGCTGTTTTTTATTATTGCAATTGACTGTGAGAATTCTGTTTTAAGCTTTTCACGGTTTTCCGGCGGAGTTTTATACTCCTCGAAAATTCTGTCCATGTCGCCGATACTCTGCTCCATCATGAGAACGATTTGATTTCTCCCGTTCTCTATAATGTCTGTATCCTTAAAAACCCTGAGAGCGTGATATTCCGCGGTAAAAAGAACCGCAAACAGTATCGTTGACAGAGTTAAATAAAAACTGAAATCCTTACCATATCTGAAACATAAACCCCCGGTTGTTCCGAAAGCCGCAGGAATTAAAAAAACTGAAACTAATCCTGCATAACCTGTGGCAATCAGGGGAGTTGCTGCAAGGGGGATAAACAGCGCTATGCTGTACCACCCTGTTTTGTAAAAAAGCCATGCTGAAAAAACAGCAACAGCAATACCTGTTAAAAAAATCAGAAACCCCAAAATTATTTTTCAACAAATGGAATCAGAGCGATAATTCTTGCTCTCTTTACAGCCTGAGCAATACCTCTCTGGTGTTTTGCACATGTTCCGGTTACTCTTCTGGGGAGAATTTTACCCCTGTCAGTAATGAACTGCTCCATCAGTTTAACGTCTTTGTAATCGATTACCGCGTTTTTATCGTGGCAGAATCTGCATACTTTTCTTTTAAACCTTACATTTCTCTGAAATACAGGTTTTTCAGCATCATCAGATGCGCCTGCACCGTAGCTTTTTCTCTCTACCGGAGCAGCAGGAGCAGCTGCTTCAGTTACTTCAGCTGTTTCTTCTATATTCTTTATTTCGTCTGACATTATTGTCTCCTGTGATTGTTAAAGTAAATGTTAAAAAGGGATATCATCATCAGAGAACGGGTTCTCTTCATAATTCTGACTTGAGCTTTTACTCTGTTCTGACGGAGTATAAGATTTTCCTGAAGACGTTTCCGGTTCTGAATGATAATCCTCATCCTGGCCTTTCCCGCCAAGGAACTGAAAGTTTTCAACCACGATTTCAACTTTGGTTTTTTTGTTGCCCTCCTGGTCGTCCCATCTTCTCTGCTGAAGTCTCCCTTCTACCGCAATCTGTTTACCTTTTTTGCAGTACTCTGTAATTATTTCACCCATTTTTGACCATGCAACACAGTCAAAATATGAAACCTGATCTTTCTTTTCGCCGCCGGTTGAATAAGACCTGTTATTCGCCAGTGAAAAGCTGGCAACGGCCATACCGGAAGGTGTGTACCTCAGTTCCGGATCACGCGTTAGTCTGCCAACCAGTATTACCCTGTTAAGGTCGTTTGCCATGTGGCCCCCTTTAGGTTACGCGGATTTTTTATCAGTAAGAACTACGAAAAGATATCTCAGGATATCAGCATTAAGGCCGAATTCCTTCTGGATTCTGTCAATAGAAGCGGGATTAGCATCAACAAGCATGTACATGTAGAATGCTTCTCTCTCTCTGTCGATTTCATAGGCGAGTTTTCTTGTGCCCCAGTGGTCTTCTTTTGTGATGACAGCGTCGTTTTTTGTCAGGATCTCTTTGACTTTTTCCTTGTGAGATTCCACATCACGACTCCTTACGATGACTGTAAGCTCGTAATTATTCATTTTTTCCTCCTTCCTTTGGTATTTACTGCTGAAATACGCATAGTTTTCAGCAGAAAGGTTTAACAATTCTTGAAAACTGACTGGATTTTTCAATAAATATTTTTATTTTACTGAATTATTAATAAGTTCAATTAAGGATTATTGAATATTTTAATGAGAATACTCCAAAAAGGAGTTGCAAAATTATATAAATACAGTATTTATTATTTTATATCAGCAGTAATTCCTGAATATTTTTTAGTGTAAAAAAGATATTACATATATCCGCCGGCTTCAGCTTCGGGGATAATAGAGTTTATTTACTCTGTAATAGTTAAGGGATAAATACGGTTTCTATTTATTAAATAATGTATTGAATCTTTTACTGATTTTTTCATAATTAGAAAATCTGAAAAATAAAAAAAACGGATATGATACAGATGGATGATAAGGAATTTAAAGTAGACCAGGCACTGAAGGACATTGGTGATGTCCTCTATCTCTGTCTGAAGTATGAACCATGTGAGCCGGAGAGACTCGATGCGGCGATTTCATCTATAGATGTTATTATTAATGATGCAGATTACCTGCGTCAGTGCGAGTATTATTTCAAGGCATCCGGCAGCAGCTATATCCTTTTCTATTTTTCCAACATAATATACAATCTGAAGACTAAAAACGATCTTGTTCTTACCCAGGATGTGCTTAAATGGCTGTCAAGTGTATGGAAGAATTTTATTCAGCGGAATAAAAACTATCAGGTTTATATTCATCTTCATGATCTTTACAGTGAGATTTTTAAAAAATATTTCCCCGGGGACACGGCTTTTATAAACAGGCTCACAAATATTAATATGGTGAGCGAGCAGTTTGCCGCAAATCATGAAGAAAGGGATTCTGAACTGGGACGGCTGGAAAAATTTTACCAGGTATCTGAAGAGATAATAAACGTAATGAAGCCGACGTATTATTTTATCTTCGATTTTTTCAGAGAGATGAAAGCATTTACAGGTGAATCATCAGAGGATGCTGACAGGATAGAGAAAGCAGGCCTCGGCGGATTCGGCAGCGGCAGCTATACTTATAAAACAATAGTTGAAAATGCCTGCAAGTCTGCGGCCATACTTGAGGCTGCGTATTTATTACTGAAAAAGAAAAAGGCTACGCGGCAGTTCAGAATTTTTGACGGGAAGAAGAAATTTCTCACAACTTCAGAGATATATGATATTTATGCTGACAAATTCAACCAGCTGAAAAAGGAGATTGCAGAACTGAAATAAAATAAAAGTTTTCAAAGTTTTTGAATTTCCCGACCTTCTTCCATTTTTTCAGGGATGGAAAAGCCGGGAAATTCAGGCTGGTTTATGGAGTTATCACTGATTCATCTTATTATAAGAATCGTCCCGCCACCTCTTAGCCTCGCTGTTGTTGGGATTCAGCTCGAGCACCTTGCCGTAGTATTCATAAGCCCTGTCAAACCTGTTTGTGTACCAGTAGCAGTTTGCAAGGCTGAACCAGGCGTTTTCATATGCAGGGTCGTACTCAACAGCTTTTTCAAAAGATGATATGGCGTCCTGCCATCTCTCCTGCATATAATATGCAAGCCCCAGGTTGTAATTATTAATGGCATTTGTGGGATTGTACTTCACTGCAAGTATTGAATTTTTTTCAGCGGACTTGTAATCCTTCAGCGCGTAATAAGAGATAGCCATTTCATTATAGGCTCTGTCATTGTTAGGCTGCTTTTTCAATGCGTTTCTGAACTGAGTAATCGCGGCCTGGTAATCTTTTTTGTTATAATAGGTCTGGCCCAGGGTGACAATTGCATCAAGATAATCCGGGTTACGTTTTATGGCATTTTTAAATGATTCCTCCGCCTTATTCCACTTTGCAGGTTCAGAATACCCCTGCTGGTAATATGATAAAGCAAGAGTATAATGGTGCTGAGCTGTAACCGGGTCAGCATCCACTGTTTTAATAGCGTAATATTCTGAATTGTAGTAATCCCTTTTGTCATAGTAAATGAGCGCGATACCGTGAAGCGCGGGTGCGTGTTTCGGATTCACTTTAAGTATCTCTAAATATTCCCGAAGTGAATCATCTTTTTTCCCTATAGTTGAGTACGAATGGGCAAGAGACCATCTTGCGATTATAAGTTCAGGATTTATTCTCAGACACTCCTGTATATACCTGTTTGATTCAGTACCGGGTTTCCCCATCTCCAGATATCCGTAGTTTTTCAGCTGTGCCATTATCTGCAGAGTTTCGGCATCCAGTTTGTTGAGCTTGTAGGCCTCATCAATAGATTTCTGCGCCATTTCAAAGTTTGAGTTGTTCAGGTAGGCCATACTTAAAGCCCTGTGTGTCTGGTAAAGCGCAGGGCCGTATTCAACAGCTTTAATCCCCTGTTCAATTGCTGTTTTCAGATAAGATTCCCACTTGCCGTTAGCGTATTTAATCTGGTAACCCCATAGGGCGTTCACCTCTGACAGGCCTGCCCAGGCAAGAGCATATTTTGAGTCATACTTCAGAGCTTTTTTGTAATTTTCAATTGCTACGGGGTAGTTCTTCACGTCATACTGGATCTGCTCCATCCGCCCCTTGATGTAATACTGGTAGGCGGTATAGTTGCCTGTTGACTTTGTGTATTCCTCAATACTGTTTGATCTTTCAGATTTCTCAGATCCGGAGATTTTATCCATGAGATCCCTTGCGAGTTTTTCCTGAAGATCAAAGATGTCATCCGGATAATTCCCGTGAACATTCGATCCTTTGAGAATTTTGCCGGAGGTCACTTCCATAAATTTTGCTGTTAACTGGATTTTCTTTCCGATTTTATTGAAGCTTCCATATATCAGGTAGTCGCCATCGAGTTTATCTTTTGTAAGAGAGCGGAGTTTCTCAATATCTTTATCTTCGTTAACACCAATGGCCTGTTTAAATCCGGCGCTGTCCAGGAGGTGTCTCTTTACCCTGTCGGAATCGATTATTATAAAACTGTCAACTGTGGAAAGTGCGCCTGAAAGTGTTTCACTTATACCCACAGACAGAGTCTCAAGTTCGGAGTTTTTTTCCCTGTTGAGTTTATCAAAGGGGAGTACGACAATTTTATATCCCTCGGCGAAAAGTACTGCCTGTGACAGGATTATACAGCATATAGTTAAAGCGAGATTTCTGATGATTCTCATGATTATCTCCATAATTTATTGCATGAAATCTGTTTATAAAGTACAGAGTGCCCTGCTTTTTTTCTACCCTTTTTTGCATATAATAAACGAAAGGTGATATTTTATAAGCAAATTATAGTAAAATTGAATTAATTATTTTTGCATTTTTAAAGGAATATATAAGTTAAATCCGCAAGTTTATTGACATTGTCCCGATTTTATTTTATATGATGTACATGATTACAGGAAGAAAACTATCTCAGCTTAAACTGCTCCTTTATCTTGCGGGCTTTCTCTGGATTGTCCATGTTATCGGGTACATTATGCCACTGGGGGGACTCGGGATTATTCCCAGGGAGCTTGCCGGGCTTGCGGGGATTATATTTGCCCCTTTTATTCATGCGGATTTTCCGCATCTTATTGCGAATTCAATAAGTCTGATTATTCTCGGTTTTATCCTTGCATCAACAGAAGAGAACGGTATAGTTTATATTCTTCTCGTTATTATGCTGCTGGGGGGGCTGGGCACATGGGTCATAGGCCGCAGCGGTACTGTTCATATCGGAGCAAGCGGTGTGATATACGGGATATTAGGGTATCTCATTGCGCGGGGTTTTTTCAGAAAAGATTTCAAATCAGTAATTGTTTCAGTCATAGTGCTGTTTATGTATGGAGGGATGATTTTCGGAGTTCTCCCCACTGTGCCGCATATGTCATGGGAGAGTCATCTTTGCGGGTTTCTCTCCGGGATAATTACTGCTTCATCGGGAAAGAAAAGGAGATAAGAGATGTCAGACAGCATAGAGAAAAAAGAACAGAAGCCTGATGTTAAACTGCATATCTGGCTTGAGGAGAACAGTGGAGTTTATTTCGGGCAGGGGAGATATGAACTGCTGCACCTGATAGACGAACTGGGTTCACTGAAGCTTGCCGCTGAAAAGATGGGTATATCATACCGTGGAGCCTGGGGTAAGATCAAAAAGACTGAGGAGATTCTCGGCCGTGAGCTTATTCATAAGGAGAATAATAAGGAGGGATATAAACTTACAGAATTCGGCAAAGAATTCATGAAGGAGTTTAAAAAATTTCATGATGATACATTGAAGTTTGCTTCAAAAAATGCCTCTGATATGCTGGAGAGATTAAAAAAAATACCATAGGAACTATGGATTATAATTACAATGGATTCACTCAATAGATCTTTTATAGCGCTTTATAAAAAAGAAAGCCGCATATTTAAACCTGATTTTATTCCTGAAAAGTAAAAAAATTACAAATTCTAACGCCGGTTCCTCTTTAATCCATTTAATGATTGACATGATTTTTCAACATGCCTTTTTTAACATAACTTATATTATGTTATTTTTGGCATGGAGCAGGTATGAAAAAAACAGTCAGGATATCATTATTTTTTTCCATTTTTACAGCTCTTTTCGCTACATCAGTATCCTACGCGCAGGAAAAAATCAATGCGGCAGTTGCCGCAAATTACATTAAACCCTTTAAAGAACTTATACAGGTATATGAAGCCAGGACAGGAGTCAGGGTTGAGGCAACTTTTACTTCAACAGGAAAGCTTTACGGCCAGATAACAAACGGAGCTCCCTATGATCTGTTTCTTGCCGCAGATGAGAAGCGTCCGGCATTACTTGCGGAAAGCGGTGCTGCGGAACCCCCCTTTGTGTATGCTAAAGGCGAAGTTATTCTGTGGTCTGCAAAGAAAGACTTCTGCGGAGAGAAGAACTGGACGGTGAAGCTTAAAAAAAATCATACCGGTAAAATAGCCATAGCAAATCCTGTTACAGCACCTTACGGTACAGCAGCAAAGACTGCACTTGAAAAAGCCGGTATGATGACCTATGTTGAATCGAAAATTGTAACAGCTCAGGATATAGCCCAGGCATTCCAATATGCTGAGAGTGAAGCTGTTGATGCCGGATTCTGTGCTCTGTCAGCTGCTTATACAGAACAAGGGAAGAAGGGATGTTTCTATAAAGTTAAAGAAGCGCCGCAGATAATTCAGTCAGCATGTATTCTGAAAAGGGCTGAAAATAAAAAGGCCGTCGAAAAATTTGCCAGGTTTCTTGTATCACCGGAAGCTGTTAAAATAAAGAAAAAGTACGGTTACAGGTAAATGGATTACACGTCTCTGCTTGTTACCCTGAAGCTGGCTACGGTGACCACTGTTATACTTATGGTGCTCTCCGCTCCCCTTGCTTATATGCTGGCACATTCAGATTTTCCGGGTAAGTCAATTATAGAGACGCTTATATATCTTCCCACTGCGCTTCCCCCCACGGTAATCGGGTTTTATCTTGTAATTGTCATGGGGCCTAAGGGATTCATAGGGAAATGGTGGGGGACTGTTTCAGATAATTCACTTCTTTTTACATTTACAGGGATTGCAATTGCCTCGGTTATATACAGTATCCCTTTTGCTATTCAGCCGATGAAAGCTGCTTTTCAGAAGATTGATAAAAGGCTTATTGAAAATGCTTATGTTCTGGGTCTTTCCAGGTACAGCGCTTTTTTCAGAGTGGTAATCCCGAACAGTATAAGCGGCATTGTTGCAGCTTCTGTTCTTGTTTTTCTTCATACAACCGGGGCATTCGGAGTCCTTGTTATGGTTGGAGGGAGTATACCGGGTGAAACAAAGGTGGCTTCAATAGCTATCTATGAAGCTGTTGAGATGATGGATTATCATGGAGCTGCAATGCTGTCATTGTGTTTTGTTCCTGTTAGTTTTCTTTTCCTTTTTTTTGTTAATAAACTGAACAAGGGGTATTGAGATGCCGATCAGGATTAATTTAAAGAAAAAACTCAGGTACTTTGATATTGATATTAATTGTGATTGCCCTGAAAGTAAAATGCTCGTGATGATTGGGCCCTCCGGCGGCGGAAAAACCACGATAATCCGTATGCTCGCGGGTCTTGAGAAACCTGATAGCGGCAGTATAATTTTTAATGAGGATACCTGGTTCGATTCTGAAAAGGGGATTAGTATATCTCCTCAAAACAGAAAGTTAGGTTATGTATTTCAGGATTACACTCTTTTCCCTCACCTCTCTCTTTTTGAAAATGCATCGTTTGCCGCAAAGAATAAGAAAGAAGTGGAAGAACTTTTTGAGTTGTTCAGGATAAGCCATCTGCGTAACAGAAAGCCGCGTCAGGTATCAGGAGGGGAGAGGCAGAGATGCGCTATATGCCAGGCTCTTGCACGCCATCCGAAAATTCTTCTTCTTGATGAACCTTTTTCCGCACTTGACGCGATTACAAGACGCGGGCTGCGCGAGGAACTCCGTAATATGAAAGGTGAGTTCGACTTTCCTGTGATATATGTGACTCATGATATCAATGAAGCTCTTTACCTTGCTGATGAGATTATTCCGGTTGTTCAGGGCAGTATTGATGGAAGCTGGATGACAAAAATGACAGAGAGAAATTCAGGCGCGCAGATGTTAAAAGCCGCCAGGGAACAGAAAATTGCCCTTGCGTATTGATGCTGCGTGTGATGCCGGCGGATGATGGTTCACGGTAATCAGCATGCAGTATGTACAGATATTATTGAAGTAAGTTTTACCCAGAGGAGTTTTTTATGAAAATCGGTACCTATTCTTATGAGGAATTTGTTCAGGTTGTGAAGTCATTTCACGGCACTCTTGCTCCGGGTCTTTTGATCGGGGGATTCATGGTTGACCTCGCACTGAAGAATGTTCCAGAGGGGGAGTTCTTTGATTCAATCTGTGAAACACAGGTGTGTCTCCCTGATGCTGTCCAGCTCCTGACCCCCTGTACAACAGGGAATGCCTGGATGAAAGTTTTTGATTTCGGAAAGTTCGCTGTAACACTTTATGAAAAATATAGCGGTGAGGGTGTCCGTGTTTATCTTGATGTGGATAAGCTGAAGAACTGGCCCGAGGTGAACAGCTGGTTTTTCAAGCTGAAGCCGAAGAAAGAGCAGGATTCGGATCTCCTGATGAGTCAGATAAAAGATGCAGGGCACTCGATTCTCAGCATGCAGAGAGTTAAGGTTGAGCCTGAAAAGCTTACACGTGAAAAAGCAGGTCCTTCATCTTTATGCCCCGTATGTGGTGAGGCTTATCCGGCAAAGCATGGAGATAAATGCCGTAATTGCGCAGGGGGCTCCCCTTATGTTTCAATAAATCCTTTATAAAATGAACAGCCGTTTGCCGGCTCCCCGATGTATAGAGAATCCCTCCGTTCAGGGGATACCGGCAAAACACTTTTTTTCTGCTTAATTTCCCCGTTTTAAAGGTATCGTCGATGCCGGAAATCTGATGATTCATGCCTGAAAAGCTGACCTTTTTTATGTTGACTTGCTGATTTAATGTGCCATAAATGACAATACAAATAAAATTAATTATTTTTGGCAGTTGTGTTAGATTTAGCATTTTTGCTAATAATAGCATAACGTCCGCATAACTTATTAAGAGTTTAAAGCCGTATAACCCTCCCGGCCCCGGGAGGAGCCGGTGAATCTTTATTTAAAAAAAAGGTGAGGTATGGATGCCAGTATAAAACAAATAATTACCAAATATCCTGACAAAAAATCAGCGATAATGCCGGTTATGCAGCATCTGCAGAGGGAGAATAAAAACTTTCTCAGTGAAGATGCCATGGAAGAGGCTGCAGGTGTAATAGGCTGCAGTAAAAGCAAAGTGTTCGGTGTAGCAACTTACTATACCATGTTTAACGTTGAGCCTGTTGGTAAATTTCATCTTCAGGTAGATACCTGTGTACCCGGTTTTCTTCAGGGTGCGGATGCCGTTGTTGCACATCTTGAAAAGAAATTAGGGATTAAAGCCGGAGAAACAACTAAGGATGGATTGTTTACGCTGAGTACTGTTCAGGATTTAGGGTCCTGCGCAACAGGTCCGGTGATCCAGGTCAATGATCGCTATTTCGAAAACATGACCATAGAAAAAACAGATGCTCTTATTGAAGCTCTGAAAAGCGGAAAGGAACCTGAAAATGATCCTTCAATGACGGTCATATCAAAATGCGGTGTTCTCCTGAATGACAGGACTCAGAAAGACTGCCGTACAATTGCATTTTATAAAAAAAACGGCGGTTACCAGTCACTTAAAAAAGCTCTCACAATGAAGCCTGCTGATATCATTGAAGAAGTAAAAGAAGCGGGAGTCCGTGGAAGGGGCGGAGCAGGTTTCCCCGCAGGTATGAAGTGGTCTTTCCTTCCCAAGAATGATTCCAGGCCTGTTTATCTTATCTGCAACGCGGATGAAGGTGAGCCGGGTACATTCAAGGACAGGCAGATCATGGAGTTCAATCCTCATCTTGTTATTGAAGGTATAGCAATAAGTGCTTACGCTATTAATTCAAAAAAGGCATTCATCTATATCAGGGGTGAGTTCAACTGGATCGCTGATATTCTTGATGCGGCAATTGAAGAGGCAAAAAAAGACGGCCAGCTTGCAAATGTAGATATAGTTGTACACAGGGGGGGCGGATCTTATGTGTGCGGTGATGAAACAGCACAGATAGAATCCCTTGAAGGTAAAAGAGGAAATCCCCGTGTTAAGCCGCCTTTCCCTGCAAACGCCGGATTATACGGCTGCCCAACAGTTGTAAATAACGTTGAGACACTTTCATGTATCCCGTACATAATTCAGAACGGTGCTGCAGGTTATAAAAAATTCGGTACATCAAACAATTTCGGTCCTAAAATTTTCGGAGTATCAGGACATGTGAATAAGCCCGGTATATTTGAATATCCGATGGGAACACCTCTTAAAGAGATACTTGAGGCAGCCGGCGGAGTAAAGGGCAAACTTAAAGGTGTAATTGTCGGCGGGCTTTCAGTTGCCATCCTTACAGCACAGGAGGCTGAAAACCTGATTCTTGATTTTGATTCATGCGTTAAAGCAGGTACTGCTCTCGGTTCCGGGGGGATTATGGTTGTTAATGATACTGTATCTATACCTGAACTTGCTCTCCGCACAATAGAGTTCTACCATCATGAGTCATGCGGACAGTGTGTCCCCTGCAGAGAGGGTTCACTTGTGATTGAACATAAACTCCGTGATCTTGTTGAGGGCAGGGGTAAGAAAGAGGATATAGATCTTATACTGCATCTTACGGCAAATATCAAGGGGCTGACACTATGCCCGACAGGTGAAGCTTTCGCAGTTCCGATTCAGGCAATGGTGAGTAAATTCAGGCCGGAGTTTGAGGCTCTGGTGAAACGTTAAAATATAGAGAGGAGAAAATTAATGAGTAAGACGATTTTTATCAATGGCAAAGAGTGTGCCTTTGATGGAACAAAAACCGTCCTCCAGGTAGCAAGAGACAACGGGTTCTATATCCCGTCACTCTGCTATCACCCGAAACTTGGCCCTGCAAGTAAATGCAGGGTCTGTGTAGTTGAGGTGGACGGACAGAGAAATCTTCAGACATCCTGTTCTCTTATGCCGGCAGAAGGGATGCAAATAACAACAGACAGTGAGCGTGTTCTTGACGCGCAGAGAATGGTGGTTAATCTTCTTCTGGCGAATGGCAACCACAACTGTATGGTCTGTGAAAGAAACGGTAACTGTGAACTTCAGGATGCCGCTTATCATCTCGGCATTGAACTCCCTGCATTCGTTGTTGAAGAACGTGTGGAGAAGGATGAGTCCGCTGCTTTTATTGTTAGAGACAATAACAAGTGTATTCAGTGCGGACGTTGTGTTGAAGCCTGTAACCGCCTTGTGGTAAATGAGGTTCTTGATTTCGGTTTCAGGGGAGGACACACTGAGGTTGTCTGTGACGGAAATAAACCTATGGGAGTTTCATCCTGCGTTCAGTGCGGTGAGTGCGTCCAGGTTTGTCCGGTGGGCGCTCTTATCGAAAAGAAAGCAATCGGAAAAGCCCGTTCATGGGAAACACATACTGTAAGGACAACATGCCCATACTGCGGTGTAGGATGTCAGCTTGACCTTCATATGAAGGGTGACCAGATTGTCCGTATAACAGGTAATGAAACCGCTGAACCTAACAAGGGACATCTCTGTGTTAAGGGGCGTTTCGGATATGATTTTATCTATTCAAACGAAAGGCTCACAGCACCGCTTGTTAAGAAAAACGGTAAATTTGAAGAAACAAGCTGGGACGAGGCGCTTGACCTTGTCGCTAATAAATTTAAAGAGATTATCAAGGAGTCAGGACCTGATGCAATCGCCGGTGTAAGCTGCGCGAGAAGTATCAACGAGGACTCTTTCTATATGCAGAAACTTTTCAGGGCGGCAATAGGTACCAATAACATTGACCACTGCGCCCGGACCTGACACGCTCCAACTGTTGCCGGTCTGGCAACTACATTCGGATCAGGCGCGATGACAAATTCTTTTGCGGAATTTGAAAAAGCGAAACTTTTCTTCCTCATCGGAACAAACATGACAGAGGCTCACCCTGTCGCTTCATATTACGTAAAACGTGCAAAAATGAAAGGCGCTAAAATAATAGTGGCTGACCCGCGTTACCATGCGCTGGCAAAAAAAGCTGATATTTACGCGCAGATAAAAGTCGGATCTGACGTTGCTTTTATCAACGGTATTATGAATGTTCTCATTACAGAAAATCTCTATGACAAAAAATTTGTTGAAGAGAACACTGAAGGTTTTGAAGAACTGAAAGCTGTTGTAATGAAATATCCTCCGGAGAAAGCCTCTGAAATTTCAGGTGTACCGGTTGATACTATTAAAGAGATTGCCCGTACAATGGCATCTATCAAGCCGGGTATGCTCTGCTATACTCTCGGCATAACAGAACATACATGCGGTAAAAACAATGTAATGTCCACATCAAATCTCCAGATGCTTCTCGGGAACATGGGTATGCCGAGCGCAGGTGTTAACCCTCTCCGTGGACAGAACAACGTACAGGGTGCCTGTGACATGGGTGCGCTTCCAAACGTATATCCCGGTTACCAGGCAGTTACAGTTCCGGAAAACCGCGAGAAGTTCATGAAGGCATGGGGAGTCAACAATCTGTCAGATAAAGTGGGTCTTATGATTCCTGACATGATGGCATCTCTCCCTTCTAAAAAAGTCAGGGCTTTCTATATCTTTGGTGAAAACCTTGCTAACACAGACCCGAATATTGCCCATGTTGAGCATGAACTTGAGTCTGCTGAATTCCTCGTATGCAACGATATATTCATGACAGAGACAACACGTTTTGCTGATGTAATATTCCCTGCAGCAGCATGGTGCGAGGATGAAGGTACTTTCACAAGCAGTGAAAGACGGGTAAACCGTGTACGCAAAATCAAAGATGCCCCGGGTCAGGCTAAACCGAACTGGTGGGTATTTAAAGAACTTGCTAAGAGACTGGGTCATGAGTGGGCTTCAAACAGCGGCCGGGAGATCTGGGATAATGAACTTTCAATGGTTGCTCCTGCTTTCGGTGGTATCAAGTTCCACAGAATTGAAGAGGATGGACTCCAGTGGCCATGTCCTAACGAGGAACACCCCGGAACAAAATTCCTTCACAAGGACGGGAAGTTTACTCGCGGTAAAGGTCTTTTCAAAGGGATCGAGTGGACACCGCCTGCGGAAGTTGCTGATGCGGAATATCCCCTTGTACTCAGTACAGGGCGCCGTCTCTACCACTACCATACAAGGACACAGACAGGACGTTCAGGTCTTGACCTTATGATGGCAGAGGAGACAGCTGACATGTCTGCAGCTGACGCTCAGAAACTCGGAATCAAGCATGGTGAGTATGTCAAGGTAAGCTCCCGTCGCGGTTCTGTTAAGGTCAGGGCAAAGGTAACTGATGAGATTCCTGCAGGTATGATATGGATGTCATTCCATTTCCGCGAAGGAAACGCAAACTGGCTCTGTAATAATGTTTTTGACCCTGAAACAAAAACAGCTGAATACAAGGCATGTGCGGTCAGGATCGATAAGATTTAATTAAAACAGTAATAGAATTTGAAAAATCCTCCCTGAAAAGGGGGGATTTTTTTTCGTGGAATATGCTGAAATTAACCATATATAAGGCAAAACTTATTTATTTTTTGAATACGTTATATTAAAATAAATAATCGGTTAAAATTAACTATTTACTAAAAAAAATATAATCACATTAAACTATTTTTACAATTAAATATTGACATTAATATGTCAGTCGTGGCATAATATGGCTTCAGCAAACTGTCATAAATTCAGAGAGATGTCAGTATTGATGCAACTGTCAGGGCTTCTCTTGTGAATTAACTAACTACAAATATACAAAATATACAGGAGGATTTTAATGAAGGTAACACGCCGGGAATTGCTTAAAGTGGCGGGAGCCGGAGCCGGTGCATTAGCCCTTGGCGGGCTTGGCGTAAGCTATCTGGTAACAGAATCTTACGCGAAAGATCTTAAGATTAAAGGCGCCAAAGAAGTAAGATCAATATGCCCCTTCTGCGCAGTGAGCTGCCGTTTCATAGCGCATGTTAAAGGCGGTAAGGTTGTAAGTACTGAGGGGGATCCGGGTTATCCGATTAGTGAAGGCGCACTCTGCGCAAAAGGTGCGACAATGAATTCAATGGTCAACAGCGATCACAGGGTTCTTAAACCGCTATATCGTGCTCCATACAGCGAAAAGTGGGAAGAGAAGAGCTGGAGCTGGATGATTGAAAATCTTGCTAAAAAAATTAAAGAGACAAGGGACAAAACTTTTACAGTTAAAAATGCTGAAGGACAGGTTGTAAACCGTCTTGAAACCATGTTCCACATGGGCTCATCTCAGATGAGTAATGAAGAAGCATCTGTTGTTGTACAGGCAATGCGCGCAATGGGTATTGTCTACATGGATCACCAGGCCCGGATTTGACACAGTCCATCTGTCGCCAGTTTGGCGGAATCATTCGGACGCGGTGCAATGACAAACAGCTGGATAGATATAAAAAACACCGACTGTTGTCTTATAATAGGGAGTAACGCAGCAGAACACCACCCAATATGCTTTAAATGGGTCCTCAAAGCAAAAGAGGAGAGAGGGGCACAGATAATCCACGTTGACCCGAAATTCTCAAGAACATCAGCAAGATCAGATTTTCATGTTCCTCTTCGTTCAGGAACAGATATTGCCTTTATGGGCGGTATGATAAATTATATACTTACCAAAGAGAAGTACTTCAAAGAATATGTTAATGAGTATACAAACGCATCATTCCTGGTAAATCCCGGTTTTTCATTCAACAATGGTGTGTTCTCAGGTTATAATGCTAAAACCAGAATTTATGATAAATCATCATGGCAGTTCCAGAAAGATGAAAAAGGGGTCATAAAAAGAGATACATCTTTAAAAAATCCCAACTGTGTTTTTCAGCTTCTTAAAAAACATTATTCAAGATACACGCTTGATAAAGTTTCAGCCACAACAGGTGTATCAAAAGATAATCTCCTCAGGGTATTTGAAGCATATACAGCAACAGGAACTCGCGACAAAGCGGGCACTATTCTTTATGCACTGGGCTGGACTCAGCATACAGTTGGTGTTCAGAATATACGTACAAGCGGTATAATTCAGCTTCTGCTCGGTAATACAGGCGTTGCAGGCGGCGGAGTTAACGCTCTAAGGGGGGAGCCGAATGTACAGGGAACAACAGACCATTGTATCCTCTACAACGTATTACCAGGTTATCTCCCTCTCCCAAGGGCGAACATGCCTACACTTGAAGAATACAATAAAAAAACCACACCTGTAACACATATACCGGAAAGCGTCAACTGGTGGCAGCACAGACCAAAATATATGACCAGTTATCTCAAGGGATATTTCGGTAAATATGCGACAAAAGAGAACGATTTCGGATACTCATGGCTACCTAAAGGTGATGTAGCAAAAAGTGAGCGTGAAGGTGATTACTCATGTCTCTATTGCTATGAGAAGATGGCAAAAGGTGAGATCAAAGGCGGATCAATCTGGGCGCACAACCCTTGCCAGAGTATTCCTAACAGTAACAATGTCAGGCAGGCTTTAACAAACCTCGACTTCCTTTACATAGCAGAGGTACACCAGAATGAGACAACTGATTTCTGGCACGGACCCGGAATGGATCCTAAAAAGATTAAAACTGAAGTGTTCCTCTTCCCGTCATGCCACAGGCTTGAGAAAGAGGGGAGCATAAGCAGCAGCCAGAGGATGATAGGCTGGCACTACCAGGCAGCGAAACCTAAGGGTAAGTCAAAAGCAATGGGCCAGATCATGATTGAGATCATGAATGAGCTTATCGACCTCTATAAATCTGAGGGGGGAGTTCATAAAGAGCCTATCGTTAACCTGAACTGGTATAAAAAGTATGATGCGGAAGCAATCGCAAAACGCATTAATGGCTACCATGTCGGCGGGGAGAAAAAAGGGAAACTCCTTACAGGGTTTGGAGATTTTGCTGCTGACGGGACAACAGCCGCACTTAACTGGCTATATGCAGGAAGTATCACTGACGAGGATGGAAACAGGCTGAAGCGCACCGGTCTTGCACAGACTCCTATGCAGAAAAAAGTAGGTATATTCCCGAACTATGGCTGGACATGGCCTATGAACAGATGGATTCTTTATAACAGAGCATCTGTTGATAAAAACGGTCAGCCCTGGGATCCGTCAAGAGCAATTATCAGATGGGACGGAGCTAAATGGGAAGGTGACGTTCCTGACGGAGGATATCCTCCTATGGCTAAAGGCGGAAAAAATCCGTTCATCATGCTCCCTGACGGACTTGGGCAGCTCTATGGAACAGGCCTTGTTGACGGCCCATTCCCTGAACACTATGAACCTACTGAAACTCCAATTACAAATCACGGTTTCTCCGGTCAGCTGACAAGCCCGTGTTCAAAAATAATACCGACAGATAAGATCGCGCCTCCTGCAGATCCGAGGTATCCAATTGTTCTCACCACATACAGCTTAACAGAGCACTGGTGCGGCGGTAGTGAAACAAGAATGGTGCCATCACTCCTTGAAGCTGAACCGCAGCTCTATGTTGAGATGAGCCATGAACTGGCCAAAGAGAAAGGGATTAAAAACGGAGACCCGGTTATACTGGAAAGTATCAGGGGCCGTTGTGAAGCAGTAGCCATGGTAACAGTTCGTATAGTACCGTTTAAAATTCAGGGTAAAACAGTACACCTTGTAGGTATGCCATTCGCGTTCGGATGGACAAAGCCCGGTATAGGTGATGCAACAAACCGTCTCACCCTTTATACGGGTGACCCGAATACATCTATTCCTGAATACAAAGCATGCCAGGTTAATATCAGAAAGGCAGATAAGGTAACTGAACTATCCTACGAAGAGATAAAAGTGGAGGAACACCATGGCTAAGACATTCTTCATTGATACATCAAGGTGTACCGCGTGCAGGGGATGCCAGGTTGCCTGTAAAGAGTGGCAGGGTTTTGAAGCCAACTACACAAAGCAGTTAGGCTGGGGAAGCCATCAGAATCCGCAGGATCTTAATCCGCTTAACTTTAAATTAGTACGTTTTAATGAGTTCAAAGATAAAGATCGTGTAATATGGAATTTCTTCCCGGATCAGTGCCGTCATTGTACAGAACCCCCCTGCAAACTCGCAGCAGATGCACATGTAAAGGGGGCTGTTGTTGTTGATAAAGCAACAGGCGCTGTTATCTTTACAGAAAAAACAAAGAAGATTTCCAAAGAAGGATTCCTTATGATGAAGGAGTACTGTCCATATGATATACCGCGAAGAAATGAAAAGACCGGTATAATCAATAAATGCGACATGTGCCTTGAGAGAGTGGAAGAGGGTCTTGTACCCATGTGTGTAAAAACATGCCCCACAGGTGCCATGAATTTCGGTGACAGGGATAAGATGCTGGCAATGGCTTATGAAAGGCTTGCCATTGTTAAGAAAGAATTCCCTGAAGCTTCACTCCTCGATGTTGATAGCGTAAGGGTTATCTATCTTATCACTCATAAGAGAGATACTTATCATAATCTTGCGATGCTGGATGAGCATTCAAAGACAGGAGCTCTTGCATAAAACAGTTATCATAGCCGGTATTGTAAAACTGCAATACCGGCTTTAACTTTCAATTCATTGAGATTCCAGCTCTTGAAAAGTTATTACTCAAGGAGAACTTTCATGAAACATCCATTATTAATAATAATGTCATCTATAATTGTCGCAAGCGTAATTCTGGGGATAATCACGACTTCATATAATAGTGGTAACCGGGCAGATGCGGCAGAAAAGATTCCTTTCAGCCATGCGACTCATATAGAAAAATATAATATTAATAACTGCGGAACCTGTCACAAGTATGACGGGCAGGGGACATTCCGCAGTTTTCCTTCTATTGGAGAATGTACAGCATGTCATGACAGGAACAATGCCCTGACAGGCACAGATCACATGGCTCCGAGAAAGAAAACGGTTTTTGATTATTACTCGGATAAAGACAGGCCGTGGAGTTCAAAAGCGGAAGATAAGCAGCTTGTGTACTACAGTCATAAGGTAGTGCTTTCCGCAGACATGCCGGATGGGAAAAAACAGTTAAGATGTGAACCCTGTCATGGCGATAAAATCAGTTCAAAAGCTACCGCAAGGGGTGAAAAGCTGATGAAGCAGTGTATTGAATGCCATACAACATTTAAAATGAATAACCAATGTGATGTGTGTCACAGGTAATTTATAATTTTTTACTGATTCGTTACCCTCAGTCACAAATGAATGCAGATATCCATTAGTTACTGAGGGTACTCTCCCCTCTAAAATAAAACTTGCAAATAAACACCAGTGGTATTTCTGTAAGAGTAATGTTTAAAATAGATAAAGGAGCCGTTATGAATGCACTTGCCGGATTCGATATTGATCAAATAAAAAAAGCTTCAGATGAGATAAAAAAGAAAAAGCCTGAATTTACAGTTATGCTTGATCTTTATGAAAAAATTTTTATCGCTCAGGAGAAAGCCAGAAAGATTGTAAGTCTCCCTGAATTTAATATTTCTCAGGAAAAATTATCTGTGCAGCATGAAGAAAAGTTCCCGCTTGTTGATATATCTCAATTTTCTATAGATCACGAAGTTTCAGAATCACTTTTCAATGAGCTTTGCGATATACTTACTGCTGATGAGAATGAATTATCTGCCGCAGTAGGCAGCATTAAACTGTTAAGTGATGAAAAGAAAATAGATTTGAATAAACTCTTCACAGCTTTTTTCAAAGAGGATGAGTCTCTCTTTGATGAAGCTGAGGTGAAGTATAGCATAGATAAAGAGATACTTGGTTTTTTAATCTATAATGCGCTTCAGCCGTCTCTTGTATCTTTCTCTGAGATGATATCTGTAAATCTTGATAGTGATAATGACTGGGAAAAGGGGTACTGCCCTGTCTGCGGTTCAATGCCGGAGTTATCACTTTTTGAAGAGAACGGGAAGCGCTTCCTTGTATGCGGTTTCTGCGGCCATAAATGGGGATCAAAAAGAATCTATTGCCCCTTTTGTGAAAACTCGAATCATGAAACTCTTCAGTATTATGACATTGACAGCGAAGAGGAATACAGGGTGGATGTTTGTGAAAAATGTAAAAAATATATCAAGACTATTGATATTAAAAAGACTTCCCGTACAGTCTACCCCCCGCTTGAAATCCGCTCAACACCATATATTGATGTTAAACTCGAAGAGATGGGCTACAAAAAAGGGAATGAGTAAATTTATTATCCCCGCGATTCTCCTGCCGATACGAAGGGAACACTTTTAAAAAAAAGTTGACTGACACAATTTGTTATGTTTAATTTGGCATAATAAATTGTGTCAATAAAATTTCGTTCTTTTTTTTTTCTGACAAAAAATTATAAAACAAAGTTTGGTTTTGAAATTTTGACCGGTGAACTTGACTAATAATTTTTAATATGTCATAATTGGCACAAAATTAAACAGAAAAGTGTTTTTTGTCGGTTTATTTATTTTATTAATTTATTGCATTAAAATTTTAAATACTTATTATTGGTTAAAACTTTAATAGTGAGGAGAAGCTGTGTGAAAAAAATCAGACTTTTCCCCGTTTTTTTGTGTATTCTCTTTTTTGTATTTGCGGCCTGCGAGTCAGATCCATGGATTCACAAAGGGAATTCCTCTGATACTGATATGGTGGTTATTACAAAGGTAACCGCATTCGGGAAACAGGCGGATGGCTTGTCAAATTACAAAGGACAGGTGGGTGCTGTCACCATGTCTCACAAGGTACACGAAGATGCCGGGATTCAATGTTTCGATTGTCATCATAAAGAGAATAATGATGACCGTATTAAACAGTGTGCAAAATGTCATAACGGTACAGCGGGTTATGAAACAATGCATGGTCTCTGTGTTGACTGCCACATAGAGAAAGGAGAGGGACCTCAGAAGTGTATGGGGTGCCATTAAGAGCAGCTTATTATGAAAAAGCGTAAAGTTAAACAAAATCTGATTCTCGGGATCGGAAATATTCTGCATAAGGATGACGGTGTTGGTGTGCATGTTGTTAATGAGATTGCCGAAACCATCAGCGATCTTCCGGATTATGTGGAAGTATTTGAGGGTGGAACTTTCGGTTATGATCTTCTGCCTGTAATGTCGGGAAGAAAAAAAATTGTTATTATTGATGCTCTTAAGATTAATGATGAGCCGGGGAGTGTTTACAGATTTCCCGCAAGTCATCTTACAGACTGTAATAATAAGTTTTCTCTTCACGATATCGGTGTAAAAAAAATAATCAACATGCTTATGCTTATGGGGGAATCGCCGGAAATTGAAATCATCGGTATTGTTCCGGAAGATATCAGTTCATTTGATATTGGTATTAGTGATTCTGTAAAAAAATCAATACCAAAAGCTGTGGAGTGTATTCTCGAAGCCGCAGTTTAATAGTCTGCCGGGAACTGGCTCATGCCGGGATTTAAGGACCATGTTCTGCAAATCTCCGGAAAGCGGAAACCTTTCTTGCCGGATTGATGTTGTCCGCAAATGAATTGCATCCAGGTCCTGACAGTACAAATAATTTGATGGAGGATTATATGGGATTGAACAGACGTGAATTCCTGAAAATCATGGGCGGTACAACAGCAGCCCTGGCGTTTCCGGGTGTAATGATTCAGGGATGTAAGAAGGCGCTTGAAAAAGCCGCTGAGAGAACAAATATAATATGGCTTGAAGGGCAGTCATGTTCAGGTTGTTCGGTATCACTTTTAAATAAAATTAATCCTGATATAGTATCAGTTATAACCGAACATATCAGCCTTAACTATCAGGGTGTTGTGATGGGTGGAACCGGTGAAGCGGCTACCAAAGTTCTTGAAGAGGCTGTGAAAAAACAGAGGAAAGATTTTATACTTATTGTTGAAGGATCTATACCAACCAAAAATGATCTCTACTGTACAATTGGCGAGGATTTCAGTAAACACAGAGGTATAGGTGTAAGGTACTGGGTCGAAGAACTTGGGAAAAACGCTCAGGCGATAGTCTCTGTGGGTTCATGTTCCGCTTTTGGTGGAATTCCCGCTGCCAAGAATAAAGTTACAGGCGAAAATCCAACAGGTGCAATTTCTGTAGCTGAGCTTTTTAAAGGTAAAAAAACAGTTCTTAATGTTCCTGGCTGTCCTCCGCATCCCGACTGGATGGTGGGTACTCTGCTTCATGTCCTTTTGAAAGGCATGCCTAAGCTTGATGAATACAACAGGCCTGTAATGTATTACGGAAAAACAGTTCATGAACAGTGTGAAAGACTGCATGATTATAAAAGAGGAATATTTGCCAAGAACTGGGGAGACAAGGGGTGTCTTTATAATCTCGGCTGCCTTGGAATGGATTCCGGGTGTGATATTCCTAATAGAAAATGGAATTCAGTTAATACCTGTGTTGACTGCGGTTCCGGATGTATAGGATGTACAGAAAAGCCTTTCCCTGAATACGGCAACAGGGGTATTTATCAGAATCTTCAGGCTTTGAAGCCTGCTGATGGCAAAAAGGGAATGGAGGTATAATTAATGGCAACTCAGAAAGTATATATAGATCCCTTAACAAGGATAGAGGGGCATCTTTCCATAGAGATGGATGTTCAGGACGGGAAAGTTGTAGATGCCAAGTGCCGCGGTGATATGTACAGGGGTTATGAATCAATTCTCCAGGGGAGAAATCCTGTTGACGCACAGCAGATTGTTATGCGTATATGCGGTGTGTGCCCTGTGTCTCACGGGCAGGCGTCAAGCAGGTGTCTTGATGAGGCATTCGGTATAAAGCCTACAAAAAACGGGCGTATTCTCCGTAACCTTATTCTCGGAGCAAATTTTCTCCAGTCGCATATACTTCATTTCTATCATCTTGCTGCTCTTGATTTTGTAGATATTACAGCTGTGTTGAAGTATAAAGGTTCAGATGACGGTATTGTCAGGATTAAAGACTGGGTAAATAATGAACTGAAAGTTAAGAAAGGGCGTCCTGACGAAATGACAGCAGGCGGACCTTTCCTTCCGAGATATGAAGGTAAGGATTTCTATATTAAGGATGTGGATACAAATATTTCAGCCATTGCCGGTTATGTTAAAGCCCTTGATATAAGGGAGAAAACCCACAGGATGGTTGCTCTTTTTGGCGGCCGCGCTCCGCATCCTATTTCCATGGTTCCGGGGGGTGTTACAACAGAACCCACAAAAGCAAGAATCAAGGAGTTTAAAAAATATCTTAAGGAAGTTGAGGAATTCATTAATGAGACTTACCTCAACCATATAATTGCAGTTGCAAAGGCATTTCCTGATTATTTCAAGCTGGGGCAGTATGACAGTTTTCTTTCTTACGGTGTATTTGATAAGGATGAAGATCGAAAAGCTTTCATGTTTGAACAGGGCCTTGTAACAGGCGGCAAGCTTGAGAAGTTTGATTCCTCAAAGATACGGGAACAGGTTAAATACGCAAGATATAAATCAGGCTCGAACCTCCATCCTCTTAAAGGGGAAACTGTTGCTGATCCTGAAAAGAGCGGCGCGTATACATGGGTAAAAGCTCCAAGGTATGCTGACAAGCCGATGGAAGTAGGACCTCTTGCAAGGATAGTTACTGCTTATTATTCAGGCAATAAGTCTGTTAAAAAGGAACTGGATGCAGTGCTTAAAATTTTTAATGCTGAAGTGCCGGCAGCCCTCTCTGCTCTCGGACGACATGCAAGCCGTGTTATTGAGTGTAAGCTTATCGCTCAGGAGATGTATAACTGGCTTGATGATATAGAGTCAGGAGGAAAAACACGAAACAGTTATGTGATTCCTGATTCAGGCGAAGGGGAAGGTCTTATCGAAGCGCCAAGGGGAGCTCTTGGACACTGGATAGTTGTAAAAGGTCACAAGATTGCAAACTACCAGGCCATAGTTCCAACAACATGGTTCTGCAGCCCTAAGGATGACAAAGGGGTTAAGGGACCTGTTGAGCAGGCTCTTATAGGAACTCCTATATCTGATCCTAAAAATCCTATTGAAGCTGCAAGAGTTGTAAGGTCATTTGACCCGTGTCTCGCATGTGCTATTCACGTAGTTGAAGGTGACAGGGAGATTACTAAATTCCGTGTATGCTGACAATTGTTAAAGTATAAATAAAAAAGGAGGCCTTCAAGGTCTCCTTTTTTTATCGCAGTATAAGTGTTTTTGAAAAATTCACTTGACTCTTGTAGTTTAATATGCCATTTTTGACACATTAAACTACTTCATTTTTTTAGAAGTAACAGGCAATTAAGAGCTGCTTTCTGCAGCTCTCTTTTTTTAATTATATATATTAAAAAAAGCAAGTAAAAAACCTGTAAAATATTTTTTTAATCAATGATTCACCCGGCTAACGCATTGCTCAGGTTATCCTTTATAATCTCCAGTACAATAATTTTTATGCCGCTTCTTTATTTTTATTCTGCCGGATTTTTTCCTTTATAACTGATTTAAACGTTCAAAATATCGCTTAACGGAGCATTAATTTTGTTTCATTACCCGAATATAGTTATCATATATTCTACCGGTAGAATTTGAAAGTTTATCAGGGAATTAAAAACCCCTGTAACCGGAACTTTCGGCAGGTGATGGCGGAAAGGATTTATGAAAAGGTTATATAAAATAACAAGAGGCATGATTTCCTGTTCCACCCGCAAAGCAGGTAAGCTTTCCATTGTGCATAGATTATCAATTATCGCGGTAATAATTGCAGCACTGACATTTACCTTCTGTGAAGATATAATGGAACAGGTGAAAGAGTATAATGAGATGTTTGAGGTGGTAAGTGTTGATCCTGCAAACAATGCATCTAATGTCCCTTATACAGCAGTAATTACAGCGACATTCAGCAATGATGTTGACATGTCAACAGTGAGCTCATCCACCTTTAAAGTGAATGATGGTGCAGTTACCGGTACTTTCTCTTATGACCCTGTGTCGAGGGCGGTTACCTTTACCCCTGCTTCTGAATTTCTGCATAGTACTGTTTATTCTGTAAATATAACACAGGGTGTATACAGCATTGACGGCAAACCCCTTGAGTCTGCGTATTCAGGGTCGTTTACAACAGAGATTTATTATTTTTATGTGGTTTCGGTATCTCCTGCCGCAGGAGGAGTTGATGTCCCTGTGAACAGCAATATCGTTGTCCAGTTTGATGATAATATTGATCTATCTACAGTTACTACTTCCACATTTATTGTTGATGGCGGCGCTGGGGCAATAGCCGGGGCCTATACAATTGATGCATTGCTGAGAACAGTTACTTTTAATCCTTCATCGGATATGGCAGGTTTTACAAATTATAATGTTACCCTGACAACAGGTATTCAGAACCTGACATCTGAGACAATGGCTACAGATTATTTCTGGGGATTTACCACAGCATCAGGTTTAGTTCCGGAGATTTATATTGAGTCGCCTCTTGGCGCTGAGATTGCTTCGGGCGGTTCGTTTGATGCGGGAAGCCTGATAACGCCTTATACTTTTACAATATTTAATACCGGGAGCGGTTCTTTAACTATCAACAGCTTTTCTTTAGATAATGCGGAGTTTTCAGTTTCTGCAGCTGGAACACCGTATTCTATAGGTGCCGGAGGTAATTCAACATTTAATGTAACATTTACCCCGTCATCGATTGGAGTAAAAAATACAGTTCTCACTATAAACAATACAGACAGTGATGAGGCATCATTTATTATTAATCTTACAGGTTATTCACCTGTCACCCCGTCAGCTGAAATACAGGTAACGGATAATGGAATAATTCTTGTAAGTCCGAATTCAACAGTTGATTTCGGAACCATTACAATAGGGGCAACAGGTACAGATACTATTGTAATCCATAATATTGGTACTGCTAATCTTGTTATAAGCGGTACAACTCTTGGCGGCACAAATCCGGCATTGTTTAATACAGGTTTTACCACGGCAACGATTGTTCCGGGCGCAACAGCCAATGTTGTAATAACTTTCTCTGCCCCGATAAAGATAAACGCAAAAGCAACAATAACATTCAGCAATAACGACTCTGACGAAGGATCTTTTGTTGTTAAACTTAAAGGGAGGACAATGCCGTGAGCGTAAATTCTGATGAACCGGTTATTAATGAACATGCACCGGATATTGCCGGAGATGTACACCAGGGTAAAGCCGCGGCGGAGATTGAACCAGGGAAGGTTCTTTTCCCCATAAGCCTGAAGCTTATACTGGTTATCTCAATTATAGTCATAGCGTCACTACTTGCTGTTACAGTTGTTGCGTCATATTTTTTCAGGTCTGATAATAAAACAAGAGCTATGGAGGAGACACTTAATTACTCCACCCTCATCTCGTCAAAGGTTAAGACAGATCTCAGCTCTGTAACCGAAAGGGGGCGGCTTGCCGCAATGAGCCTTCTGCACAGCCGGGGAGAGGGGGGCGCCCGTGTATTCGCTGAGACTCTGTTTGCCCGTGATCCCGGCATGATTTTTATCGGAGTAATGGAAAAAGGGAAGCCCGGCTCTCTCAAATTTATGCAGAATGAAAATTTTTTCATCGGGAAAGATACAAGGCCGGATTTCAGAGCTGTGATTAAAACAGAATATGAAACTGTTTCGAGGGCTTTTTTCAGGGAGGAGGTTTTGTTTAATCCATCTATTCATTTCAGGGAGCCTGTGGCAGGGATAGCGGTGCCCTATGACCCGGTGATGAGTGATGTCATTGTTATTATTTTTTATTCTATGGAAAATATTGAAGAGACTATCGGACAGTCTGGTACAATAGAGAGCTTTATTGTAGCGGGTAACGGCGATATCATCGCGCATCGCGACAGGGAGCTTGTTATATCAAAAAGTAATTTTTCCACTTCGCCAATCATAAGGATGATGATGACAAACCCGAACCCCAATGCGCAGACAGATTTTACTGATGAAGCCGGGGACCGGTATCTTGGTTCCTTCAGCAGAATCGGGTTTTCTGACGGTGCGGTTATCTCCCTTGTTAAAGAGGGGGTTGCTTTCGCGATGGTTTACAGGATACAGAGGATTATATTCTGGCTCTCAGGGATAGTACTTTCTGCTGCTTTTCTCATAAATCTTTTTTTCTCCAGGACATTCACCAGACCCATAAGAAAACTTACAGAAGCATCAAGGAGAATCAGGGATGGTGAATATGATATAGAAATTTCGGAAGCTTCGAAGGATGAACTGGGGCTCCTTACAGATTCATTTAAAGATATGGCCCATGGACTTGCTGAAAGGGAGAGGATAAAGGATGCCTTCGGAAAATTTGTCAACAGACAGATGGCGGATATTGTAATGAGCAAGGATGTGAAGCTTGGAGGTGAAAGGAGGGATGTGGCTGTTTTTTTCTCTGATATACGCTCTTTCACTGAAATGTCTGAAAAGATGGATCCGGAGGACTGTGTGGGATTCCTTAACAGTTACATGTCAAGGATGGTGAGCTGTGTCTACAGATCAAGGGGTATTGTTGATAAATACATTGGTGATGCGATTATGGCAATATGGGGAGTTCCGGTCAGCAGTGGTGACGATGCCTTTAATGCTGTTAACGCGGCGCTTATGATGCGTGAAAGGCTTATTGAATTAAACAGTACCCGGGGTACAGAAAAAAGACCGTTAATCAGGATAGGAGTGGGAATACATTACGGCCCTGTGCTTGCGGGGCAGATCGGTTCTGAGGACAGGATGGAGTATACTGTAATCGGGGATACTGTAAATCTTGCTTCAAGGATCGAGTCTCTGAACAAGGCTTTTCTCACAGATATACTGGTAACAGAGGAGACCGCAGACCTTGTTGATGACCGGATAAGGCTTCATCTAATGGATAAGATCAAGGTCAAGGGGAAAAGGAAGCCCCTGCAGATCTATGCTGTTCTCGGGAGGCTTGCCAACCACGATTCTCCGAAAAATATTGATGAGCTCAGGATGCTCATAGGGACATACGAGCTTTATAAAAATAACGGCAGAAAAGCCTCGCTTGAAAAAGAGTCAAAATATGAAGTTCTGGACTAGCATCTCAATAGTAATAGCTATAGCATTTGCGTCAGTCTGTTCATATTATCTTTACAGGGAGTTTACTTCTCATGAAAGCAAGATCGGCGGGGAGAAGATAGGCACAATCACATTTAAAAAGCGGAGCGCCTCAAGGAGGTTCAGTGAAAGTGTTATGTGGGAGGAGATTGCACAGGAGTCCCCTGTGTATAACTATGATGCTATACGGACACTTGAATATTCATCCGCAGTCATAAGCCTGAATGACGGGACAAGCATAGAGCTTGATCAGAATACCATGCTTGTAGTAATTCTGAGTCAGAAGGGGGTGGATATCAATTTCGACAGAGGTGGAGTTTCGGCTAAGAGCGGCGCAGGGGGTAAACAGCTTATTACTCTTAACGCGAGAGATGCTTCCATTGCTCTTGATTCAGGAGATATTTCTGTCAGCAGCAGCGATAAGGGGATGAATATATCTCTTGAGTCAGGGAGCGCAAAAATTGAAGCAGCAGGGGGAGCTGTGAATATTACCGCTGATGAGACAGCTACATTGAAAGAGGGTAAAGTTCAGACAGAAAAGAGGAGTCTCTTCACGGAGTTCCCTGCGAATTATTCATACCTGTTAAGTTCCGGGAAAAGTATGTCTCTGGAGTTCAGGTGGCGGAGTGAACCGGTTGGTGTAGTAAAAGTTGAGATTGCACGCAGCAGCAGGTTTACTGATGTTTTTAAAAGTTTCAGTTCCGGCAGCCTTAGCAGGGAAGTTGAACTCCCTCCCGGAGATTACTACTGGAGAATTGTCAGCGGTAAAAATAAAAGTTTTCCAGCAAAATTTACAATAATGGAGGATCGCAAACCTGAGCTGATATATCCACGTATGAATCAGAATGTCTCAGTGAGCGAGGGGGCCGGAGTTCTTCCTTTCAAGTGGGTAAAATCAAGGCATGCGTCAGGTTACGAGGTGAAACTTGCCCGTGATCCGGAGATGAAGGATGTAGCTGCCACGCTTGTCTCAAAAATTAATTCTATCGCGG
>ERZ795057.445-NODE-445-length-43303-cov-8.595334_pt1 | contig 43303 bp, 41 predicted proteins | sample MGYA00375141_ERZ795057 | MGnify/ENA primary metagenome ERZ795057 (study PRJEB30186, sample SAMN05720163) | activated sludge metagenome | isolation source: Anaerobic digester | place: Hong Kong | collected 2015-01-26 ...
GATACGATCGTCATCTCGGTTATTCTTGTGATCAATGCACTTCTCGGTTTTTCTCAGGAGTACAGGGCAGAAAAGGCGATGAATGCCCTGAAAAAACTTTCTGTTCCAAAAATCAGAGTCAGACGTTCCGGGAAGGAATGGCTTATTTCTTCAGAGGAACTTGTACCAGGCGATTATGTTTTTCTGGAGGCGGGGAATTATATTCCGGCCGATATTCGACTGCTTGAATCGCATAATTTTAAGGTTCAGGAATCAGCCCTTACCGGAGAGTCTCAGCCGGTTGAGAAAGAAGATGATTTTACAACAGATAAGTCAATACCTCTTGCCGATAGAAAAAATATGATTTTTTCAGGCACAGTGGTGACCTATGGGAGAGGAACCGGTATTGTTGTCAGAACGGGTATGGATACTGAGATTGGGAAGATAGCCTCAATGATTCAGGAAACTGATGAGGAGCAGACTCCCATGCAGAAAAGACTGGATAAACTTGGTAAGATTCTTGCACTGGCAGCCCTTGCCATTGTTGCCGTTATTTTTGTAATGGGGCTTCTGCGTGGTGAAGATCTGAAAGAAATGTTCATGGTGGCTGTCTCTTTCGCCGTTGCTGCCGTACCGGAAGGGCTCCCTACCGTGGTCACCATTGCATTAGCTTTAGGTGCCAGAAGAATGCTTAAGCAAAATGCACTGGTGAGAAAACTGATGGCAGTCGAGACACTGGGCTCTGTAGATGTCATCTGTTCTGATAAAACGGGGACGATTACGGAAAATCGAATGCGGGTCACGGTGCTTGAGATTGCTGGAAATAAGCTGGATTTTGGGGTTAAAGATCAGGATGATCCCGAATCTTTACCGGAAGACGATAAGAGTGCGTTAAGTCTGATGTTCACAGGAGGATCCTTGTGTAATGATGCGATTGTAAAACCTCCGCAGAGTAAAAAACAACAGGTTGATGTCATCGGTGATCCGACTGAAGGGGCTCTTGTTTTTGCGGCCATGCAGGTTGGGATAGAAAAAGAAACGGCTGAGAAATGCTTTGAAAGAAAAACTGAGATTCCTTTTGAATCAGAACGTAAGATGATGTCAACGGTTCATCACATTGATTTTATAGAGTTGGAATCAGAAAATCCAAGATTGTTTCATCTGATAAAAAAACTGAATATTTCCAGGAACATTGCTTTCACTAAAGGCGCACTGGATCAGCTGATGAAACACTGTGATAATGTTCTGGATGGTGATGAGATTCTTAGTTTGAATGATGAGTTGAAATCGAAGATCATGAAATCTCATGATGAACTTGCTCAAAATGGAATGAGAGTTCTGGGAATTGCCTGCAGAACCGTTGATGATACGGTATCTGATGATTATACGTATACAGAAGATCATATGACCTTTATTGGGATGTTCGGGATGATGGATCCTGAAAGGGAAGGGGTTAAAGAAGCAGTTGCGACGGCGAAAAGAGCGGGGATCAGGCCAATCATGATTACGGGTGATCATCCCCTTACTGCGGGATTTATTGCTCAAAAGCTGGAGATCATAAAAGAAAAGAGCGAAGTTATCAAAGGTGCTGAACTGGATGGGAAATCAGACGATGAAATTGACAGGATTGTAAGGGAAAAATCAGTATATGCAAGAGTGTCACCGGAGAACAAATTGCAAATTGTCAGAAGTCTGCAAAGACAGCAAAAGACGGTTGCGATGACGGGGGATGGTGTGAATGATGCACCGGCCTTAAAGAAGGCTGATATTGGTCTGGCGATGGGAATAACTGGAACGGATGTGTCAAAGGAAGTCTCTGATATCGTTCTGATGGATGACAATTTCTCAACGATCGTCTCTGCCATTAAAGAAGGTAGAACGATTTATGATAACGTTCAGAAATTCATTAAATATATTCTGGCATCAAACATAGCAGAGATCTGGATTATGTTACTGGGACCCTTTATGGGGATGTCTCTGCCAATGCTGCCGCTTCAGATACTCTGGATAAATCTTATCAGTGATGGTTTGCCGGCTCTGGCACTTTCTGTCGAACCTTCTGAAGCGGGTATCATGAAGCGAAAACCGAACCCTGTTAATGGTAATGTGATTGGAACCAGATGGATATGGCTGCTGTTAACCGGTCTTCTGATCGCTGCTTTTTCAATGATTCCCGGATTGATGTATAAGACAAGTGCCGTAATTGACGAAACCTGGAGGACGATGCTCTTTACGACACTGGTATTTGGTCAGCTCTTCTTCACCTTCTGTGTCAGAAGCGGAAAATCACTCTTCAAGCAGAAGATGACTGAAAATCCGTATATGATTGGTGCAGTTGTTATTGGGTTTGTTCTTCAATTTGCCGTATTGTATATTCCATTCATGAATGAATTATTTGGTACGGTACCTCTCAATTTTAGGGATTTAATGATTTCATTTGGCTTTTCAACATTGATTCTCTGGGTTTACGAAATTGTGAAGCTGATCAAGAGAATAAGATACCATTAAAAAAAGGGGCGCATCATGCGCCCCGGTTTCAGAAGAAAATACCTCTTATTCGTCAGCCGTGATCCATTCCTTTGCTCCCCCAAGCAGTGCAGGAACGTTGACGATCATCTTGGCATCGCCGGTCTTTAAATTAAATGTAAATTCTTCTGTTCGAATGATGTTTTTATCACCGTCAAGAATTTCTACGACAATTTTATGATTGGGTCCTACAACATCCACAGATTTTCTCTTCTTTGCCTTGATCTCTATCTTCTCACCCCCATCGAGGTAGACGTTCATGATCTCCTGTTGTGTATATTCTTTTTCGGCGATAGCGACAGTTTTATTATCGATCAGCAACGTATGCTGCTTTCCAATTGTATAAAGGAATATTGAGAGTAAAATGATTGCAACAACGAGTAAAAGTCTGATTATCCATCTTTTCATGACAATCACGCTCCCTTCGAAGGGCTTTCAGCGTTTGTTCTGAATTCCATTCGGGCCCTTTCTTTTTCCTTGTTTTTTCTCCAGGCGTGAAGCGCAAGCGCAATGGCTATGATGGCATAGGATGCAAATACACGGAAGTATTCTCCAATCTGAGCTTCTCCCATGAGTGTCTTACCGGCACGAGGTGCCACAACGAACATGAGATGGAACAGGACGATTCCGAAAAATGCGTTTTTGATACTTGCCTTTGCAACAGAGGCACCACCAACGAGTAATGCGGCGATGGAGAACATACCAATCTGTTCATGCGAGTTGTACGTGTTCATCGTTCCGATGTTCTGCAGGAAGATGATCTGTCCGATGGATGCAAGGAACGTGGAAATGACGATTGACAGTATCCTTGTTCTTTCAACATTGATGCCCGCATTTGCAGCTACTTCCATATCCTGACCGACGGCCCGCATATCCTGTCCGAGTTTGGTTTTTCTGAACCAGACGATGAAGATACAGAGTATCGCCACGAGAATAAATGTCGCCACTGGAATCTTGATACCGGCTATTTCGAGTGGGATGAGATTATCCACACAGCCGAGAATGTTTTTCAGATCTATTGCATTTCTTACACCGTAGCCACGTGGCAGAACCAGTTTGTTGTAGGTGATTGGAATGACAATCCCCATTCCATAAAGAACAACGAGCTGATAGACCCCGTTGATAAAGAATCCGAGTATGTATGAGGTAACCATTTCTCTTCCTTTTGCATGATTCAGTGCTATACCGGCCATCCATCCAAGGAAGATTGCCAGAGGAGCAGAGATGATGATTGCAAGGAAGAATGCAGGAAGTCCTACGATACCCCAATCGGTTATGAATATAAGCCCGATTTGTCCAGCCATTGCTCCGAGAACGATACCAAAATTGAGCCCCATACCGGCGATAACGGGTATCAGAAGAGATAGAACAAGGAATGAGTATCTCCCAAGTCTTATGATCATTTCCTGGACGAGATATTCAGGGGATAATCCAGCCAAGGGAATTGCTATCGCACTGAATACAACGAAAAGGAGTGGTACTGCATTGTTGATAAAAAATCTGGAAACTGCTGAGTTTTGATTTAGACTGTTATTCATCATTTTTTCACCTTCGCACTCTTTATCGTTATAGTCCTTGTCAGGGCATAAAGAATCAACCCGTTAGAAACGATAATTCTGATGGTTTCAGACATATCCGTCTGAATGATATTGTTTATAACAGACGGTGTCATTGCCAGAATTCCCTGGAAGAGGAATGTTCCGACTATAACGTTTACCATGGTAGCCTTGTGAACGGATGCTCCACCAAGCAATATACCTGCAACTGCAGGGAAAGCCATCCAAAACGGTCCGAGGTAGAGCTGTATAAACCCAAAGGACTGTTCGTAGACGATGATTCCAACGGCACCAAGTACTGTTGAAAGAATAACTGAGATGATTCTCATCTTGTCTACGTTTACTCCTGAAGCTCTGGCATATTCAGGATTTGAACCGGCCGCTGTCATGGCCGTTCCTGTTTTGGTGTGGAAGAAAGCCCATACCAGCAGACACATGATTGCAAAGAACAGAATCATTCCGGTTGGAAAATAAAAATGTTCACCTATTTGAATGGTAAAGAGGTCATTCAGAGAATGATACCAGTAATTTTCAACACTGATAGTCGTTCTGAGTCCTTTTCCTCCGTAGGCCCAGATCATATCCTGACTTTTGTAGGGAAGCAACAACCACATCATCGACATAAAGGCAACAGAAGAGAATCCGACATAAAGTGCAATGGTCATTTCTGATCCTTTTACCCTATTCAGTAATAAGCCATATCCCCAACCCAGGAAGACAGCTACCGGAATAGCAAATGCAACGGCGCACAGGAATCCGGCAAGTCCTGTTAATTGGAATTCAACACTGGTAACAGCTCCAAGAAGCCCGGCAATAATGCCAAGTGGAAGTCCGAAATTGAGTCCACATCCTCCCTGAACCATGGGAACCATCGCGAGAACCAGTATTCCCCACATACCGAATCGTACGATAACATCACTTAAAGAAGTCCATAAATTTACTTCAACAAACGGGGCAGCAATGAAAAGACTGAGAAGGAATAAACCTATTATTAGTCTTGGCCAACCTGCTGCATCAATAAAATCTCTTATTTTTTCCATCATAATTTATCTGCCATCCTCTCATAACCAGATTTGTCATGCTTCTATCATCAAAGCCCCAAATTTCTTGAGATTTTCGTCCGGTGACAATATACCCGCTATTTTTCCTTCGGAAACAATTGCAATCCTGTCACTGATACTTCTCAATTCTTCAAGTTCTGATGAACAAATAACTATAGTTGTTCCATATTCTTTATTGTAGTTTTTAAGCGTATCAAGAACCAGCTGCTTTGCTCCAACATCAATACCTCTTGTGGGTTCTGAAACGAAAAGAAGTTCAGGTTTGACGGCAAAGGCCTTTGCCAGACACACCTTCTGTTGGTTTCCCCCAGAGAGTTCTTTGGCGAGCTGTCTTGAACTCGTGCACTTAATGGCGAGGAGTTTGATATAGTCATTTGCAAGCTTTGCGATGGCTTTGTCATCTCTCCATTTGATGAGACCACCAAGGTAAGTCTTGATATATTTGTTCTGAGTCTGCATAGCTGTAAAAGAAATATTCCAGTCGATTGGTTCTTCCAGGAGAAGCCCAACGCCCCTTCTGTCTTCGGAAACAAAGGCCATTCCTGCATCCAGGGAACCTCTCGGATTATTTAATTCAAGGGGTTGCCCCTTGAAGACCACTTGACCACCAGCGGCATAAAGTCCCATAATACCGTTGGCAATACCGAGTTTCCCCTGACCGGCAAGGCCACCGATACCGAATATTTCTCCTTTTTTGATATCGAGATTGACGTTTCGAACATGTTCTCCTGGCATATCGACCCAGAGATTGCTGACATTTAAAATTGTCTCTGCATTTTCATCGACGAGTTTCTTTTTCTGAGCTTTCTTGTTTTCATTTAAATCCCTTCCGACCATCCATTCAGTAATCTGATCCGGGTTTGTTTCTGAAACGGGAACTTCCTGTACGAGTTTACCGTCTCTCAATACCACCAGTTCATCACAGATCTGCATGATTTCCTTCAGTCTATGTGAGATGAAAATGACAGATATCCCCATATCCGCGAGTCTTCTGACGACGTTTAACATGATTTCTGCTTCCGACTCAGTTAGAACGGCTGTTGGCTCATCGAGAACGAGTAATTTGGTTGCATCTCTGTCAATTTCTCTGGCAATTTCCGTAAATTGTTTATGGGCAACTGGCATCTCGGAAACGAGCATCTTTGCGTCGAGTTCTATTCCTACTTTGTTTATGGCCTTTTGCGACCTTTCAATCATTTTATCCATCTGTAAGGTGCTCATTCGATTTCCGAATATTTCCACCCAGAAATTGGATTTTGTGATCTCCCTGTTCAATTGAATGTTTTCAGCGGCATTAAAACCAGGAATTAGCATGAATTCCTGATGGACCATTCCTATACCGGCATCAAGTGCATCAAAAGGTGAGGCGAAATTTACCATTTTTCCATCAAATTCAATTTCTCCCGTGAATCCGCCTGTTTCCTGAATGACCTTGGAACCAAAGAGAATCTTCATAAGTGTAGATTTTCCCGCACCATTTTCACCGACTAATCCCAGGACATGGCCTTTTTTTAATTCAAGATCTACTCCTGTTAAAACCTTATTGCCGAAAAACTCTTTATTTATACCTTTCATTTTCAATAAGACATCGTCTGGCATATTGTCTTCACCCCATATTTAAAGACAAGAGGGAACCATTAAGTCCCCTCTTACTATCTAAGATAATGTTGAATTAATTTTGGCTTTTATTATTCAACTTCGAAATATTTTTCAGGAACTTCTTCAGATGTCATTCCAAGGAATCCACCTGTTGTATAAGGGTTAAATACATAGGTATCCTGATAGATGAGAATGAAGTTTTCTGCTTCTACTCCATCTGCATCCGTGTAAAGACTTCCGTTCCAGCCTGCACCAGGGGTATACTTCATGAATGCTTCCATAACATCATCGAAATTTGTGATTTCAGATGTTCCCTCAATACATCTCTTGGCATGTTCTCCAAGGCCAGCCGTTGCGGTAAAGCCCAATGAATAAGCCCATGTTCCCATTCTATTGGCACCACCCTTTGCAAGAACAGCTTCCTGAACCTTTGCGAGGATTGCCGGCCAGTTACCCTTTTCGTCTTCCGTAAATGTAACACCAAGAGCACCAGGGTATCCCATAGTTGGTGATGGTAAGTCAGCTTCGATGAAGAAACCGCCGAGTTCTGCGATTCTCTTGAGAAGAGGTTCCGTATGAGCATCGTTTGTACAGAAGAAAGCCGTCTTGTCTCCGTACTGTTCGAGCCATGCAGGAACTTTTTCGAGGATGAACTGCTGTGCCCCTGCAATACCAATATCGCTTGTAGGATCCGGAGAACCCATATCGATGAATTCGAGTCCGAGATCGTTACATGCCTCTCTCATGATGTCTCTTCTTCTGGAAAGAAGTTCATAACCCATATGTCTCGGGAAGGAGATGTGCATGAATTTTTCCGCACCAAGCTTCTTAGCGGCAAGAATGATGAGGTATCCTCTTGCCACGTTATCCGGATAAACTGCAAGGTCGAAAGTATCAATAACCATGTTTGGATCTTCATGAGGGTGTCCAAGCAAAAGGATGTCAGGTCTCATTTCTCTGACTCTTCTGAATGCGGCAACTGTTCCTGGAACTGCCTGGTTAACAACGATTGCCTTCATCAGCGGATCATCTGCGAGACCAACGATCTGTGAAATCGTCGTGTCTACTTCCTGCATGAAGTTGTCCGGGTATGTCACATGAACAATGTAACCACCGTCATTTGCATCTCCATATTCCTTAATAAGCTGTTCAGCACCTCTGAGATCATCTTCACTCTGTGAAACTGTACCTGTAACAACTCCTATGTGGAATGGAGCTGCAGCAAAAACTGCCAAACTAAATACGACTAACAACGATAAAATAAAAACTTTCTTCACTAAAACCAGCCTCCTTGAGTTTTTTTTGCCGGTATGGCAAATATAAAAAACATATCTTTCTCTTTTTAAGGATGTTAATTTTTAAGCTGATTTAATCGGGTATTTTTTTCATTGACATATACATTTGATATCTTATCCTGATTATAGCATTTTTAGGAATAAAATCAAGCGAGAAAGATAAAAAAAATAAAAGGGCTCATGAATGATCATTTCTTTGTGTGAATTGATTATGAAGCGCAGGATGAAAAATAAAACTTTGCAATAAAATGCAGTTTCAGAAAAAAAAAATCTGAAACTGCCGGGTCTTCATTATTTCTGAAAAAGTTCGCTTACCTTATGGGCAACGCGTTCCCCGAAGATGACCGCTCTTTCTTTTTGGTCATCCGTTCCTTCGCCGATACAGACGGCTCCAAAATGGGTGTACGGTTTTCCGTTTCCCGCACCTCCTGAATAAACGATCATTCCCCTGACGAGCAGGTGTCCCGTCAATGTCAACAGTGCGAAATCAGCACCTCCACCGACAAAATTCTCAGTAGCAAAGGCCGCTCCGAGTTTTCCAGAAAGATTGCACTTCAGACCGGTATCAAGGAATTTCTTCATCTGCCAGGAAAAATCTGCGAGATAGGTAGGTGTTCCAAAGATGACCGCATCAGCTTTCTCGATAAAATCAAAATCCGGTTCACCGATATTAAAACATCTTGTCGTGATGCCATCTACCTTATGGGTTCCTTCGGCAACAAGTTCGGCTACCTTTTTTGTGTTTCCGCTTTCACTGTGGTATAGGATTGCGATGTTAATTTTTATCACCTCTTTAATATATATAATCAAGAGATTATACCATTAGGTCCTTTTCCAGGTTAAATGATTTTCTTAAGAACTGTTGATATAAACTTCGCAGGTATTGATCGGAATATGGTATAGTATCTTCATCGTTTCTGTAACAGATTCAGAGGGCGAAATTTGGTAAAAAAACGAAAGAGGGGCGAATATGAGGTATTTTAAAAAGCTTAAAGGTGAAAGGCTATATCTTTCTCCGATTAATGTGGAAGATGCATCGCGCTATTGCGAATGGATCAATGATATGAATGTAACGGTGAAGTTGGGAAGACCTTCTTTCCTCCTTTCGGTCGAAACGGAAAAAGAGGCACTTGAAGATCTTGTGAAGGGGGGCAGCACCTTTGCGATTATCCTCAACGATGTAGACAAACTGATAGGGAACTGTGGCCTCATGGCGATTGACCATCTCAATCAGAATGCTGAACTCGGGATCATGATAGGAGATAAAGCGTATTGGAATAACGGATACGGTACGGAGGCCATACGACTGCTGTTGAATTATGGATTCAATATCCTGAACCTTCATAATATCATGCTGAGAGTTTTCTCTTTCAATGAAAGGGCCATGAAGTGTTATAAAAAATGTGGATTTAAGGAGATAGGGCGAAGAAGAGGGGATTATGTCATAGGAAAGGAACGATATGATTCTGTTTATATGGATATACTGGCGACCGAATTTAACGGTCAATTGAATACTCTTTTTCCGGAAGGGTTTTGATGGCCTGACTCGATTTCCTCGCTTTCAGTCGATTTCATTTTCTCACCGAAGACCTTTGTCGGCAAGTCCTCCCACTGTAAAACGAGGTGGATTAAAAAAGAACCCTTTACAGGGTTCTTTTCGGAACGGAAATCGAAGGGATTGTTGTAACTTTTATTGATAAATAAACTCGGCATTTGAAATCAACGTATCGTTCTGATCAAACGTTTCCTGTGAGATGAGTCTATTTTCATCGTCGAATGCGTTAATCATCCGGTATTTCATCTCTGATCCCTCATAATAAACGGCCTTTAATAGGTTAGAGGCCCTTATTTCAAAGATCGTGAATGAAATCAGATGATCATCCGTATCTCGCCGTTCCGTTCTGATGATGTTTCCTTCTTTATCAAAGGTGTTTTTTTCAGATATCTTCAGCCTGTTATCTTCATAATACCTTATCAACACAGGTAATTCAGAGGAGAGCGACTTGTCGTAATCATAAACCTGATACCCCGTTATACCATCGCTGTCATAGATGAAAATCCTTGCCGGAAGTCCTTCCGTGTTGTACTGATATACCCCTTTACCCGTAAATTCGGAATTCTGATAGGTACTTTTTTCGTATAATTTTCCGTTTTCGTAGTACTTTGATTCTACCGTGCTGACCGTTTGACCCGAAGGCAGTGTGATGCTTTCACCGATAACATTTCCCTTCTGATCATACGTATAAGTCAACTGATGCGTCATCTTACCACTGTTAAAATACCTGACGGTTATCAGCCGGCTGTTTTGCAGAGGAGGGACCGGTTCAGAATCCGACTTGTTTTCTGTCTGCTGTTCGCTGGAATCAGTTGAGTCCTGTAACACCGGAATTATTTCCCGCTCCTTTTCGGTTGGCATAATCAATCCTTCTGAATCGTTGGATACCATCACGGGATTTTCTACGGGAGTATCGGACGGGTCTGTCGTGAATGTCGCCGAAAGGGCCAAGGGTATTTCACTTTCCGAGATCTGCAGGTTGTAGAGCGCATTTATCAGATGCAATCTTGATTCATAATGCATTTCACTTTCCCTTAAGAGCTTGTTTTCCTCTTCGAGAGCCCTTATCCTGTTTTCCAATTCTTCTATTGCTTCATTCAGTTCCTGTTCCCTTTGACCGGCAGAACGTATGATCTCATCAATCTGATTGTTCATGGTTTCTATTATGCCCGTCTTGAGTTCTATTTCCTCGAGTTTTTGCCGCTCTATTTCTTTGTATCGCACGATCGTCTTCTGCAGGTTTTCCGTGATACTTTCCTTGTAGGCCGAAAGATTCCTGTATTTATCGAGTGACGCTTCAAGATCTCTGTTTTCCAGTTCAAGCCTTTCGATGGTTCTTGATTTTGATAGGGTTTCTTCGGACAGCCTCTGATTTTCCGCTTTTATATCATCTACTTCGGCTTCTACGCTTTCGTATTTTTCCTTGAGCAGTTTGAAGGACTCCGTATCGATTTGTTCCGAGATATCCGTTGCGGATACCACATGGGAAAACTGAAGAAGAATACTGCTTTTACTGTAAATGGTGGTTTTCAACCTGTAATTCCCGGAAATGTCCGACTCCTTCCCAAAGTTGTAATCTTGTGTGGAAAGAACGCTGAGGATAGCCTCCGTTAATACAGTTGAAATTGCAGAATTTTCAAGGATTCTTCCAATATCGTGAAGATAGGCATCAGTAGGTTTCTCCATGATTTGATCGGTAAATGTGTACAGGATCATTTCATCATTCTTCAGATCAAGTGTCCCGACCGTATCATAATTAAATTTAAATTCGACAATATTGTATCCGTCTTTAACCGTAATCTTATACCCTCTATCCTTCCAGGCGTTCAATGTATCGGAAAAATCAGAGCCGACTATCGTCGATAAAAAAAAGGCCGTCAGCAGCAGTAAGAAGAATTGACTCTTTCTGAATTTATGATTTATCATAGCCAACTCCTGTCAGGAAGAAAATTTGTTCATATGGATGATCGATTCTAACCTTCGTTTGGGAACCCTGTATTTTTCATCGACTTTATCATATTTAACCGTTTCATCGGTGTCAAAATATTCCGCCGCCTCGTCCTTGTAGCCCAGCGCGATCAGGGTATCTACTTCGTACACTTCGGGAACATTCAGGATCTCAGCGACTTTCTGCCTGTTAAGACTTCCGAGCCAGCAGGACCCTATATCATATTCCATTGCCTGAAGCATGAGATTCTGGGCAGCTGCACCGATATCATGACTGGTATAGGCTGATTTAAGCTCTTTTCTGATCAGTATGAGGATATAAGCCACCGGTCGTTCCCCCTTCTGTGGATTTCCCCTCGGTGCGATATAACCGGCCCATCCGACGTTCTCAAATATCCGTTCCCTTAATACGGGATCGGTGATGATTGCATATTCGAGCGGTTGTTTATTCATTGCAGAGGGGGCAAGTCTTGCGGCATTGACAAGATTCTTCAGGATCTCCTCAGGAATTTCATGCTGTTTGTATTTACGAATGGTTCTCCTCATCGTAATGGCCTCTGTTATTTTCATCATTCTACCTCCAGAATGTAATTAAAACTGATGTATTTGGCATTTTCATTATTTTCGATTTCCATCGTAAACGGGAACAGATTCCCCGGATCGATATATTCAGGAGTTTGAGCATTTCCAGATGTGATGATGGTTCTGTCTGAGTCGAGTACGGCATAAGAGACTTCACACTTTTTTCGAGACATGGAAGTATTCATCGCGATCCCTTTGATGATGATGTTTCCCTCTTTTGAGAGATATGATTTTTCCTCCAGTATTGCAAACAGACTGTCTTCGTCGAAATGAAGAAATTCAATGCTGTCATACCATGAGATTTCCGAATGATAGTACCAGGAATGATCATCAAAAAGGATGATGGCATCGTCCTCTTGTGGGAATACCATCACTACGCTTTCTGCAAGAAGTGTCATCACAAACAGAACGGCTAAAAAGAAGAGAAGTTGCTTTTTCAAGAAAATCACCCCGCTGATAAATGTCATCTTGATTATAACACTTATTGACGAGGTGATCGATGATCCGTTTTTACATTACCCGATTTCAGGGGAATAACCGGCTTCTTTAATGGCCTTCATTGCTGAATCGGTTTGAACTTCTGACTTGATGACGACCGTTTTTGTTTCAAGATCAATTTCGCTATCGTCGATACCGGCACAAACCAATGCCTTGCTGATGGTTGCCACACAATGTGGACAGTTCATATCACTGACTATAATCTTGCTAATCATGTCTTTCACCTCTTTGTCTTTATCCGTTTTTATCCTCAATGAATTCAATACGACCGTTATTGAACTGATTCCCATGGCGAGTTCTGAAATAGCCGGATGAAGCCATCCCATAACGGCAACGGGGATGGCAATCAAGTTGTAAAAAAACGCCCAGAACAGGTTCTGCTTGATGATTTTAAACATGGCCTCCGATATATCCATCGTGGAAGCTATCCCGGCGAGTCCACCCCTTACGATAACGATATCCGAACTATCCATGGCAAGATCCGTTCCACTTGAGAATGAGATACCCATGTCTGCCCCTTTTAATGCAGCCGCATCGTTTATCCCATCCCCGGCCATCAGAACCTTTAATCCCTTGGCCTGAAATCCGTTTACTATCTCTACTTTCTGTGCGGGGATCAGTCCGGAATAGACTTTATCGATACCGACAAGGTCGGCAACGGTTTGGGCAGTTGTGTGATTATCTCCGGTTGCCATGACAATCTCTACCCCGCGTTTTTTTAATTTCCTGATCTGATCGATACTTTCCTTGCGAACGGGATCCATCAATGCCAGCCATCCTTCTGTTTTACCGTTGCTTCTGACCTCCACAACCGTTTTTCCCTGTTTTCTCATCTGTTCGTATTCCTGATTGGCATTATCCAACGGCTTGCCGATAAAGATTTCCTCAGAATCGTATTTCACTTTCAGCCCTTCCCCTGCGATTTCTTCGGTCAGAAGTTCCTCGATTTTTTCTCCGCTTCCGAGTTCGGCAATCGCTTTTGCCAACGGATGATTTGATTTGGATTCAGCCGAAGCAACGATATTAAGCAGTGTTTTATTCAAATTGTGTGAGACCACTTTGGGTTTTCCCTCGGTAATCGTTCCCGTTTTATCCAGAATAATCACATCCGTTTCGTTGATCGTCTGGATGACTTCGGAATTTCTGATTAGGACTCCTTTTTTCGTTGCCATTCCCATACCACTGACGAGAGCCATCGGTGTGGCAAGTCCCAGCGCGCAGGGACAGGCTATAACGATAGATGAGACAAAAATAAACACACTGAAAGAGAGGGCGTTATCCACATGCGGGATCCAGGGGAAAATTCCCCTGATTGTATCTATGGCCGGATACCAGGAGTTGAAGTTGAAGAACCATAGTAAGGCACCGACGAGCGCAACCGACACGACAACAGGGACAAAATATCTCGTGATCTTGTCAGCCAGTGCCTGTATGGGAACTTTTGTCCCCTGAGACTCGTTGATCAGGGCAATCATCTGAGAGAGAAAAGTATCTTCATAATTCCTGTTGACTTTGACCTGAACGGCGGAAGTCAGATTCATGGAACCGCCTGTCAACTGATCTCCGGCCTTTCTGAAGACGGGAACCGATTCACCTGATATCATCGATTCATCCACAGAAGTCTCACCGGAATAGAGAATCCCGTCGACGGGGATCCGTTCACCTGGTCTGATGAGCACGATATCTCCGGGAAGGATCTGTTCAAGGGGCAATATCTCCTCCTTTCCGTCTTTAACGACTGTTGCCTCGTCCGCCTTGAGCTGCATCAAGGCCTTTATCTCCTTGGTTGCCTTGTGTTTCAAACGCTGTTCAATATATTTTCCGGTCAGGTGTATGGCAACGATCATCGCGCCAAGTGCACCGAAAGAACTGATATTGACGCCGGCAAATTTCAAGACGGCTGTTACCCATGCTGCCGTTGATCCCAGAAAGATAAGTGTGTCCATGTTTGTATGGGCATGTACCAGGGCAATCCAGGCACTTCTGATGCTCGGAAAACCCGTATAGAATATGACGATCCCACCGAGCAGGATCTCCATTATCAGATAACCGGGAATAACGACACCTGCCATGTGCATCAGCATCAGAGCGGATAAAGGGATTGTGATTAAAAGGGCGATCAATAGTCTTATCCGTGATTTCTTCAGGTCTCTTTCCGTATCTTTTTCCACGATCCTGTCAACTGCCTCATAACCGGCATTTCTTACCGCTTTCTGTATCTCGTCAAAAGAGATGTTCACTTCGGAGATGATGAAGGCGGTTTCCGTTGCGAGATTCACCGAAGCCACATCAACGCCTTCGACCTTAGAAATGGCATCTTTTACATGCTGAGCGCAGGTTGCACAGGTCATTCCCTTGATATAAAAGCTTTTTTTGATGGTGTTAAAACTATTTTCCATATATAACTCCTCCTCTTTTTCTTAGACGAAAAAAGGGGAGGAGTGGTAGGTTGAAGTAGGTATTGTTACAAAGATTTTCTTCTGATGAAATATCTCGTGGCGTATGCCATGATAGTGGTCAAAATAATCGTATAAAGGATCTGAAGAAACAGATTCGGATTGAAGAGCAAGGCCTGAAGGAATGCGGCAAAAGCATTTCTTAACGGTTTGATGGGGGTAGAAACCGATATGATGGTTACCGCCACCGCGGAGATTATCCAGCCGCCGAGTCCGTCATTGCTGATCGCGAGAAGATTGATGAAATTCATCAGTAGAATATAAAAGGTAAACTGATAAAGAAAACAGCCGATGACGCCATGTTGAAACCAGTTAAAGACATTCAGGATGTTCATGTACAAGAAAGGTCTGTCACCGACTATGGCCGTTTCGATGTAGTAGATGATAATATTGATAATGGCCAGTATCACCGCGGTAATGATATACGTTAAGGTGGTTCCCCTGAAGAATATCTTCTTCTTGATGCCAAGACTGATCAGTCTTCTGAAATAGGATAAAGGAATGAATAAGGCAATCAGGATGGCATAGAGTATAAAGATATTTCCCGTAGAAACCATGCCTGAATCGACTCCGTCGATATTCAGCATGATAATCTGATTGATCAGGTTGGCCCCGACGAATAAGAGGGTCAGTACCAGTGGCGTTTTGGCCAATTTGAAGTTTGTTTTTGCCATTGTCAGTGATTTATTCATGTTTATCAGCTCCAACAAGGTGAATGAAAAGTTTCTGAAGGGATATCTGTTCGACAGAGATGTTCGGGGAGATGTCCTTTTGCTTTTTATCGAAAATAGTCGCCAGCTTGTAATTTCCGTGAACTTCGGAATTGATGACATTCAGTCCCGTTATCGCTTCTTCTATATCTCCTGCGGGGCCAAGCATCGTATAGGCCTTGGTGTTGATTTCCTCAAGACTCAGATCCATCCGTATCCTGCCTTTTTCGAGTATGACGATGCGTTCACATAATTTTGACACTTCATCCACAAGATGTGTCGAGATGATGATGGTTCGCGGTTTTTTATCATAGGCGTAAAGGAGCAACTCGTAGAACCTCTCGCGGACCAGCGGATCATAGGTCAATACCGGTTCATCAAAGATGATCGCATCAGAACCACAGCTGAGGGCTATGATGGTGCTGATCATCGTTTTCATTCCGAGTGAGAGTTTTCTGACCGGTCTGGTGACATCCAGATCAAAGGCCTTAATGGCCGTTTCGGTGAATTCACAGTCCCATTCGGGATAAAACCTTTCCGCAATCTCAAACAGCTCGCTTGCCGGTTTGTTAAAATGCCTGATCTTATCCTCTACAAAGAATACATCACCAGGCATTGCGCCACGAACCAATTCGAGACTGTTGAAGACTACTTTTCCCTTGTATTGTGGGATCATGCCGGATATAATCTTTAACAGCGTTGTCTTACCGGCTCCATTCCGCCCGAGTAATCCATAGATCTTTCTGTCCTCAAAGGTTATCGAAACTTTATTTAGGGCCTTGGTGTTTCCGTAATTCTTACTGATTTCCTTACATTCAATAGTCATATTCTGCACTTCTCCTGATTATTTCGATGATTTCTTCCGCTGTTATCCCCAATTTCCGGGCCTCCTCCAAAAACGCTTTTACAGATACCTCATAAAACAGCCTTGATTTCTTCTTTCTGATCTTTTCTGCAGCACCTTGCGATACAAACATGCCAAGGCCTTTCTTTTTATATATCAGACCTTCATCTGCGAGCTGACCAACTGCCTTTACCGCCGTTGTCGGGTTGATTTTCAACATTCTTGACAGCTGAGTGGTGGATATGATGGCTTCATCTTCTTCATAAACACCTCTCAAAATATCATCTTCTATGGCTTCGGCAATTTGTGAGAATAAGGGTTTTTCACTGTCAAAATTTGTCCTGATGCTTTTCCCCCCTCGTATTGATCTTTCTGGTTAATGGTGTTAACCATTAACCAGAAAGATTATATAAAATATCTAAACTTTTGTCAAGGCAGCCGTATTTCTCTTTATCGAGAATATGAACAAAAAACGAATACGAGCGTATGAGACGAATAGTTATAATTTCATACCGAGGGCCTTGATCTCTTCGTATATCACATGGTTTTCTTCTATGGGTATGGAAGAGTTAGCCCCATATTCAAAGGCATAATCGAAACCGAGGAACTCTCCGGTTTTTCTGAGCGAGTTGGCCAGATTGATAGCGCCTGAAGAAAACATGTCGTGATCACCATAAGTTGTTAGAAGAACCAGTTTCTTTCCGGCCGGAAATGCTTTGAAATTCAGCCCATACATTCTGTCTACGAATGTCTTTGTCTGGGCGGTCATGTTGAACCAGTAAACCGGTGTGGCGATGATCAGGACATCCGTTTCTTCAAGCCTTTTATAATATGGCTGCATATCATCTTTTACGATGCAGCCGTTTGCCTCTTTGCCTTTACAGGCGTTGCATCCCATACATGGTGCGATATTCTTTTCACGTAAAAAAACCGTTTCGTTTTCTGCATCATGATTCTTGTTACATACGCCTTCAAGATAGTATTCTAGTAATTTTGCCGTATTACCTTCCCTGTTTGGACTTCCGAGGATTGACAGAATTTTCATAGGTTGACCTCCTGTTTTTAATGACTTCTTGAAAACAGTATACTTTTTACGGTGATAAAAGTCAATTGGGGCAGATCCGTGTGGATTTTTGGAAAGAAGTGCATGAAAGTTGAATAGAGATTTTGTGAAAACAACTCCCATAACTCAGAAGTTACGGGAGTTGTTGCTTTGTCTGACCGTTAAAATGGCCCTTTTAAGAACGGGATAACCAATTCCATCGTGTTATAAACGACATGCCCGTTATTTGCGATTATCCTGTTTGTTACCTTTTCACAGGTATTACTCAGGATCTCAGCCGTCTGCTTACTGTCGAAAATGATATCATTTTCTCCGGCTATGTACATGACGGGCATCGTCAGTCTGCTGAGTTGTTCTGTCGTTAATAACGGCAGGGCCTCTGTGATCGGGTTGAAATTCTCCATAACGAGATTTGTGAAATCGACGACCTGCTGTGGCAGTTTATCCGTACCGTATATCAGCCGGTTCATTTCAAGCATGCCCTCCGGTCCTTTCATCACACAGCTCATCAGTGTTTCCATATATGAAGCCTTGACATCCGTAATACCGGAAGGTGCGATCAAAACAATTTTTGAAACCATTTCTGGATACACGGTTGCAAATTTTAATGCAACCCAGCCACCGTAAGAATTTCCGATCAAGGCACTCTTGTCGATATTCATCCGCTTGAGAAGATCCTTTACCCATTCTGAAAATTCAGCATTATGCAGATCAAGTCTGACTTCTTCACTCTTTCCCGCCTCACCAAGGATATCCACCGAAAAGACATGAAAGTCCTTACTCAACTGTGTCATATCTGCCAGCCACATGAGAGAATTTGAACTGGACCCATGAAACAGCAGGACGGCTTCTTTCGATTCATCACCACATTCTATCAGATGTGTCCTCCCAAATGCCGTATCGATGAACCTGTCTTTGTATTCTACAGCCCATGATGACATGACCAGATCATAGACACCTAAGATCTTCTGTTTTCCCTCTTCTGATTTGAAAATTGCCGTTGTTGCCATTGTACTCACCCCTTTAATGTTGTCAGTTGTTTTTGAGTCTCCGGATTTCCCCTCTGAAAATCCATTTCCAATCAATACTAAAATCAAGGTTGCCGTTAGTAAAATCATCTGTTTTACTTTCATAAGAACATTTTTCCTCCTTTATGGTTGTGTAAGCATAGAGATAGAATCCAGCATGTCCTGAATGAATTCTATGGTTCCCCAAAGCATTATTCGGATCTTTGATTCCGGTTGTATATACTGTGATGTCATCGTGGAAGAGCCATACTTTGGATCCTTGTTGTTCATCACCGCTGAAAGCGTGTTGGCAATCCGCATGGATTCATCAATATCGTTGACCAGAATATCTATGACCGTAGATACTGAGACTTTTTTAGGTACCGGGATTACTTTTTCCCTTCTGTCTTCCTCTCCTGTAAACCTGAGATAGTCTTCATAAGAGATGTACCAGGATTTTCCGATCTTCCTCGCCTTGATCCTCCCGTCACGGATATATCGCTGAATGGTCTTTGGATGCATTTTCAGCTTTTCTGAAATCTCATCGACTGTCATGTAATTTTTTATCATTTTCCTCACTCCTTATGGTTACTTATAATTACATATAACTTCTTGCAATGGTAGTATAACAGAACAATAAGGAATTGTCAAGGGGATAATAAGGAATAATGTGGAATTATTCGGAGCGAGGTACTTTTAGCTGATAGATGCCTTTTCTTACATAAAAAAAGAGCGGAACCCTGTCCGCTCTCTGTAAATGCTATGCTGTCCTTTTTTGAAAAATATTATTCAACCGTTACGCTCTTGGCAAGATTTCTCGGTTTGTCCACATCCAGTCCCCTTATATCGGCAATGTGATAGGCGAAGAGTTGAATATAAGGTGTACACATCAAGGGAAGAAGATATTCGGAACAATGAGGCATATAGATCACATCATCCGAAAAACTCATGGCATCCGTATTGTCCCTTGTCGTCAGAGAAATACACCTTGCGTTTCTTGCCCTCGTCTCTATGACGTTGCTTTTCATCTTCTCATACAGATCATCTTTCGGAATAACCACAAAAACCGGAAATTCTGAGTCGAGCAGGGCAATCGGACCGTGTTTGAGTTCACCGCCCGCATAGCTCGTCGCGTTGATATAGGAGATTTCCTTTAACTTTAGAGCCCCTTCCATGGCTGTCGGATAATTCCGGCTTCTGCCGATATACATGAAATGAAGGAAATGGGCATATTTCTTTGCCACCGCCTTGATCGTTTCGGAATCGGACAGCGCCTCCCTGTAAAGATCACTCATGGAATAGAGTCCCTGATAGAATTCTTTTTCCAATTCACAGCCTTTCAACTGACAGAGAAAGGCACCGAGGAGGTACAGAATCAGCAGCTGACCGACATAGGCCTTTGTAGAGGCAACGCCTATCTCCGGTCCTACGTTGATGAACAGGGTCTTGTCCGCCTCTCTTGTAATCGTTGAACCGACAACGTTAGAAATGGCAAGTGTTCTTCCACCGAGTTTTTTTACCACTTTGAGACTTTCAAGGGTATCAAGGGTTTCTCCCGACTGGGAGATAAAGAGGAAGAGTGTCGTGTCATCGTATTTCCATTGTCTCGTATACCGGAATTCGGATGAGATTTCCACATCGACGGTAACAGGAAGCAGTTCCTGGATGAAGTATTTGAAGACCATTCCCGAGTGATAACTGGTTCCCGCAGCGATTATTTTTATCTTATCCACAGTCTTAAGGACGTCCCGCCAGTCATCAAGTTCTTTCAGTTCTACCGAATTTTCCTTCAACCTTCCGGCGAGGGCCTTTTTTATGATCTCGGGTTCCTCGTTCATCTCCTTTTCCATGAAGAATTTGTAACCGGATTTTTCAGCCGCTGCCTCTTCCCAGTCGATTCTGTGAACCTCTCTTGATAATTTTTCCCCATTGTGATTTTCAAAATTGATTCCGCTCAGATCTATTTCCAGGATATCGCCATCTTCGATGAAGTACATCTCCCTTGTGTATTTCAGTATCGGGGTGATGTCCGATGCGATGATGCCGCCCGTTTCGGTTTTACCCGCAATCAGCGGACTGCCCTCCCTTGCCGCAATCAGTCGATGCGGTTCATCCGAGTGGATGACTCCTATTGCGTAAGCCCCCCTGAGTCTTTTCCGGGCCAGTTTAACCGCCTCAAAGATGTCCCCGCCGTAATATTCCTCGATGAGATGTGCAATGATTTCCGTATCGGTATCGGAGATGAACTTATGCCCTGATTCGGTCAGCATCGCCTTTAATTCACTGAAGTTTTCTATGATTCCGTTATGTACAACCGCAATTTTCCCCGTACAATCCGTATGCGGATGGGCGTTAATATCATTTGGATTGCCGTGAGTCGCCCATCTCGTGTGAGCAATTCCCACATTCATGAAAGTCTGTCGTTTATCATGATACATCTCATCCAGCATACTGACTCGCCCGGACTGCTTGGCGACTTCGACCCGTCCTTCTGAAACATAGGCGATACCTGCCGAGTCATAGCCCCTGTATTCCAGTTTTTTAAGACCGTCAATGAGCTCTCCGAGTCGATGATTTTCCCCAACTACACCAAAAATGCCACACATAATGAATCCCCCCAGATCGTATTAATTTTCTTTCAGGATTATTTTATCATATGTACTGTATTAAAGGCTTCTTTTTGATGGTTTTGTACGTATTATGACATGCCATATGGATTAATCCATATATTTGATTTCGGTTTGCAGGAATATACCGGTTTTCTCTATAACTTTTTCTCGAACATGCTCTATCAGCATTCTGACGTCTTCCGAAGAGGCGTTCTTACGGTTGATGATGAATCCCGAGTGTTTTTCAGAGACACCAGCTCCACCAACGGTGAAGCCTTTTAGTCCAAGCTCCTGAATAACCTTCGCCGGATAGAAATTGTCATGAGGTTTTTTAAAGACACTTCCGGCTGATGGGAAATCAAGCGGCTGTTTTTCCGCTCGTCTGCGTTCAAAATCACTCATCAGTATTTCTATTTCATTCGCCGTCTCTTTCCTTTCCAATACAAATGTTGCCCGAAGGATGAGAAGGTCTGAATCCATGAAGATCGAATTTCTGTAGGAAAAGCGGCATTCGCGATTGTCGAGTGTTTCGAAAGAGAAATCTTTTCGATTGAATACCTCTACCGTTGACAACAGACGGTCTACCGAAAACCCATAGGCGCCGGCGTTCATATAGACAGCCCCACCAACGGTTCCCGGTATTCCGGATAATCCTTCCATCCCGCTGAGGTTGTCTTTCAGGCAGGTATAGCAAACAGAACGCAATGGGGCCCCGCATTCGGCAATTATCTTGTTTTCCCGGGTACCGATTTGATTGAGTGAAGAGGTAACGATGATACATTTGGTTTTCATCTCATCGGCAAAGAGGATATTCGATCCCCTTCCGATGATGTGATACGGGATGCGATCTTCTTCGAGTTCTTGTATGAGTCCGGTGAATTCAAAGAGTGAAAGCGGTTGAAAGAGATACTTTGCCGTCCCGCCGATCTTAAAGGTAGAATAATCTTTCAGCGAGACATCGGTGAGATGATTATATCGCTTCAGAAGCCGGTCGTTCATGTTATCTGTTAAAATAGTTGAATTGGCTGCCCTGGTATGTTTCACGTCTTTTAAGTTCCTCTTCGACGGCCTGTATGACCTGTACCTTCAACAAGCCCCAGTTACCGTAAGCCCCTTCTGTCGGTGGTTCTGAACACAGGCGGTGAACAACAATATCCGGGTCAAGATTTTCAAGGAAGGCAATCTCCCTTTCGAGATAGGTATTAAAATCCAGTAATTGATAGGTTCCATTTTTTATACGACGGTCGAGTTCAGTTCCTTCCACCACATAGAGAGAATGCAACTTTACCCCGTCGACACCGAGGGCACTTAATAGCTGAGCCGCTTCTACGACATCATCGAGTGAATCCTGCGGAAGATCAACGATGATATGAGCCAGTGTTTCGAGGCCCCTTTTCTTTGTTCTTTCAACGGCATCTACGAAATCGGCAAAGGTGTGTCCTCTGTTCAGATCCCTTAATGTGTTTCTGTTGACGGACTGCAGACCGTATTCGATGATGATATCCGCCCTGTCCGAATAGGACTGTATGAGATCCAGCTTGTTGTTCTCCACACAGTCAGGTCGCGTTGAGATATCGAGGATTCTGATCCTTTCATCGATAAAGATCTGATCAAAGATCTCTTTAAGTAGCTGCTCTGAAGCGTAGGTATTTGTGTAGGATTGCAGATAAGCGGCAAAAAGGAGATCTTCACCGTATTTTTTTTCTGTCCGTCCGATCATTGTTTCTATCTGCCGGGATATCCGCATATCCGGACTTTCTGCGGCAAAACCGCTTCCCGACGGATCACAGAAGATACAGCCGCCAGATTCAGGGGTCCTATTCGGACAACCAAGACCCGTGGAAACTGGAATTCGCTGTACCCTTTTTCCATATCTGCTTTTCCAGTAGGTGTTTAACTTGTTATATAATCTCAAATTCCTATCACACTCTCATTGATGACGGTATCGTTTTCAAAAAATGTATCAAGATTTTTTCTGATCGTTTCACGGAGTTGTTTGGTAGACGTCTTGACAAAGAAGAACCATTTGCCATCGTACCAGGAAATGATGTAATCGCTCCCATTTTCATGGGAATATTCTCCCTTCAGGAACGGAATCGTGGAAAATGCCGCTTTAAAAGAAGCATCATTCTCTCCGGCAAAGACCCTCCAGAGTTTATACGCCGTACGGTTGTTTTCACCCTTCGCGGCAACAATCTCTACAAAATCGGTAGAATCAACCACTTCATCCTTAAAACTTCTACTGTATTCGATCTCTATCATGTTTCCCTTAAATGATTGATCATCGAGAAAATCCTGTATGTCTTTGAATTCCAGCTTTGTCGTCTTGAAATTGTTTATCCTGAAATCGATCAACTGTGATACATCCGTTGCCTCATCGGGAACTTTCTGACAGCCACTCAACGAGAATAACAGCGCTGCCATCATCAGTAGAAATAAAAATTTTTTTAAACGTCTCATTCAAACCGCTTCCTTTTAAAGCTTTTCAAGAATATGAACTGACCATCCTTCCATGCTCTCAGTAATTTCTTTCAATTCTTCAGGTGTCTTCCAGCTATGCTCGAATTTATCCTTTTCGTTGATCCCATTGAAGTCTATCATGACCTTAAAGGCCATTCCGAGATGTACGGAACCGACATCCGTGGTTTCGTCATATATGACGCCAAGAAATTCGGTTTTATTTAATAATGTCACATCGACTTCTTCATCAATTTCTCTTTGCATCCCTTTTTTATAGGCTTCCAAAGGCTTATCGGAATCCTGATCGTTGACATGTCCCCCTACCCCGAGGCTGACCATATTATGCAGACGCCTTTCACTCTGTGATTTTGTTCGGACAAGCGTCAGGATATCTCCCTGTGTGTTATACATCGCAATGTAGGGAATTATCTGTTTATAGGCCGGATTGTGTTCCATCTCGTCTCTAAGTCTGAATTCGCCATACCGGTCGATGATGGTCTCTATCCTTTTTTCGTCGAAATCATGAAGTCCCGGCTTTCCATCTGTAATTTCACGCAGATAGTCGCCTGGAACTACCAGTATCTGTTCTGTCAAACCTATCACCTATTCTCCTTCACCTTTAAGAAAGAATTGCATCTCAAGGACAACCCCCTTGTCCACTTCCGAAACGATGACCATTTTGTCCGAATAGCGCTGAATATTGGGAAGTCCCATGCCGGCGCCAAATCCCATTTCTCTGATCTGGTCAGATGCGGTGGAAAACCCCTCCATCATGGCGGATTCCACATCGGATATCCCTTTTCCGTGATCCTCTATCCGGATTCTGATATATTCATCGTAAACGAAACAGTATACCGTTCCGTGGCTTCCGCTGTGTATGACAACATTTGTTTCGGCTTCATAAGTGGCAATGGCTATCTTCCTGACGATGTCCTCCTGAATCCCCCGCTGATTCAGCAGATAATCCTTCAATTTGGCGGCCCCTATACCCGACAGGCTGACTTCCGTGTAGTCTACCGGAAAGACAAAGTCCGCTCCCGATTTGTTAATCTCCTCTCCGGTGATCAGTGAGCGGTTCAATGTGTCTCCGTCAAGGACGTCGGACATCCGCTTATCTCTGACATACAGCACCCTGAATTCTTCCAGTATGCTTCGCAGGATATCCTCTTTCGTGATAATACCGAGTAGATTATTCTCTTTGTCCACGACGGGAAAACGGCCGAAGCCGTGACGTGTAAACTGTTCAAATATCATCGGTAACGAATCTTTTGGGGTTATAACCTCTAAATTGGTGCTCATATGCTTTTTGACAGGTTCGAGTATCTTATGCATTTCCAAAGCCTTAATGATATCTTCTATACTCACCAGTCCTACAAGCTTTCCTTCATCAACCACCGGAAGTCCCGAAATCTTCTTCAGCCTCATCAGTTCTTTTGCCTGCTCCATGGTCCTTTCCGAAGAGATGGAGATAACATTGGGAATCATAATATCCTTTGCAAGAAGGTCTTTGAAAAGCAATTGCATTTGGTCTATCAATTTATCAACTGTAGCCTTCATTGTCCGATCACCCCGTTAAAGTAATTTATAAACTCTTTATATCTTTCAGATGATTCGCGTATAATCTTCCACATGCCGTGTACATGGCAAGCGGGGAATGAAGCAGCGGGATTCCGAAAAGCCTTGCCGCCTCTATGGTCGCTTCAGGTATCTGTTTCTTTCTGACGATGACAAGTGCAGATATGCCTACGATACTTGCAGTTCTGACAACCTGCGCCGTATTCAGACCAGTTATCAGAAGCATCCCGGGTTTTGCGAAAGCAAGTACATCGCTCATCATATCTGCGGCACCTGCTCTGTCTATCTCAAGATCATTTTTTTTCTCTTCACCGACAAGTATCTTTGCTTCCAACGCTTCAGACACTTCTACGAGTTTCATCATTCATCACTCTCCTGTTTTGTAAAAAGCATGAAAATCCGTTTTATCAGTTATCGTCGTTTAATAAATCGCCTTTGTAAAAATACTTGATAAAGGCGTCATAAGTCCAGGGACATTTTTCTCTGAAAATGGCGGCAATCTTCGTCGCGTACTCCTGTATCTCAAACTGGGCATGAGAGTCTGCCCGCAGATTCAGAAAATTCATCAGACTTCTGGCGTTTATGGTCCAGAACCATTGGGTATAAATATTTACCGGAAGTACCATTCGTGCCATCTCACGGGCTATTCCCGAACTGAGCAACTCCTCATAGGTATTATAGCAATCTTCAGTCTGTTTTCTTATCTTATCGATTCCCTTAGCTTCGGCCGTGCTTTCCATGCCGAAAAGACTTCCCTGCCTGTTAACCGTATCCTGAACCCGGAGATTTTCCGGATAATAGAACTCATGTTTTATGACGGAATATCTGCCGGAAATCTCATTAAAGCTGGAAATTCTGTGTCTGAACCATTGTCTTGCCACGAACAGGGGTGCCTTGACCCGGAACGTGAAAACAATATGTTCGAACGGACTTTCATGACCGTTTTCCATCAGATATTCTATCAGTTTTCTGTCTCTGTGTTCATCGGTTAACCCTTTCTGAAAAGAGACCCTTGCTGCTTCTACCGCTCTGAGATCTGACCCCATAAAATCTATCAGTTCGACAAATCCCTTATCCAATACCTTCACTTAATCATCCCCATTATATGCGATATGTTCTTTTTTACAGAATTCTTCAAACACTTCTATTCCTCTCTCAGCCTTTTTCAGCCTTCTGAACCTCTTTTTAACCTTTTGGCGGAGTTCAGGCAGAATGCCGAAATTGGCGTACATCGGTGAGAGTCTTTCCGCCGTTGTACAATATCTGAAAAGACTGCCCATCATGGATTCGGAAGGCAGGGTGATCATTTCCTCACCGCTTATCCGCCTGCAGACATTGATGGCAACGTATAACCCGGAGGCGATCGATTCGACATATCCCTCCACGCCGGTGATCTGCCCGGCAAAGAACAGGTTCCGTACCGTTCTGGACTCAAAAAAGGAATCAAGAAGAACCGGGGAGTTGATGAACGTGTTTTTATGCATCACTCCATAACGCAGTATATCGGCGTTTTCGAGTCCGGGAATCATCCTGACAAGACGCTTCTGTTCTCCCCATTTTAATCGGGTCTGAAATCCTACGATATTGTACATCGTCCCCTCATTGTCTTCCTTTCTTAACTGGACAATGGCATGAGCCTCCTGCATCGTTGCAGGATTAATAAGGCCTACCGGCTTCATCGGACCAAAACGCATGGCATCCAGACCGGATTTGGCTATTTCCTCTATCGGCTGGCATCTTTCAAACAGGAATTTCTTTTCAAAGTTTCCATTTTCTATCGCTTCGGCCTGTATCAGCTCTTCCCTGAAGGCTTCATATTCTTCCCTGTTCATCGGGCAGTTGATATAATTACCTTCCTTTAAGAGACCACTCTCTTCATCTATCTGTTCATATCTGTCGGCGAGAAAGGCCTTTGAAAAATCTATAGTCCAGGCATCGATGATCGGTGATACCGCATCGAAGAAAAACAATTCTTCCGTTTTCAACGCGTTTTTCAAAGCCTGCATCAGTTCTTCCGATGTCAGAGGTCCCGTCGCGACGATGACAATCTCATTATCGAGATCAAATTCACTGAGATCGGTGATATGCTTTCGGATGACTTTTACTTTTTCCTCAACGGCGGTGGTGACTTTCTCTGAAAACTTTCTTCTGTCGACGGCAAGTGCTTTTCCGGCTTCCACACTGCTTTCCCTTGCCATACGGATCAGCCTTGAGTCGAGCCTCTCAAGCTCTTTTTTCAGCATGCCCGATGCGTTTTCAAGTAAATCTGATTTCAACGAATTCGAGCAGACCAGTTCAGCCAGTCTGTCCGTTTCATGTACATCGGTTCCTTTTTCGGGCCTCATTTCGTAAAGTGTTACATCGAATCCCTTTTCCGCAAGGTAAAGGGCACATTCCGTTCCGGCAAGCCCGCCACCTATTATTTTTATTGGTTTATTCATTATCCCTCTTCTTCATACTTCTTTTTCATATAAAGTATATTGCCGTTTTTAATCGATCTGAATTCTACTTCATCCATGATATTCTGCATCAGATAGATACCAAGACCATGATCCTGCAGGTCATCGAGTTCCCTCGATCTGATCCTGTTCTTATCAACGGGCTTACCGCGATCCTGTATCTCAAAAACACAGCTTCTTTCGTCATCGTCCCAGAACAGTTTCAGGATGATCATTTCCTCTTTCACATATTTATAAGTGTGTTCGATCACATTAGCCAATGCCTCGTTTACCGCCAGTTCAGTATCGAAGATATCTGCATCGGATATTTTTTTTAATTTCAGAAAGTTCTTCAAAGAAGCCCGCATAACCCTTATGTTATCGATTCGGGAATTAAAAGTGAAAACAAACTTTTCGACCGCCATCAATTACCCCCACCCTTAAACGAACGATTTCTGTTTCTTATATAGAAAAAAATATACTCCTGAATATATCCGCAATTTTTACCGAAAATCTCCTGTCCTGTATACATCAGCTTCTCAGCATTACCCGTTATTCCAAAGAACTCTTCAAGAAATCTGGAAATCCATACGTCCACCGGAAAAGCATCGAAAGAGGAAAAGCCGAACAGGGCCACACAATTTGCAACCTTGTACCCGATGCCGTTAAACTGAGTCATGTACCTGATCTTATGCTGAAGAGATAGATTTTTTATCTGCATAAATTCATTTAGCCTTATGGTTGAAACCAGTTCTTTCAACCATTTCGAACGATATCCGAATTTCATCTTCTGAAAAGAGGCTTCATCAATCTGATTTAACTGTTCAGGTGTTGGAAACAGGTAAAGCGGTTCATCACCGATAAAGACCCTGTTCTCGGGAAAATAAGAGGACAGTTCTTCCACCCTTCTTCTTATCGTCGGAATACTGGATTGTGTTGACAACAGGTATTCGACGAGCATCTCCCAGGGGTCCTGTCGCAGGACACGGATTCCTATGGCGGTGTCAAAGATCTTTTCGAAGGTATCAAGAAATTTCGGATATTTCCCGCTGATTGCTTTCCTTCCGGATTCTTTTATACTTTCGAGTGAATCGTTGAGTCCAAGATACCAGGATATTCCGTCATATAACGAAAGACCGCAGAATTCAACCGAATTGGATTCAATTTCCAGAATTTTATCTCTACTGGAATATCTGAGGATAACGGGTTGTCTGTTTACTATTCCATACCATTTTCCATTTCTTTTTTGCCATCTGAATGTCTGCCCGCAACTGAGCGTGTTATCCAGATTAAAAGAAACGTGTACCGGAATTCTTTCCCTGAAGATCGAATCAACCGTAATAAGCCATCAACTCCCCTTAATCATGAATTGAATAGATGCAACCGCAGTAATTCTGTCTGTAAAGCCCTATTTCAGCACTTTTTTTGACGCTGTTGAGAAATCCGTCCTTTTTTCTGAATACCTCATGATAATAGCTTGAAGGGCACTTTTTTTCTATTGCCCTGCCGCAGATCTCTATCCAGTTTACATCTTTGTGCGGACTGGTCATCAAACTTGTCGTAAACGAGGTAACGTCTATTCTTTCCGCCATTTCTGCCGTTTCCCGAAGGTTTAAAAAGATACATTTCCTGCATCGAACACCCTTTTCAGGCAGTAATTCCAAGCCCTGCATTTCTTTCTGCCAGCGATCGGGTTCGTATTTACCGAAAATCACCTCTATGCCATAATATTCAGCCATCTTTGCGACAGCGTCCTTTCTTTTGAGATACTCCCCTTCAGGCTGAATGTTGGAATTTCCAAAATATCCGATGACCTCAAAATTTTCTTCGAGTCTTTCGATTGCAGTCGTTCCATCCGGTGCACAACAGATATGCAGAAGGATCTTTTTTTTCAAAACAACTTCTCCGAATCAAGCAGGATCGTGACCGGTCCTTCATTTGTCAGGGAGAGTTCCATATGTGCCCTGAACTGGCCATATTCTACCTCAAGTCCCATCTTTTCCAGTAACTGACCGCATTTCAGATACAATTCATTAGCCTTTTCGGGTGAAGCAGCAGCGGTAAAAGAAGGTCTTCTTCCCTTTCTCGCATCTCCGAACAGGGTGAATTGTGAGACGAGTAATACCTTTCCCCCAACATCCTTTACGGAAAGGTTCAGCTTATCCGCTTCATCTTCAAATATCCTCAGACCTTCAATCTTTCCGGCCAGCCATTCGGCATCCTTTTCGGTATCCGTATGTGTAACACCTATCAGAACGGCGAGACCCTTGTCTATTTGTCCTGTTATCTCGTTATCAACGGTTACCTTTGCACTGGTTACTTTTTGTAAAACAGCTCTCAAAGCTTATCCCCCTTTAGTCCTGTAAACCCTTGTAATCCCCTTTAATCCCTTCCAATAGCCCATGACATCGTATAACTGTTTTCTATCTTTGACCTGAACCGTAATCGTATAGATGACATAATCCGCCTCGTCAAATCTTGTGTTGACCTCTATGATCTTGATACTCTTTTCGCGGGTTTTCTGTACGATATCTTTTACGACTTGTCCGGAAGTATCTGAAGATTCAAGGTAGATCTTAGTCAGATACAGTTCATTGGTATTGTCCCCCCATTGAATCTGTACGGTATCCCCCTCGGTGACATTTTTGGCATTTGGGCAACTGAGCTTGTGTACGGTAATCCCCTTTTTACTGGTAATCCCTATGACCCTGTCACCCGGAATAGGGTTGCAGCACCTTGCAATTCTCACCGAGATTCCTGATTCTCCATTGACAAAGACGATATTATTTGACTTGACTTGCTTTTCCGAAGTGATGACGAGCTCTTCTTCTTCCTCTTCCTTCTCGAACAGGGCCGATATCTGTTCATAGGTGTATTTGGAGTCACCTATCTTCATGAAGATATCCTCTTCGGTGAAATTGGTGGTATCCCCTATCAAGTCCTGAAAAACTTCAGAGGCGACAACCTTTTCCATGGATAGATCTACACGCTTGGCCACCTTTCTGATGATGTTGCGACCTTCCTCTATCAGATCATCACGATTCTGTTTTTTGAAAAAACTTCTGATCTTGGCTCTGGTCCCGGAGGATTTTGCGAACTTAATCCAGTCAAGGCTGGGATTTTTCCGGTTTTTATTGGTGATGATTTCGACTTTATCCCCATTTTTAAGGATATAATCCATCTGTACGATTTCATCATTTACCCTCGCACCTGCAAAATGATGGCCAATCTCAGTGTGTATCGAGTAGGCAAAATCTATAGGTGTTGATCCGAGCGGCAGATGTTTGACTTCCCCGCGTGGGGTGTAGACATAGACCTCATCTTCTTCCATCAACTCATTCTGGAAGTCTGTCAGTCTTGTGAGCCCCTGCTCATAATCTTTGTACCATTCGGCAAGACTCTTAAGCCATTTCTGCTGCCGGATGATATTCTTTTTGTTACTCTTGTAGGCCCAGTGTGCTGCAAGTCCGTATTCGGCCTCTTCATCCATATCCCGGCTTCTGATCTGAACTTCGAGTATCTTACCCTGATGGGTCATCATCGTTGTATGAATGGACCGGTATCCGTTTGATTTTGGAGTGGCAATATAATCTTTCAGACGGGACATAATCGGATTCCAGTACTTATGAACGATTCCGAGTGCAACATAACAGTCCGATTCCGTTTTGGTTATAATCCTCAAGGCGATGAGATCATACATGTCATCTATCGTCTTACCCTTCTTTTTCATCTTCTGCCAGACACTGTAAAGGTGCTTTTCGCGTCCTTTGATCTCACAATCCACTCCGTTGGTGATCAATTCGGAAAGCAGGCTTGCTTTGAATTCGGCTGTGAGTATTTCTATCGTTGCCCTCTTGGAGTCGACCAGCTCAAGTGTCCTTTCGTATTCTTCCGGGTAAAGATATTTAAAGGCCAGATCTTCGAGTTCCCACTTGATGGCGTGTATTCCGAGTCTGTGAGCAATAGGCGCGAATATCTGCAGTGTTTCTGCTGCCTTTTCCTTCTGCTTGTAAGGTTTCATCGAATCGAGTGTCCTCATGTTATGAAGACGGTCGGCGAGCTTGACGAGTATGACGCGAATATCTTTGGTCATGGCAAAAAACATCTTCAATATCGTTTCAGCTTTTTTATCGAGATTACTTTTAGATAATTCTATCTTATCTATCTTTGTTACCCCATCTACAATCAGGGCAACTTCCGTTCCGAATTTTTCCCGGATCTGATCAAGCGTGACATCGGTATCTTCCACGACATCATGTAAAAGGGCGGCTTTTACCGTAACGACATCGAGTCTGAGCCTGGCCAGAATCAACGCAACGTTGACTGGATGAATGATAAAAGGTTCTCCGGATTTTCTCACCTGTGCCGCATGACAGTTTCTCGCAAAAAGATAGGCATCATAAACACCCTGAAGATCCTCCAATTCATAATTTTTATTTAATGTGTTCATTATTTCTCGCATTTCCGAGGGAAGGGAAGACATCTTAATACCGCTGTTTTCCAATTCTCTATCTCGCATCATTATCACCTCGCTGTTCCCTTAGAACTAAAACGCCAACAAAAAATCTCCGGAATAATGAAATTTTTCGGTGTTTTTATTTTATCATATATGCCCGCCTATTTTTCTTATCAGACTGAAGTTTGAAAAAGGTTAAAGTTTTAAAATGATCCCCTCTTCTCGAGATATCGGCTTCTATGTTAAATCAGATCATCTTTTCGTACAAAAACTCTCTGATTTTCTCATAATCGTTTTCCATGAGAATCTGATGTTCTTCTTTGTTCAGGCAATCAGAAAGTCTCTGAGGAATAGAGACGGCATTTCCAATCACCCCTTCTACCGTTTCGATAAATTTGGACGGATGAGCCGTTTCGAGTGAAACACCATATAGAGTTCCTTTCCGATCTTTCATGTATTTTTCAAGTGCGAGAAGCCCTACCGCACCATGCGGATCAAGGAGATATTCGGACTGCCTGAGGGTAGTGCTGATCTGTGTTTTTGTCTCCGTATCCGAAAAGGCAAATCCGGTTATCTCTGCGGTTGTTTTTTCGTATAGTCCATCATATAGATCGACAATCCTTTCAAAATTACTTGGATTCCCGACATCCATCGCGTTTGATAGGGTCTGAACGGATTTTCTCGCTTTAAACGTTCCGCTTCTCAGATATTCGGGAACTACATCGTTAACATTGGTAGCCGCAATAAAATGACGAATATTCAAGCCCATCTTTTTTGCGAGGAGCCCTGCACAGAGGTTGCCAAAGTTGCCACTTGGCACACAGAAAATAATCTGTTCGTCGTAATCGTTAAGTTTCAGCGCGTCGTAGTAGCCTTTGAAATAATAAACGGATTGCGGCAGTAGACGGGCTATGTTTATGGAATTTGCCGTTGTCAGGCGATGCTGACTATTCAGGATCTTGTCGTTGAGGGCATTTTTTACTATCTTCTGACAGTCATCGAAGGTACCGGATATTTCCAGTGGAATGATATTTTTTCCAAGTGTTGTCATCTGTTTTTTCTGGAGTGTGCTGACTTTTCCGGATGGAAAGAGTATAAAGACCCTGATCCCCTCTATATCGTAAAAACCGTTCGCCACAGCACTTCCCGTATCCCCCGAAGTGGCCACGATGATATTCAGTCCACTTTTATCGTTCGTTATCAGTTTAGACATCAGTCTGGACATGAATCTTGCGCCGACATCCTTGAAGGCCAGTGTCGGTCCGTGAAAGAGTTCCAGAACGGCTTTGTTTTCATCTATTTCCTTCAGCGGAATGGGAAAATTGAACGCCGAGAGAACGATCTCTTCGAGCTCATTGACGGATAGATCTTCACTCACATAGTCTTGCAGAACGGTTACCGCTATTTCCGGAAGGGTTCCCTTCTCTATTCTTCGCAGCTCTTCGCCGGATAAAAGGGGGATGTATTCGGGCATATACAATCCGCCGTCACTTGGCATACCCGACAGAACAGCCTCTTTCAGCCCCACCCGCAATCCTTTGTCTTTCGTACTGTAATATTTCACCTTGATTACACCTCACAGTCAACAATCTCAGAACCTTTTCCGGTCAGCTCAGAGATATAGTATTGAGAACGAATTCCGTTTTGGCAAAGAAGTCGCTTTATCTTCTCCGCCGCATGAAACAATTTGTCTTCTGAGTCGGATAGTGAGAAGACTGAGGGACCGGATCCCGATATGGAAAGATTGAATAAGTCATCTTGCAATGCAATATGCCTCATTTCGGTAAAACAGGGAATCAGCTTCCGTCTGACCGGTTCTACGATATAATCCGTGAGTGAACGTCTGAGTAAATCAAAATCACCCTGATACAGGGCGGAAATAAGTGATGCAATATTCGCCCATTGTCTGACGGCCTGTTCTAACGGAATCTTTTCAGGAAGGATGTTTCTTGAATCCTTCGTGTTGACAACGATATCCGGATGAACGATCATGCAATACAATCCTTTCGGAACAGGGATTCTTACAAAATCTTCGGTGTCGGTCTCCCTGATCAGGATGATGCCGCCGAACAGGGAAGGGGCTATGTTGTCTGCATGAGCAGAACCGCAGGCCAGCTTTTCACAGGCCATACCTATCTCAAGAAGTTGCCTGTCGGTTGCCCGTTCACCAAATAGCTTGTCAATTCCCCTTATTGCCGCAGCGGCACTTGCCGCACTCGATCCCATACCGCTGCCAAGCGGCATGTCTTTCCAAAGTTCCAGTTCTATGCCGATGTTATCCAGGTTAAACAGCTCAAGGTATTTCAAGACGGCAAACCCAGCAGTATTCCTCTCAGGATCACTGGAAAGTCTGTCTGTTCCACTAATGACCGTTATTTTTACACCGGTAAATTGTTCGGTCTTTCTCAGTTTGACGGTATCACCGGGCTTTTCAACGGAAAATCCCAGCACATCAAAACCGCATGAGAAATTGGCGACCGTTGCCTTGCCAAAGCATGTGACTTCTCTCATCAGTAATGCCACCTCTTTTCCATGGAATTGGCAATTCTAAAGATATCGGCGAGTACACCGGCTGCGGTAACCTCAGCGCCGGCACCGGCACCCTTGATCACGATGGGATTCCTGTAACGTCGCGTTTCTATTGCGATGATATTGTCACTTCCAGACATGGTGTAGAAAGGATGTGTACTGTCGACGGATTCCAGTTTGATCGATACCTTGCCTTTGTGATATGAGCCGATCCATCGAAGCTTTCGGCCTTTGTTTTCAGCCTCTCTTATCGTCTGATCGAACAGATGATTGTTTTCCTTCAATTTGTCAAAAAAATCATCGATCGAATCGGCTTTTATACAGTCATCGGGTAAGATTGGCTGTATCGTGATATCGTCAAGTTCCAATGATGTACCGGATTCTCTTGACAGAAGAAGCATTTTTCTTGCAAAGTCAACGCCCGAAAGATCGGTTCTCGGATCCGGTTCCGTGTATCCCTTTTCCTTGGCGTCCATTACTATATCTGCGAATCTCTTTTCCGATGACCATGTGTTAAAGATGAAACTGATAGTCCCTGAAAGGATTGCTTCAAATTTGATGATTTCGTCGCCGGATTCCCTTAGATTGTTGATCGTATCAATGATCGGAAGTGCTGCACCGGCGTTTGTCTCGTATAAGTAATGGATGTTATGACGTCTCGCGGCTTTCCTGAGCACAGAATATTCATCCATTGGTCTTGTGTTTGCTATCTTATTGGCGGCTACGATAGATATCCTGTTTTCCATGAGATACATGTATTCGGCAGCCACCTTTTCACTCGCGGTACAATCGACGAATATGGTGTTGACGATGTTATTCTCATGTATTCTTTTCACGAGGTTCTTTATCTCGGATTTCATGTTGCTTTCACTCAACTGTCTCTTCCAGTCGCAGAGTTCCAGTCCATTTTTTGAAAAGATCTTCTTTTTTGAATCGAGTATGGCAATGACTTTGATATCTATCCGGTGTTTTTTTCTGAAAACGTCTCTCGTCTCAGAGATCTGACTGAGAAGTTCCGAGCCGATGAGCCCCTTTCCGGCGACGATCAGATTAAGAACCGACACGGGGGAGAAGAATGTATCATGCAGAATATTCAATGCCAGATTTTCATCCTTTTTATCGATTACCGTCGAAATATTCAATTCTGAGGCTCCCTGCGCGATGGCTACGACGTTAACACCATTTTCGCCAAAGGTGTTGAAGATTCTTCCTGCAACTCCCGGTGTATTTTTCATGCTGTTTCCGACAACGGCAACGATGGATAAATCTTTGTCGATTTCTATTTCATCGATCATGCCGGCATCTATTTCAAGCCGGAATTCCTTTTCGAGACTGACCTTTGCCTTCTTCACACTTTCAGGACTGATGGCCACACAGATAGATTGCTCGGAAGAGGCCTGACTGATCAGTATGATGTTGATATCCTTTTCGGCAAGTGTTTTGAAAACACGGGCAGAAATACCCCTGACACCGATCATGCCGCTCCCTTTTATATTGACCAGGGCAATATTGTCGATAGATGTGATTCCCTTGGCAAAATTCCTTAAAGGGGATGTTTCATCTGAAACGACGGTTCCCTCAAATGATCTATCAAAGGTGTTTTTTATCATTATCGGAACACCGCTCTGCTTTGCCGGCCTGATAGAATGTGGCAGAAGCACCTTTGCACCAAAATAGGAGAGTTCCAATGCCTCATCATAACTCAGGCGGTTCAAACTGAAGGCGTCATGGACTTTATTGGGATCGGCGGTCATGAATCCGTTGACATCCGTCCATATCTGAATTTCATCGGCTTTCAGGACGGAACCGATATAAGTAGCGGATAAATCGGAACCACCTCTTCCGAGTGTTGTAATGACTCCGTTTTCGGTTATTCCGGTGAATCCCGGGATGATATGGATGGACTCGGGCTGACTTAACAGCGTTTTTATCTTCACATCGCTCTGTTCGGGAATGATCAGGGCATTGCCAAAGGTTTCATCCGTGACGAATATTTCAGAGGAATCGGTGTAGACACAATCTCTGCCTTCCTTTTTAAGATTAAAAGTCAGAATGGTCGCAGAAATTTTCTCTCCAAAACTCAAGATAAGATCTCTTGACCTCGGGGAGATTTCCCTGAGAAGGTATACCCCTTCGAGAACCCTTTTCAGTTCTTCGTGTAATTTTTCTGCTCGTCGACTTAATTCGGTTATTTCCCTCAATCCCAGGGTGTTGATTGCCGTATAATGTCTGCTGCAGATTTTTTCATAAACGGCCTTATAGGTATCATCACCACATTCTGCCAATCGGCCGGCGTCAATCAGCTGATTGGTTATTCCACCGAATGCAGACACAATCACAATATCGGCATTTTCCCCTTTTATTATTTCCGTGGTGTTTTTTATTCCGGATGCATCGGCTATGGATGTGCCGCCAAATTTCAGGATTTTCAATGTCTTCACCTTCTTTAACGCAGAATAGAGAATCTTTGCGGATAATTAATTGAATTACTATACCACAAAAATAATTGAAGAATATAAGTGATTTTACGACGAATATAAATTTGTGTAACGCTTCATTTAACCTTGCAAAATTGTCAATGTATTGGTATAATTGCCTTCGGTAAATAGAAATTTGGACTTGAAAGGAGGCAGTATTATGGCATGGAAATGTGAAGTATGCGGTAAGAGCACAACTACCGGTAACAGTGTAAGTCACTCCAACGTAAAGACCAGAAGAACATGGAAACCTAATCTTCAGACTGTCAGAGTTGTTGGCGAAGATGGTATGAGAAAGAAAATTAAAGTTTGTGCGAAATGCTTGAAGGCCGGAAAGGTTAAGAGGGCAGTTTAAATAAAGCGCGTAAAACGCGCTTTTTCTTTTTGGAGTTGAAAAATCTTGTTTTTAGCAGTATTTATCCAATCTTTGATCATATTCTTCATGACTATCTATCTCCTTCTATTACCTCTTCATTTTATATTCAAAAGCGTTGCCGTGTTGTGTTGTATCGTATTTTTTCGTGAACTTTTTTTCAATAAAATAGTCATTGACCCGATAGAAGGTATCGTGATTTTTAACAAGTATCCGTTTTGTCTCAGTTCAACGGATGTAAGACTTATCAGATTTGGTCTATCAAGCTTGATTATGGTAAGATTGGGATATAAAAAGAGACACATTTTGTGCTATTTTGGGGAGGTCGAGTCGGATTACGACTTGATAAAAAAATATCAGAAAATTTACACACCCGGAGGTGTTAGGAATTGGTGAGCCAGAAGAAACACTACTCAGTAAAAGTCAATAATGACCTTTGTAAGTCATGCGGAATCTGCTATTCAGTTTGTCCGACGCATGCGATCAGGAAAGGAAAGATGAATGAACCTTTAGTTGCCGATGAGAATGCTTGCATCGGTTGTAAACAGTGTGAAAGGTTATGTCCTGATTTTGCAATTGATATATTAGAAGCGGAAGGAGTCGGAGATAATGTATAAAGAAGGCGACTATGTATTATTACAGGGCGACAGAGCCTGTGCACTCGGCGCACTTAAGGCCGGCTGCAGATTCTTTGGAGGGTATCCGATTACTCCGGCAACCGAAATTGCGGAAACGATGGCGGAAGAACTGCCTAAAATTGGTGGAAAATTTATACAGATGGAAGATGAAATTGCAAGTGCCTGTTCAATCATAGGGGCTTCCCTTTCCGGTGTTAAATCGATGACGGCTACCAGTGGTCCCGGATTTTCACTGATGCAGGAGGCACTTGGTTATGCGGCCATGACGGAAACCCCATGTGTTTTTGTCAACGTCATGCGCGGGGGTCCGAGTACCGGACTTCCAACAAGAATCTCTCAGGGGGATATCATGCAGGCGAAATGGGGGACTCATGGAGATCACCCTATCATCGCACTTTATCCGAGTACGGTTAAGGAGACTTATACGCTGATTATCAAGGCCTTCTTCCTGTCGGAACGATTCAGAACCCCGGTTATCTTCCTCATGGATGAGACATTGGGCCATATGCGGGAGAGTTTCGAGATCCCGGGTATCGATCCTAAATATATCGTTCCAAGACTTTCAGATGATGATTTCGAGGACGAGGAGATCTATCATCCGTTTGAAAATGTAAACGATACGACGACACCCCTCGTGAGCATGGGGAAAACAAGATTCCACGTTTCCGGTCTTGTGCACGATGAAACCGGTTTCCCCATGGGAAATTCCATGATGGCTGAAAAGTTGTTGAGGCAGCTGGATAAGAAAATCAGAATGCACAGAGATGAAATCTGTATGTATGAGGAATATATGACCGAAGATGCAGAGATCCTTCTCGTTGCCTATGGAACCGCTGCAAGAGCTGCGAAGAGAGCGGTGAAGCTTGCGAGAGTCGATGGCATGAAGATAGGACTCTTCAGACCGATTACAATCTGGCCGTTCCCCAATGCAAGGCTTGCCAAACTGATGAATCAGGTGGATGCCGTAATGGTAACTGAACTGAATCTCGGGCAGATCTTTCAGGAGGTTTCCAGGTTGAACAAGGGGAAAAAATTGATGAGATTACTCAGTCGAGTGGATGGAAGTCTCATACCACCTGAACAGATTCTTGAAGGCATAAATGAGATGAGAACGGAGCTGGATGAATATTAAGAAGTGAGATAATTATCCTGAACAAAGGCAGGTGCTTTCGGTGGCAAACAGGATTGAGATCAAAACGGATACAAATAATTTAAATGCTTTTCTCGTTTATCGTCCGGTTGATGGATATGAGAAACCTCTCGTAATGGAAGAGGTCAAGCAGGTAATTGATCTTTGGAAGATCAAGTATGGTATCGACGAAAATGCCATCGAAAGATTCCTTGAACTTCAGGTTCCCGATGTCCCCTTTCCCTTTGCCAGAGGAATTCCCGCAAAGGAATCGGAAGATGCGGAAATCTTTTTCAATTTCGATATTGAAAAACTGAAAGCCTTCTCGAATGGTAAAATAGAAAAATCGAGGAGGAATATCTATAAGGATTTCATCGTCAAGAAAGGTCTTCTCGTTGCCCGTAGAAAACCGCCGGTAGAAGGGGAACCTGGAACGGATGTCTTTGGTAAACCCATTATTCCGAAAAAGCCTCAGGATAAGAACCTTAAGTCATTCCAGGGAGAAAACCTCGTTATCGATAGTGAAAATACGAAGATGGTTTCTCTGAAAGAAGGGGTCTTGAGGTATGAGCAGGATAAAATTCATGTGGATCAGATCCTTATCGTAAACGGAGATCTCGATGCGGGTATTGGCAATATAGATTTTGAAGGCACTGTGCTCATAGAAGGAATCGTTAAGCCCGGGTTTATCGTGAAGGCAAGAGAGGATATCAAAGTGAATGATATCGTCGAGGCGGCCACGTTGATTGCCGGAAGGGATATAGAGATCGATGCCGGTGTAAAGGGGAGGGGGAAGGCCTTTCTCTCAGCCGGAAGAAATATCAAGGTGCGTTTTGTAGAAAATGCCGAATTTGAAGCCGGTAAGGATATCATTATCGATTCGGCATCGGTTAACTCCACCCTGAAGGCAAAAAATGACCTTCTGATAGAGGGGAAGACCGGTGAATTGGTAGGGGGTTATGCTTCATCGGCTCATCAGATCATTGCCAACGTTGTAGGTTCGAACATGAATCTGAAAACGAGTGTGGAGGTCGGTATTGATCCAGCGCTCAGAGAAAAATCCATTTTACTTCAATCGCAGATCAGGATTGATGAGGAAAATTTGATTAAAGTTCAGCAAATTGCAAAAAAACTGAAAGAGTTAAAGGATCAAATGCAAAGCAAATTCCCGAATGATAAAATGGAGATGCTGCTTAAGAGTGTTCATACCATCAACAACATAAATGTAGAGCTTCCAAGGCTCAGACATGAGCTGGAGGAAACGGAAAAGAAGATAGAGCAGATGGTAAAAGGTTCTAAGATTATCGTAAAAAAAGTCCTGTATGCCGGGACGGAAGTTACGATGAGGGATAGAAAATTCTACGCCAACAGGGACTTTGAGAAGGTAGTTATGGTTCTTGAAGATGGTGAAATCAGAGTTGGTGGATATAGTAAATCATAATATGATATAATATCTTTCGTTTGGTTGGAAGCGTGTCCGAATTGGCTAAGGAGCCGGTCTCGAAAATCGGTGGGCAGACATGCCTATGTGGGTTCGAGCCCCACCGCTTCCGCCATTTTGTTGTTAAATACTTAAAAGGAAAAAGAGGTGAAACAGATGGATTATTTATTCAGTGCATTCGCACCACCTGATGCGGCTGTGGACACAACGACTCAGGCGGCTGATGGTGCTGCTGCTGGAGGTCTTGCCGGTGGTGGAACTTTAGGGATGATAATATGGATTGTGGTACTCTTTGCCATGTTCTATTTCCTGATTATCATGCCGCAGAGAAAGCGGGACAAACAGTTCAAGTCTATGATGGGGAAACTCAAGGTAGGAGACAAGATCGTGACGATTGGCGGTATCATCGGAAAGATTACTTCAATGACTGAGACTTCCGTTGAGATCAAGACTGCAGATGCAAAAATGGAAATAACAAAGAAATCAATTTCCGCTATTCTCGGAAAATCTACAAAAGACCCAAATGATGCTATAGAGAGATAAAGCAGAAATCAATAATCAATCAGGGAAAGAGAGGGGAAAGTTTTGAAAGCAGACAGAATCAGGCTGATTTTTGTAGTAGTAGTTATTCTGGCAGCTCTGATAGCTATGTTCTGGCCTAACTCTGAAAAGGAGTACACATCCTTTTTAGACAGAATGTTTGGTAACATCAGACTGGGACTTGATATCAAGGGAGGTTCCAGACTTGATTATGCAATTAAACTGAATGAGGGAACGGATAAGACCATTTCAGAAGTTGCAGACGAAGTAGTTCTCGTTGTCAGACAGAGGCTGGACAATGCCGGCTACACAGAGGCTATCGTTCAGAAAGTAGCAAGTGGACAGGATATGAGGCTCAGAGTAGAGATTCCCGGAGTAGAAGATCCTGGTGTTGCCGAAAGACTTGTTGGTAAAAAGGGTAAACTCTATTTTGGAGAAATCCTTGATACGGCTGACTCGGATACGAAACCGGCGAAGAAAATCGGACTTGCCTATACGGATGCAATCTGGGTAAAGTCAAGGGAACAGGTAAACGGTGTTGACAGATGGTATCTGGTTAGAGAATACTCAAAGGTAGGCTCACAGAAACTTTATCTTGACGGTTCATCCGTTAACAACGCTACTGCTGCTCCGGATACTCAGAGAGGCGGATTCAAGATACAGCTTTCATTCAACAGCGAAGGTGCTGACGTCTTCTCAAGGATCACATCCAATTTTATCAACAAACAGGTGCCCATCGTCCTTGACGATATCGTACTCGTAGCACCGGTTGTACAGACGGCTATCAGAGATGGCAGCGCGGAAATTTCGGGAAGCTTCACGGCCGAGGAATCTATGGAAATCGCCGCTCTGATCAAGAGTGGAAATCTTCCTGCTGACCTTGAAAAACTTCAGGAAAGGACGCTTGGACCAACACTCGGCAAAGACATCATCAGGGCAAGTCTCATTGCCGGTCTTTTCGGTCTCGCAATCGTTCTTGTCTATATGATCATCACATACGGTTTACTTGGTCTTGTAGCTGATCTTGCTCTTATTTACAACTCACTTCTTCTTCTCGGCGTTATGGCTGGTGGAAGTTTTATACTTACATTACCTGGTATAGCCGGTATCATCCTTACCATCGGTACAACGGTTGATGGAAACATCATCGTTCTCGAAAGAATCAAAGAGGAAATGAGATCTGGGAAAACACCGCTCAACGCAATTGCCGGTGGCTATTCAAAATCATTCTCAACCATTTTTGATGCAAATATTACCACGATACTTGCAGCCATAGTTCTTTACTATCTTGGTACTGGTACCATAAGGGGATTTGCTACAACACTTATCATCGGTATTCTTGGCAGTATGTTTACAACGCTTGTCGTATCAAGAGTATTGCTGGACGGCATGTCTGGTTCAATTAACAACAGATGGCATAATCCTGAATCAGAGGCAGGTGTTAGCAAATGAGCAGAAGAGAGATAGATTTTACAAGTAAAAGAAAGATGTTCATCATCATTTCAGTCATCCTTGTGCTGGTATCACTGATATCGATCTTTACAAGAGGCTTCAATTTTGGTGTTGATTTTTCAGGAGGAACAGATCTTGTATTCTCATCAACGGAGGATTTGACCGTTGCTGAGTTGAGAGAAAAACTCGCCGATATAGATGCTGAATTTGGTATGGCAAAGATTTCGAGGCTCAACGATATTCAGAGTGATGAGTCAATCAAATCCAATTTCTCCGTTACCGTTCAGGAATTCTATAAGAGTGATGACAAAGATGCCCTTTTAGAAAGGCTTCCTGACGGTTTAAAGGTGGAATCATTTGATTCGGTAAGCGGATTTGCCGCTGATGAGCTCAGATCAAAATCGATATGGATTGCGATCATAGCGCTGGGTATCATCCTCGTTTACATCACATTCCGATTTAAGTTTTCATTTGGTATCGGTGCGATTATTGCACTTGCACATGATGC
>ERZ795057.447-NODE-447-length-43245-cov-9.120190_pt1 | contig 43245 bp, 35 predicted proteins | sample MGYA00375141_ERZ795057 | MGnify/ENA primary metagenome ERZ795057 (study PRJEB30186, sample SAMN05720163) | activated sludge metagenome | isolation source: Anaerobic digester | place: Hong Kong | collected 2015-01-26 ...
CTCTTTCATGAATCCCCTTTTGCGGATGTTGTTTATCTCTTATATATAACAAATTTTCCACAAAAGGGCAACAGCCTCTCTATAGAGCTGTATATTCCGGACTCTACTTCGTGCCCGCTTCCACAAAGATCTCCCCTGTTTTTTTATCTATAATAATCCTGAAATCAAGGGGGCCCTCATTCTCCGAGTTCGTATAATAGATATGCTTCCCTTTATAACGGGCCGTATATGAATCTGAAGTATCCTCCTCCCATACTAGACAGAAATCAGCTTCAACATGCCAGTAGGTATTAATAACCTGGGCCTCAAGGAGAAACTCAGCAAGTTCAGCGGGCCTGAAAAACCTGAACTGAAGATCTTTATATCTCCCGACAAGAAACTTCCCCCCTGTATCTGCCGTTGCATCGGCCCGATTCAGATCTGAAAAGAGGGATTTTTCAACAGCAATCCTGTGCAGCTTTTCATTCCTCCCTATTAAACAACTCCCTGAACGTTTATACTTTTCAAGAGATGGTACCGGGTTATATCCTGAATCCTTAAGCGACAGGGCCGCAATCTTTTTCGAAGCCTCCTCCTCTTCATAGGAGGAGGTGAAACCTGACCAGGGATTTCCGTTCCTCGTTATATTGTATCTCTTAAGACACTCTCCATCTTTCACCTTCAAAGCACCTCCATAAGCAGATACTACAGCAAGCAATATAACTGTTATAAAAGAAAATAATACTTTAAATACTCCTGGTCCATTTTGTATCATATTCAGTTACTCCTTCCTCCCGCGGCCGGGAGGTACCGGCATTCCCCGCTTTTTTTTCCCCTTTTTATCGACCGTTCCCTTCCCTTTGCTGAACGCTGCTGTAATACCGAGAAGTTCGTCTTTACCTATGTCTCCCCTTAAAAAGCCTGCAATGCCAAGCTTAATCTCGTCAGGAAATACCTCCCAGTACCTCTTCTTCCACTCCATCCCGGAATTGATGTCAGATTCAACAAATTGCACAACCATGGTCATCAGGAGATCAGAGGGGAGATTCTCTGCAACAGCTGATTTTCTGCCTCCCGGAACCATCTGTTCAACTATTACGGCAAGCTCCCTGTCTGTTATATTGGGCTGATACTGCCTGGCCAGCTGAACCACCAGATCCCTGGCCATCTTTTTCATGTTCAGGTTTGCCATGCCAAGCTGTTCCTGTATCTGCTTTGACATGTTTTTAGCTATTGAATCGAGATCCAGCTTCACCCCAAGGCCGGGCCCCGGTGTCTTTTTTCTGTCTCTCTCGTCAAGGAGGCGATACAGCTCCTCCATCTCCTCAACAGAGGCGTTTCTCAAAAACTCATCAAGAATTTTATTTTTACTTTTATCTTTACTCACTTTCTGATTAATCCTGCCGCCCCTGCCCGAATTTTTCGCCACACCATAATTCAATTGCCTCCATTAACTCACGCGGTTTCTCTGTTGCCACCCAGTGATATGAATCGATCATAACTGTTTCAGAATTCGGGAGAATGCCGCAAAGATCATCAATACTCTCTGACTCAGAAAAAAGCCTCCCTGATGAAAATATAAAAAGCTTCGGTACATCAGCGGCATAAATTTCCGGCAGCGGACGGAGGAGTTCCCTGAGACTCTGCATGTATGCCGCAACAGGTATATAACGGAGATCATAGATCGGTGAACCGTAACGTTTAGTGAGCACCTCGGGAGTTCCAGCCTCCTCAATGAGTTTCCTGGCACTGTTATCAAGTTCACGCAGATCGAGAGGGGGGAATTTTCTGCGGTATATCCCGAAAAAATTGATCCCCCTTGCCAGTGCTGTTGCAAAACCGAGTATTCTTTTATGTTTTTCAAGTTTTTTCATGTAACCTGTAAATGAACGGGAAAAAAGCGGTTCCAGGAGAACAAGGCCTGCAGTCAACGCGGGGTATAAAACGGAAAAGTTTACGGCAATATTCGCTCCCAGGCAATGGCCGCCAATAACACATTCACTGTAACCCTCTTTCTCAAGAATCGCGGCGATATCCCCGCACCATTTCTCCATGTCTATCGTGCCCCGGTAAACAGAACTGCCGTGGCCTCTCAGATCAGGGAGGAGGATGTCCCATGTCTCTTTAAGTCCAGTCTTTTCAGCGAATTCTGACCACCTGGAACTGTTGCTTGCCAGGCCATGAAGAAGAACGATAACGCGCCGATTCCCCTCCCGCTTAACAAGACGGTATTTTATTACAGCTCCATCCTCTCTTTTTATTTCATTCATTCTTTCAGTCATTGCTTCACCAGAGAGATCTACTTCGCGATTTCCTCCTCGCTGCTCATGACCTTCAGGTTGTTTTCATTCATCATGCTGAACCTGAATTCCGGGTCATCAACGCCGAAGGATCTGCACAGGGCATTCAGGGTGGATATGGCGGAATTCTGCACGTCCTTTTCTATGCTTGTAATAAGTTTAATCGCCTTTTTCCTTGAGTTCTCTATGGCTGCTGCCACCATGCGGTTTTTGTCGGTCTCGCTGAAGCGCCCTGCCCCGTACTTCGAAATCAGGTCAGGGAGGAGCCAGGGGAGGAGCCTGGCGCCCTGCTCATCATAAAATGATATATTGTTTATATGGAGCTCGTAGATACAGGCCGGCATATTAATTACATATTCCCCTTCACCGCTTCTTTCAATAGTGAAATCTGCGCTTTTCAGGTCATACCTGAAATCTATTTCAAATTCAAAAATCATTGCCATCTTCTTTTCAGATATAAGCCAGGTCAGATACTTCCTCCCGAACTCTCCCCATGTATGATCTATTTCCGTCACTATCTCCCTGGTATAGGCCTTGTACACAGAAAGATGGCCTATTGATTTCATGTATTCAATACTGGAATGGAGAGTAAGTTTCCCCCCTCTTTTTCTTCTGAATAAAAAGACCAGTACCAGCGCAATTACCACGCCTGCAGCAAAGACAATACTATATTCAATTAAATCCATATATTTCAGGTTCTCCTTCAGTCATAACAGGTTAGAAATCTTCCGTAAATAAAGGTTAACCGCCTTTACGGACGACAACCTCTGTCTATTTATCATTTAATTAAATCATTTATATTTATCCAGATAAAAACTTTTTTACAATACAAAAACTCAATTTCCATCCCGGGTTCAGGCAGGACTGAACACATCTAACTTATTGAATATAGTTCATAAATTTATTCTATAAAATAATAAACCCCGGTAACTATTTCCCCTCTCGGTTTTCAACATTAATTACATTTACTCATTATTAGAGCTTCGCAGCAAAAGGAGAAAAATCATGAAACAGTTAATATACTCCACAATTTTTTTACTGGTAATTACTCTTGGCGCGCCCTCCCTCTCTGCAGGGGAACTCTCCGAGGTCAGCTGGAAATATAAAGGCACTACATTCTCCGGGTTTTATGCAGGAGGGGAAAAAATGAAGCCTGCAATAGTTATCTTCCACCAGTGGATGGGGATAAGCGACCATGAACGGATTGTTGCATCTGACCTGAACCGCCTCGGCTACACTGTACTTATTGCCGACCTTTACGGCAAAGGAAATCTCCCCTCTAACAGGGAGGTTGCTAAAAAGATCTCCGGAACGTTCTATTCAGACAGGGAAAAGTTCAGAAGCCTTACTACTGAAGCGGTGAAAATTCTGAAGAAGAAATCGGGAAAGCCTGCCGGGGAAATTTTTGCCATAGGATACTGTTTCGGCGGGAGTGCCGCACTTGAACTGGCCAGGACAGGTATCGGCCTGAAGGGATTTGTGTCTCTTCACGGGGGACTTGCAAACCCGAAACCTGTTGATGACTCAAAAATAAAAGGGAAAGTGCTCATTCTTCATGGAGCAGAAGACACTGCCGTTCCAATAACAGATGTCACGGCACTGGTTGAAAATATGAAAAAGTTTAAAAAGGATTTCAGTGTGCATATATTCGCTGACGCTGTCCACGGGTTCACACACAGAAACGATCCCTCAAGGTACAATAAACAGGCTGACATGAGATCCTGGAAAATAATGACCGATTTCTTCGAAGAGAGATAGCGCGGAAACAAAAATGGAAACGTCTCACAAATATATGAAAGGAGACGTTTCCATTAAAACGGGATAATAGACCATAATAGTCAGCAACTATTCAGTGTAAAGCTCCTCAATTATATCTTTATAACTGCTCATTACAACTTTACGTTTCAGTTTAAGGGTAGGTGTAAGTTCACCTTTCTCTTCTGAAAACTCTCCGGGCATGAGCCTGAATTTTTTCACCTGCTCAACCCTTCCGAAATTTTTATTAAGATCTTCAATGATCTCCTCGTATTTTTTTACTACCTTTTCATTAAGGACAAGCTCCTCGTTTTTCAGGCCGGTAATCCCCTCCTGCGCTGCCCAATCCTTTAGTGTTTCAAAGTTCGGAACAACAAGTGCAACAATATATTTTCTTCCGTCACCAAGAACTGCAATCTGTTCAATAAAAGGGGTAGAGGCGAATTTATTTTCAAGAACCTGTGGAGCAACGTTCTTTCCGCCAGAGGTTACAATAATATCCTTCTTCCTGTCAGTTATCTTCACGTAACCCTGCTCATCCATGATACCTATATCACCTGTCACAAGCCAGCCCTCTTCATTGAACATCTCTTTTGTCTGTTCAGGCTTATTCAGGTATCCCATCATTACACCGGGGCCCTTCGCGAGAATCTCTCCATCCTCTGCAATTTTAACGATTGCCCCCGGGAATGGTGTAATCCAGCCTTCAGACTTTATCGGCATAATCGATGGGTCTCCATCCACATTGAGAACCGGTGAAGTCTCGGTAAGACCGTACCCCTTCCTTATCTGCATATTAAGTCCCCAGAAAAAATCATGAATCTCAGGGAGGAGGGGGGCTCCGGCGCTGCCGAATACTCTTGTTCTCTCAAAACCCATGGCCTCCTTGAGTTTCGAGTAGAGCAGCTTGTCAAAAACCCTGTACTTCAGACCGAGCATAAAGGGGAGTTTTCTGTTAGCCATAAAATACGGGCCTGCTTTCTCCCCCACCGCAACAGCTTTTGCAAATATTTTCTGCTTACCCGCAGGGGATGCAGCCACCTTTGCGAGTATACCGTTATATATCTTTTCAAAAACCCTTGGAACAAAAATGCCTATATTGGGCCTGACTTCGAGAAGATCCTCTGCGAAAAACTCTGTCCCCCGTGAATATGCAATAATCCCACCAGACATAAGAAGAGAATAATAACTCATTGTCCTTTCCACTGAATGGGCAAGAGGAAGCAGGGATAGGAGTATATCACCTTCCTTAAGCATCTGCACTCTTTTAAAAGTTGTGGCTATAAACATAATATTTGAATGACTGAGCATTACCCCTTTAGGCAGCCCGGTTGTCCCTGATGAATATATAAGCGTCATCAGATCTTCAGGCTTTACCGCGGATCTTCTGGACTCAATTTCATCCTTTCTTAACTGTTCAGCACCTTCAGTGATCGCATCACTGATCTTTATTACCATTTCATCACTGTAATCCACATCATCAAAAACCACTATCTTTTTCAGGTTCGGGAGGTTTCCCCTCTCTGCCAGAACATTATCAACCTGAAACCTGCCCTCGCAAAAACAGATTACCGAGCTTGTATCATTAAGAATATACGCGGCTTCAGGGGCAGAGTTTGTAGGATAAATCGCCGCATCTACACAGCCGCATGAAAGGGCTGCATAATCCGCCACCACCCATTCAGGCCTGTTAGGAGAATAGATCGATACCATGTCCCCTTTTTCAACTCCCATGTTAATCATGTATGACGCAAGAGCATCTACCTGAGAAGCCACCTGGTTCCATGTTATATCAACCCAGCCATTATCAGTCCTTCTCATAAGAAAGACCCTGTCACCATATTTCCTGACACCATCACTGAAAATATCCAGAACCGTATGTTTATTATAATCATATTCCGAGTTCATACCTCACCTCCTTACCCAATGTTTTTGAACAATGTTCTTTTTATAAAATATTATTCTATAAATGCAACAATTAAATCGATTTAAAGAGTCTTGTTTTGACCTTTTACTCAAAAATTTTAATTTTTTTTGAGCAAAAACTCTATAGTGGGAAAAATGGGTAACTCAGCCTGTCATAAGCATAACAGAAAGCAATAAGTTCAGACTGCAGGTTTAAAATTTATCTTTGCCTTTTATCTTAAAAACTGCCGGTTTGATTTTTTTATGCTTGCGCAATCAGCAAATAGCTCTTTTTTTGTTTGCTAAAAGATAAATAATAACTATATTACATATAATGTAATAAAAAATATTTACTGAATTAAACACAATCCCAATGCTATAAATATTTTTCCGCATAGAGAAAGTTATCTCTTGCCTGTGTCTTTAAAATCAGGGAAGGTTTGTTATAAAATGTTATTTTTAAAAAAGATTTTTGCCAGAGTTTCTTTTAAAGACAACCGGACAACATATCCCGAAACTTTCGATCAGGAGCTTGATTATCAATGCGGGAGGATGCTGACTTTCGCATCATTAATTACACTTTCCTGGCTTACATATATCCCGATAGATCTGAAACTTCATCCTGATGAACCTCTCATTCTTGTAATCCGTGTAGGGTTCCCGATCTTCGGATTAATACTCTATCTTTCACGATTTAAATCCTCTTTTAAAAACCAGAACCTTGTTTTCCTGACAATTTACGGCGCGTACATGGCTATCTCAAACGCTGTTCTTACGGGGCTGACTGAAGCAGACCCCGCCTATATCGGCGGCTTCCTTTTCATTCTGACCCTCCTTGCAGTGGGCCCTCTGCAGAAAAAATGGGCATATATCATCCTTGCGACTTCTCTTTCAACTTTTTTCACTACAAGTTATTTAAACGGAACAGGTGATATAAAACCTCAAAATCTCTACAGCCTTAACGATCTGTTCTGTGTCTCCTTCATAGTCTCCTGTTTTATATATATACTCAACAATACAAGATACAACAGCTGGGCAAAATCAAGACAGGCTGAAATAGGAGAAGAGATAATCAAAATACAGAAAATATACAGTGAATCCCTTGAGAGGACGGTTAAGGAGAGAACACATGAACTTGAAATTGAAAGAAACAACCTTGAAGAACGCAACAGGATCATGGAAAATGATATAAAGATGGCAAAACATATCCATGAGCAGCTCATGCCCGTGGGAACACCCGCTGATTTTATTCATTCCATTTATAAACCGATGGACACTGTCGGGGGGGATTTTTACGATTTCATAAAATTCCGTGACCCTGAAAAACTCGGCATATTCATCAGCGATGTGTCAGGCCATGGCCTTGCAGCGGCATTTATCACTTCAATGATCAAAACAATAATCCTTCAATCCGGAGAGAAAAAACTGGATCCCGCAGACCTGTTAAAATTTATTAATGAAATTCTTTACGACCAGATAGGAGGGAACTTCGTTACAGCATTCTATGGAATATATAATATAAAAACAAGACACCTTGTATTTTCAAACGCCGGCCATCACCCTCCGTATATTATTTCTGATGGTCTGATAAAACAGCTGGAGGGGCATAAAACAATACCGCTGGCAATAATGAACAACTCATTTCTTGAATCAAAAGATAAACTTTTTAAAAACAGCGAAGTCACTCTGCCAACGAGCTCTAAAATGTTACTCTACACCGATGGTTTTGTCGAATGCCAGCCCCTGAATAACGCCGGCCCCTCTTTTGAAGAGAGCAACATGCATGATCTTCTTATGTACAACAAAAATCACACCAGTAATAGATTCATTGCCAACCTTTATAATGACCTTATCAGTCACAGGGGATCTGATTCCTTTGAGGATGATGTCTGCCTGATCTGTGTTGATGTAGCGTAAAAAAATTAGAACGGATTTAATGTTGAAATGTCACATTCTTATAGATAATCAAACAAGGAGCTAAATATGATAAGCAAACTGATAGCAGAACTTATACTTATCGCTTTAATGGTTTTTCCCCACGGCATAAATAAAGGCCGGTTTGATATGGTGGATAAAACAGGTAAAAAAACAGAAATCGATTTTACGAGAAACGACAATATATCTTCAATAGTAGAGGGTATGCATGAATACCGTGTCACAATTCATTCTGAAAAACCGGAAGTAATAAGGTACAGATTTGTGGATAACGGTCTTTACGCGGTACTTATTAATAGTGACAATCCGGAAGATGCGTTCGAACTCGATATTCTTCCGTTTTTGGTGAAGTTAGACAGGAATAGTCTGAAGGAGGCGCCACAGATATTTAAAACAATTAATAAAAAAGATTCGGTAAAAATAAAATCCGCCGGAGGGACGACTACCCTCACTTTAAAAAGAAATAGAACTGCTATAGTGATTGATAATAATCTGCTGAAAAATTAGTTTTAGGAAACTACCGGGCATTACCGGATAAAACAAAAATATAAAAAATGGAGAGCTGCGAAGAAAGCTCTCCATTTTATTCCCGCTGCAGGAACTTCAGGCAGCAGGGCATTGTAGTTCTGAATTTATATCATAAAAAATTTAAAGGTCAGAATATAACCCTGTATACAAAATGAAGTGCAATGATCCCCGCCATTACAAACGCGGCAGGCGGCAGAAGTTCTTTTAATGTTCTGCTGACATCTGTATTAAAATGTTCCGCAGTGACTACAAGGCAGACATGAACCGGTGAAAGAATCATCCCCATGTAACCGCAGCCGTAAGCAAGAACCAGGTAACTTATATTCCCCCCTGCAAGGCTTACAATAATCGGAAAACTCGCTCCCACAAAACCGACAGCAATACCTGTGGTCATACCGCTTATAAACGGGATAAGCATAATAACAAGGAAAAGAGGAATACCCCAGGAAGACAGTTCATTTTTCATATGATCCATGATAAGGCTCCCGTCCGGAAGCGGAGAGCTTATAAATGCCCCGTAAATAAGTATAAGCAGAACCAGAAGTGCAAGTTTCATTGTTTTTACTGATAAAATTACCCTGCTCCATTGCTGAAAAGACATTGGCCTTTTCACCTGAAGATATACCTGGGCAACAAATATACCTGTAATCATCGGAAAATATTTATTAAGCTCTGAAAGTGAAGGCACAAAAACCTTTATGGCAGCGTACACTACTATAATAATTATTACAGGAGCAACGTGAATAAGAGTTTCTTTCAGAGCTCCCGATCCTGAACCGTTTCCGTTTTTTACATGCTCAATTTTACGAAGGATAAAAAGATATCCGGCCAGTATTGAAACAATACTGAGTGGAAACTGAATTGCCATAAAATAAGCTATCGGCATGCCTGTAAGATCAACAGCCAGAAGAACCCCGGGATAAAGGGGCCACCAGTATTCCCAGATATGCCTGAACCAGTAATTGATCTTGGTCTTTTCGAGATCCCCTACTCCATTTTCAACATCACATTCATCCACAAGGGGAGCTGAGAAAAGAGCCCCCCCGGGCATGGGGAGAAGGCCGATAACAGCAGGGAGTACCGCCATTGATGACCGTTTTGAAAGCCCCCTGTTTACCGATGCTACCAGATCCTTCATTACCCCTGTATCAGACATCTGGCTGCTCAGCCATATAACCTGAAAAATAATCAGCATAAGAAAAAGCGTGTTAGGCGAAAGGGCCTTGTTTACAGCTATCGCAGCCATAGCGCCGGGTCCGTTGCCTGAAATAAAACCGAGAAAAACAGTTCCACAGGCAACGGCAAGATACAGTTTATCAGTAATCCTGTTTATAACCAGTATAAAGGCCAGCGAAAGTAAAACTTTTATAATATAGGGTATTGATAATAGATACTCCATTGTTCTCCTTCATTAATTCTAATCATAAGATGAATCTAACAAAAATTTAACAGGCAGAATATGGTCAAGCATTTATTAAATAAACAATATAAGATTTACAGAATCGTAACACCTGGAGCAGTTTGGAGAATTCCAATGAAATGCCTGTTACCCTGCAGTTTCCATCACGAAAAGAAAAGACCGTTTATCACTTCCTCCCGACCTGACTCACTGTACTATCTCTTCAGCTCCCACGTTATATGTAGGAGGGGGAGAGAAGTACTTCACTCTCTTTGAATGGGCTTCTATATCCTGAGCGGACAGAGGCTGATTATATATAGATATTTCGGCAATTGTTCCATAGAATGAATTTGTAACAGGAGAATCATACGCACCAATTTGAACATCTGAGGTGCTTATTCTTATTAATTGAGCCCAGCCTGTTGAATTCCCTGCTGAACCGTTTATATAGAAGCGTTTATTTGTTCCATCTGATGTTACCGCAACATGGTACCATGTGTCAGAGCTTATAGCACCACCATCAAGTGAGTTCAGAGTCGCAATTGTCCCAAGATAAGTGGTAAGGAAATAAATACGTCCGGCTTCAATTGAAAGCGCAAAACTTCTTAAACCATCAACCTCCTCCCATTTTGAAATAACATACTGAGTTGTTGTGACATCACTTCCGGTTTTAATCCAGCATTCTAACGTTATTTTTTCTATATCCAGAGTGTCATCATCTGAAACCGTAACATAATCCCCGGACCCGTCAAATGAAAGGGAATCTCCTGTTGAGAAGCTTACATCACTCCTGTCATACCACCCCCCTCCATCCGAGCCGACCCAGGTGGCCCCTGTTATTGTTCCGGTGTTGCTGTTTGCAGATGAATCATTTACTGATGAGCCTGAACCCTCATCCATATGCCACCGCGCAACAAGGTTCGGGGTATCAAAATTTTTTATAAAAGTTCCGTCAAAACTTGATGCAGCAGCCACGCCTGCGTTACCGTAATAGACATATATTGTTGTCTCCGCTCCTGCCGGGAGGGTCGGAACCTTTACCCAAACTGAACCTGTTTCCCCCCCCTGGTCCCACGATTCTATCCAGTAATTAAGGGACGTTCCATTATAACTGAAACGCAGATCCTTCCCTGTTGAATCCGCATTGCTGAAAGAAAAATTAGTGTTAGTAAAACTTATATTTACCTGATAACCGGTTAGGGTGGAGGAGCTGTTTTCCTGGATCGCAACAGGTCTCCTGTAACTCCAGGCTGTCCAGTCAATAAACGACGACTCACTGTCGAGTATTTCCAGCCCCTCCCCGCAATATATTAAAATAACAGCAAGTACGGAAACTGTCAGAATATTGACCGGTTTTATTATCCACTTTTTCATATTAAGGTCTCTTCCGATCTTAAAGACTTTGATTAAGATACTGATATTTTCCGTAAAATACAAATATTAGGATTGCCCCGGAATTTGATGCTGAGGAGATAAAAAATAAACCGTTCGTTTGCAGCAGCATAATCTGAAAATTAGCAGAATAAAACAATTCAGTTAATTCACGTTAAAAAACAATATAGTACCGTGAAGTTTAAAAAATCGACATCAGATTGAATGATTTATTTTAAAGAAACATATTCTATCGGAACTTCTATTACTATCCGGTAAAAGCTGACAGAATAATTACTATAACAGAAAGAACCAGAGAAGCAAAAGCTGTCTTATTACCCTTTTCAGGCATATAAAGCCACAATCTCATAGGGAGATAAAACATCCAGATGAATAAAATTTTATAAAACAATAAAAAATACCAGGCCGGTTCACTTATGCCTGTTACTTCAAATGTCAGTGCGGAACAGAGAAAAAAACCAGCTTTCTTAAAAGTCAGATTGAAAAAAGCAAAAGCAAATATAAAGATTAAAAAAACCGCAGGCCTGATACAGGGAGTATTATTCTGAAATGCTTTAATATCTTCTTTAGCAATTATCCGGATCGTAAAAATTGAAAGGCAGGGGGCAATAATAAAAAATGCCAGCACCAGGTACTCATTGCCCCTGAAACCGGATGCTATAAAAAAAACAGCCATCCCTATCGGCAGATAAATAAGACCCGCAATATGGCTTAATATTATCCAGAAACTTAAAGAGGGATGTTCGTTCTTAAAGCTGTTATACGATTCAGATACTCCGGGATTTTTTCTTATAAAATATACTGCAGAGGAATACAGGATAAATGATGCGGTTGTCAGAATAAGAAATATATTGCAGTTTTTTTCCTCATAAAGATTATTAAGGAAAAAAGATACTGTATAATCAGTTACAACATAAAGAATATCAGCCATATACGTTATCATAAAACATCCAGCCTGTTAGTATCTACTCTGCCTTTTATTGAATTAAATTCAACGTTTAAAACATTTTACACCCCTCATGTGAGGAAAAAGAGGATTGTTAATTAAGGCAAAACTTTTGACTCCAAAATAGACCCTTTTTAATTTTTAATATCTTTATAACACCGCAAAACAAGCTATATACTGCTTAAATTAATCATTTGACTTTTTTCATTTTTCAAGCAATAATTCTAATATAAATTAGAATCAGCATTAAACACTGGGTATAACCGGAAATGAAATATAATGCATGAGATTACTGACTGTTTTAACATCTTTCTCATCCCTCCGATCCTGTTTTTAATAACAGGTGTTACACTCGGTGTATTCTCATTGATAAAAGGGAAACGCAATTATGAAAATATTCTCTTTGCCCTGACATGCTTCTGGTTTTCCCTTATAATGCCTGCCTTTATAGCCCACCATCTTTTTAAAGGGGACATTGAACTGATCATGAAAATAGAGCGTTCTATACATTTTTTTTATGTATACGGACCGCCAATATTAATACTCTTCGTACACTCACTGGTAAATAAAAAAAACAGAATAATTGAAGCAGGTGCTTTTGCCATAAGTTTCATTATTTCCCTTTCGGTTTTTACAAATTATTATTTTTACGGCTTATGGGAATTCCGCTGGGGCTATATAGCCAAGGGGGGAATTTTTTTTCACATATTCGGCCTGTGGGCGATATGCGCCATAATATACTCCCTTGTTTTATCTGTTAAAAAACTGAAAACCAATATTGATGACCATGCGCGCATGAAGATCAAATATATAATGTTTGCCATTTTATCAATAGGAATTCTCACTCTGGGCAACATGGCTGCTCTCAACGGGATTGACTTTTATCCTCCTGGAAACTTTGCATTTATACCTATCATTTTTATGGCATGGGGCATATACAGGCACGATGTTATAAAAATTAACCTTTACGCTAAGAAAAGGATTATCGGAGTATTGATTAAAACATTAGTAGTAACCACTCTTCTCGCGGCTATACCGGTGACCTTTTGTGCAATTGACAAATACACACTGGACCATATAATAAGCAGAACCATACCTTACGGTCTTCCCCCTTTATTTTCATTCGTCTGTTCTATATTTTTATCTTTTCTTTCAATAAAGCTGGGGGAAAACCGCAAAGACTCAATAATATTCAGTGTCTTTATTCTCGTTTACGCCTTATTGAGCCTTGATATTTATCTCAACTGTATAATAACTATCCCGGAAAACGGCCTACGCGTAAGCAGGCTTAGTCACATCTTTGTGGTATTTCTTAATCCTTTATCCATGCATCTCATACGGGAGGTAACCAACCGGAATTCTGAAAAATTTTTATTAACCGGAAATTATTTTTTCTCTATTCTGCTGATGCTCTTTACCCAGTCAGACTGGTACCTTAAGGGAATGAATCAATACTCATGGGGACAATTTGCTAAAAACGGAGTGCTGTTTGACATTATGAGTATTGTTTCATTCCTGACTATTATTTATAACATTATAATTCTCACAGATGCGTACAGGAAAAGCAGGCAGACGTTTTACCGACAGAGATTTTTTTTCCTTCTTACAGGCACAGCAATAATGGCCGCGATTTCCCTTGGCGATATTCCGGCTATGAACGGTTATGATATTTATCCCTCCGGAAATTTTATTTTTATTCCATCAACCATGTTTGCCATAGCGCTTTTCCGGTATAACTTCAATGAGTTATTACGGCTGACAGGTCTGTTTCTCTATTACGGTTTTCTTGCTGCTGGAGTGTCGGCTTCAGTCTATTTCATAACTGCAATAGAATCTGAAAAGAACCAACCACTATACGCTCTGATTGCCGTATCCGGAATTCTTCTATTTACAGTTTTTCTCAGAACTCTGCGAAAGACTCTAAATAATAAAAATGAGAATAAATTAAAAACTTCTTTCGAAAAACTTAACATAAAACTTTCAAGAGCAAGAAGCATAGATGAACTGACCGATTATATCTCAAATTCCTTTTTTACTGATCTCTCCTCCGGCCACTGTGCTGTATTAATATACGACAAAGAAAAAAAGCAATATACCGGCCAAAACAGAACAAACACGATAAGTGATTTTATCCAGAGAAAGCCTGGAACAGATTGCTCTTCAGAAATCGTAATTGATGAAATGCACCCCCTCCTTAACTATATAGAGACAACCTATTCCCCCATAAAACCGGAAGAAATAGAATTAGTAATATTTAACAGAAATCTTGTTATCGATATAAAAGATCCGCTGAGAAAGGCCGAGAGAGTACTCCCTGTATTTTTTGAAAACCGGCTGTCCGCAATAATACTTCTGGGGATCAAAACTAACGGCTCCCTTTACTCAAAAAATGAAAATGAATTTCTTTACCAGCTTGGAATCATTCTCGGCCCTCATATAGAAAATACCATGATCCTTCAGGGCCTTGAAGAAACATTAAAAAAACGAACAGAGGAGCTGCGGCGTTCAGAAGAAAAATACAGCACAATTCTCAATACTAATAATGTCGGTTTCTTTGAATTCGACCTGGAAGGAAACATTACATCATGCAATGATGTTTTCCTGTCTTATACAGGATATACAAAAGATGAAGCTCTGAATATGAATTTTTCACAGTTTATTAATCCTGAAATTTACGATAAAACCTTTGCCATCTATCATCAGGTTTTTAAAAAAGAAATTTCAATAGGCTCAATTGAACACGAGGTAATAAGGAAGGATGGTTTTACAGGTTATGTAGAAACTACCATCTCCCGAATGACAGACGAGAATGGAAAAATAACCGGCTTCCGTACTATAGCAATTGATATAGGGAAAAGAAAACTCGCTGAAGCAGCCCTGCTTGAAAATGAAAGCAAATATCGTCATTTTATAGAAAACACAAATGAGATGGTTTTCAAAGCTGACTGGAAGGGAAACTTTATTTATTCAAACCCCGCATTCCAGAAAAAATTCGGATATACATTTGAAGAAATAAACAACCTGAATTATTTAAATCTTGTCCCTCCCGAAAACCGTGAAAGTGAATCCGCCTATTACATGGAATATATAAATAAAAGGCTCGAAGAATCACACCGGGAACTCCCCGCTATGACCAAATCGGGAAAAATATTGTGGGTAGAACTGAACGTGAAATCGCTCAAAGATACAAAAGGGCGGGTTTATGAATTCGATTGCATTGTACACGACATTACTGAAAGAAAAGCTGCTGAAGACGCATTGAGGGAAAGTGAAAAGCACTACCAGCAGCTTATGGAAAACGTCAATGATTGCGTTTTCATCTGCAAACATGACGGGCATTTCAAATATATAAATCAGGCTGTTACCAGACTGACAGGCATATCTAATGAAGAATTAACCGGAAAACACTTTCTCTCTATTGTACACCCGGACTACCGCGAGCAGATGATAAATTTTTTCCAAAACCAGATTAATGAGAACATTGAAGTTACTTATTACGAATTTCCATTAATAATAAAAAACCACGGCCTCATCTGGGTAGCCCAGACTGTTCGCATGATTAAAAATAACGAAGGGGAAATTGAATTTTACGGAGTCACCCGGGATATCTCCTCGCGTAAAAAAGAAGAAGATGCCCGTCGCGATCTTGAAGAGGCTAAAGACCGTTTCTTTTCCAATATTTCCCATGAAATCCGAACACCCCTTACACTTATGCTCGGGCCGATTGAGTCCGTTCTAAGGGGAGATTATGACAATGAAATAGATAATGAATTTTTCCGGATTCTTCACCGGAACACAACCAGTCTCCTCAAACTGGTAAACAACCTTCTTGATTTCTCGAAAATTACAGAAGGGAAAATGCTGTTACGGGTGCAGGAGGGGGATATTGTACAGTTCGCCAGACATTATCTGTCTACTCTGGAACTTGCAGGAAAAACCAGACATATTAACCTGGAACTGAACAGCTCTTCAGAATCAATCATGCTGTACTTTGACCCTGAAAAAATGGACAAGGTTTTCATGAACCTTCTGTCAAATGCACTTAAGTTTACAGAACAGGATGGGACAATTTCAATCACCCTTGAGGAATCCCCTGAGCAGTGCCGCATCATGATTGCTGATACAGGAGAGGGAATACCTGAAAAAAACATCAATACTATATTTGACCGTTTCAGCCAGTCAGATTCATCCTCAACAAGAAAATATGAGGGTACAGGCATAGGACTGGCTCTTGTTAAAGAACTCGTTGAACTTCACGGGGGAACAATTGAAGTTGAAAGCAGGTATATTGACAGATTTTATAATGATCATGGCACTGTTTTCACATTGTCGTTTCCTGTAGGCATGGATCACTTCCGGAAAAGGCCGAACATTGTATTTTCTGAAAAGACTGAACTTGGAGACTTTGTCAGAGATTACAGATTAATCGACACTTACGAATCAGAGGAATCCGAACTAATCAATTCCGAATCACGCATGCCTCCCCGGGATACAACTGCTCATCCGCATGAAAAAGAAAAAACAATTCTTGTTGTTGATGACAATAAAGATATGCGCAACTTTCTGAAAATTCTCCTCCAGAAATACTATAATGTAATATTTGCTGAAAATGGAGAAAGAGGGCTTGAGTCTGCCAGGTATCTCCGCCCCGATCTAATTGTTACAGATGTCATGATGCCTGTTATGAACGGCTTTGACATGACGTCTATAATTAAAACAGACGCTCACCTGAGATCAACACCGGTAATTATGCTCACCGCAGATACCGATCTTATGAACAAGGTGTCAGGTCTTGAAAACGGTGCAGATGATTACCTTCATAAGCCCTTTAATTCACTGGAGCTCCTGACACGCATTTCCTCACTGCTGAAAAATTATGAAAATCAGCAGATAATCAGCCGTCGTAACGCTGACATAGAGAGCGAGCTGGAAATAGCACGTATGCTTCAGAAACGCCTGCTCCCATCCTCGATGCCCGAAATATCAGGATACCATGAGCACGCTATTTACATCCCTATGGATAAAGTCGGAGGGGACTTTTACAATATAGATGAACACGAGGGTTACCTGAATGTTTTTATTGCCGATGTATCAGGACACGGACTGCCGGGCGCATTTCTGGCAACTATAACGAAAATTGCACTTGATCATATCACAGAGCAAAAGGGTGCAGGCAAAGTTCTTTGCCTGCTCAATGATGTCATCCTGCAACACACTGTCAGAAGTAATTTTGTAACCGCTTTTTTCGCCTCTATTGATACAAAAACCAATGTCATGCAATATGCATCTGCCGGGCATCCTGCTTCAATTGTTTACCGGCGTAAAGATGATGAATTCATTGAACTTCAAACAAAAGGTACACCTCTCGGACTTTTCCATGATACAAAAATAGAAGAGGATACAGTACAGCTTGCATCAGGGGACCGTATAATCTTCTATACTGACGGGATTACGGAATGCGCGAATGAATCAAACGAACAGTTCGGAGAAGATCGCTTTAAAAAAATGATAAAAAAATATTCAAATAATTCGTCAGAAACTTTTTCAGACGAGCTTTTGAAAGAACTTAAAATTTTTTGCGGAAGCTGCAACTACGATGATGATATTACGATGGTGGTAATCGACGTGCTGTAATTGACTGAACTTCATACAGTGAAAAGCCTGCGGGGCTTTTCTTTATATATTCTTTGTTATACTTCGCCTGTCCACTAATCTGAGAACCAGAAGCATAATAACTGTTATTACAGAAAGCATTATGGAAAAAACCGCCGCCCTGATAAATTCACCTTCAAATACCGAGTTATAGATAGCAAGAGAAAGAGTTTCAGTCCGGCCTATTATATTACCACCGAGCATGAGGCTGATGCCGACCTCCCCTATAGATCTTCCAAAGGCAAGGAGAAGCCCTGCCATGATCCCATTTCTTATATCAGGCAGAACTACTTTCAGCATTGTTTCGAAACGTGTTTTACCAAGGGTAGCCGCAGCCTCGACCAATGAATTATCCATTTGCTCTCGCGCCGCCTGAACACTTTTTACCATAAACGGCAGGCCGACCATATAAACAGCTGCAAGCACGCCCCAGAAAGTAAATATTATTTTAAAGCCGAACAAATCGAGAAGGAAATGCCCGATGATTCCGTTTTTCCCGAAAAGAAGCAAAAGAAAGAAACCAAGGGCCAGGGGAGGAAAAATCATCGGCAGTGCTGTAATTATTTCCACAACATTCTTTACCGGATTTTTTTCCCCTGCAAGATAAAGGCCAAGGGGAACGCCTGTTAAAAGCTGCAAAAGCAGCGACAGAACTGTCACCTTTAATGTAAGCCATATTGCCGGATGGGCTAGATACTCATTTATAAATATCTCTAAACTCATTTAAGGCCGTATTTCCTGAAGATTTTTTTCGCTTTTCCAGTACCAAGGTAATTTACGAACTTTAGAGTTTCAGGCTTATTTTCATGACCCTCAACAACTCCTGCAACAATCAGTATCTCAGTATATCGATCCTCCGGAATTATAATATACCCTCCCAGCCTGTGTTTATTAGCCTGTGCTTCTGTAAGATTAATGAAACCCGCATCAGCCTCGCCTGTAAGAAGATATGATACTACCTGGGGTACTGTTGCAACCCTTGTTATTTTATCAGCAAGTTTTTCAGTATAGCCGTAAGACTCCAGGGCCTCAGTGCCCGCAATCCCGTAAATGGCCTTTTTATTCTCAGGAATAAACAGTGTTTTTATCCGTTCTGTCGCAATATCCTCCGGTCTTTTCAGGCTGATCCCCTTCCGGTACGCAAGAACAAGCATACCTTTTCCTATGGACTTATATGACCTGAACTTTACCGTGGAACCCAGAACAGAAAGAAATTTTTTGTCCCCGATAATACATGTGATTTCCCCGGTCTGTTTAGCCTGGCTGGCAACCATCTGTATGTTTCCAAAAGCCGCATCTGTTTTTATCCCTGTTTCTTTTTGAAAAGACTTCATTACCTCACTTACCGGCTTCTTATATCCCGCTGCCGAGGCAATCATTAAATCTCCGGCGGAAAGAACTGTTGCGCTCAACAGGAAAACAGAGACAGACAGAACCCTTAGCGAATTAAATAGATAATTATTTCTCATTTAATAAACCTTCCTCAATCTTTTGAATTTATTTTCTGAATAATAGGATTAAAGGCCTTGGACATTATCATAGCCCTGTCTCCGGGTAAAAATGATTCCTCCCGGTTGTTGCACACCGCTATTTTTACCGGAGAATTACCGACCATGAGAGTCAATACATCCACTACATCCTCTTTTTCGACCTTCAGAACCTCCGCGACAAACTGGAGTTTACCGCTTATTTTACTCCTGCTGAAAATATCATAGGGATTACCGTCATCCTTGACCGTGCCGTTCTGAAATGTTATAACGCGATTGCACAGTTTGAATACTTCAGGAAGATCATGGCTTACAAGTATTGTTGTAATTTCCCACCGCCTGTGCACGGCCAGGATCTCATCCTGCAGCGAACTTCTCATTTCCATGTCAAGCGCTGAGAGAGGTTCATCCAGAAGCAGCAGATCAGGCTTGCGAGCCAGAGCCCGTGCCAGCGCCACTCTCTGCTTCTGGCCCCCGGAAAGAACAGCCGGCATTCGATGCTGGAGCGTTGAAAGACCGAAAATCTCAAGCAGTTCATCAATATTTTTTCTATCCGGCTTCGGTTGTGCGAACTTCAGATTTTCCCGCACACTCATATTGGGGAACAGCGCGTAATCCTGAAAAACAAATCCGACCCTGCGTTCGCGAGGAGCCAGATTAATACCTCTCGCCGAATCAAACCACGTTTCACCGCTGACTTTCACGAAGCCCTCGTCAGCATTAGTAAGGCCCGCAATTACGCGAAGCATGGTAGTCTTGCCCGCACCGGACGGCCCGTAAAAGGAAATTATTTCACCGCTGTTTATCTGAATGGCAGCATTGAATAAAAATTCTCCGGTTGAAGTGAAAAGCTTCTTTTTAACTGATAATTCAATCTGCATCTTCCTCTCCATCCGGCTCTTTTAACATAACTTCATTTGTTTTAATAAAAGCTGTAACCCGGTCTCCCGCTTCCAGTTTAAGTCTTTTTACTGATCTTTCAGTAATGAGAGAAGTCAGAGGCTTTCCATTAAATGAAAGTTTTACAAGGGTGAATATTTCACCATAAACAAAACCTTCAATAATGCAATTAAGCTGATTGCTGAGGCTTATGTCTCCATCCGTAATCTTTCCAATTGAAACCTCAGATTCATTGAAAATAAGTTCAATAATTTTTGACATCTGAAGATAATGAACTTTTTCCGGAGTACCGATAGTAACGGCAGTCATGCGAGTCCCGTTGACATCAATATCCACCAGCGTCATATTACCTGATGTTTTTAACGCTGTTATTTTCCCGCTTAATCTGTTCATAAAGCATGATTCATATTATAAAAAAATTATTATACCCGAACATTTTTATCAAATACCCTGACACTGCATTAAACCAGCATGACCCCATCTTAACATTTTACCTGCCGGAGGAATCCGGATTTAAAATCCGGATATTGAACCTTTAATATTTATTCTGCCTTTTTTGGCATAAAATATAAAACATTTAAAAATTTCAATTATTTTTCTATTGCTGTACTTCGACAGCTCAGTGTTCATACAGAAAATTTAATTCGACCGCCTTGAAATTCCGGAAGAAACAGAGGTTAATCAATATTGACAAAAAACAATTTTCCTGTATGATATAAAGCTGTACAGTTAATCCTCTTTCATAAAAACTGTATCTACAGGAATTTTTTAATTTCAAAAACTATCAAAAACCATTTCAGGAAAAAATATGAAAAAAATAAACCCTGACGACTTCGGGCTTCACAGATCAACAGAACTCGTGCAGGCCGATAATAAAAAATATTATCTCATTATAAACCGTAAAAGCAGATTTATACAGAAGGACGCTGAAAAAACTTTTGAAAAAATTGAAAAGATAAAATCAATTAAACCGGGTGTTGAGGTAGCCCTGAAAATATCAGGCCCATTATGCAGCAAGGCGAAAGCTTTTCTTGAAGAGCGAGGGATAGAAGTAATCCGAAATATTCCATTTACAAAAAATAATTCATAATTGTCTCGTTAAATTGATCATTACTGAACCTGTCACAGAAAAAATCTCTGCAACTTGTAGGCCTCTCTGAATAGATAGTGCATCGCCCGTCTTTCCCGAAATATGGACATACCGAAAGAGTTACCCCGTTATCAAATACCATCTTCACCTGCTCCCCGGTCAGTGGATATCTCGCACAGCAGACATATATTTTTTCCTCAATAGGGCAATTTTCGCATATAGACATCACTTATACTCCTTTTAATACAATTGAAGATTGAGTGGAAGATTAATCAAGGATTTTTAATTTAGCATATTACATGCCAAACGAAATTAATTAACTTTATTCTAATTGCCCCGCAGGGATTTGATTATACAGAAAACCAACCGGCTGCGTATATAATGCAGCAAATTTTACTTTATAACAACCGTTATTCTCTGTCCGTAACAATATCTCTTTTTTTAAACTTAATTAAAAATTTTTGAATTAATTTTTTCTACGAGTATATTGGATATACTGAACCACTTCATATCAGGAAAATCCAAAAGGAACAGATATGAAAAATAAACCCGGCACAATACTTACATTATTTATAATAACAGTAACCATTACACTTATGTCATGCAATACCAGACGCAAGATGATAATTCCGGAACATGCAAAAACTGTTATATCTGTCATGAAATTCGAAGACCGTTCTATAAACACAAATCAATATAACCCCTGGCGTATGGGAATACCGGATATGATAATGGAATCTCTTTCAATTGTCCCTTTCTTCAGGGTTATTTCCAGAGATTATTTAATAAACAGAGTTTTAAAGGAACAGGAATTCCAGCTGCTCGGTGCTACTGATCCAACCAGTGCCGTAAAAATGGGGAACATGTTGAATGCTCAATATATGGTAATAGGTTCATTTTCTGTATTCAAAAAGACTCTATTCATAAACGCGAAAGTTCTTTCTGTTAAAACAGGAGAAATCAAATATCAAACCTCTGCCAAAGGTCTTGTTGACAGCTTTTACACGCTTCAGAATCAGATAGCGCTGGATATTACAAAAGGGCTTCAGGTTGCTCTTACAAAAGAGACCGAACAGAAAGTTCTGTCAAGATATGACACGAAAATCGTCAACGCCTCTCTGGCTAATTATAAAGGAGAAGGACAAATTGAAAACATAGCGGTATTAAAATCTGTTAAAGCAGAGGAAGGAAGTCTCCGGAAAATTAATGAGCTCAAAAAAGAAGCAAAAATTAATTTTAAAAAAGCCCTTAAATACGACGCCAAATACCGGAAAGCAAAAGAAAATTTAGGGAAAATGGGCCTTGGTATACCCATGACCCTCTGAGTTTATCTTAATTTTATATTAATGTAACCTGTACCAAAGGAGGATAATATGAAAAAAGTATTAAATTTAATTATACTGCTTCTTCTCCTTCTTACAACATCAGCAGGCATAGCAGGCACGATCTCGGTGGGGGTAAAGGGGTGGTATGCATACTGGGACGGAGTCCCCGATAGCTTATCTAAAATAGTTGATGATGATGTTGACGAAGGAATAGAAGAGGCTTTGAGTGGAGCGGGCACTGTTGACAGCAACACCGAAAGTTCAAAAGATACAGGAAAAGGATTTCTGACAGGGCCTGTCCTGGCATATCAGTCAGATGATCGCCTGTGGTCCCTTAGCCTGGCTCTTATGTATTTCAGTTCTTTTAAATATTCCACAACATCAGAGGGTACTATTACAATAGGCCCCCCTACTAATCAAAATGGAGAACATCATCTCGATTACTCAATAGACTTAAAACGACGGGAAATTGATATAGCTCTTTCAAGATCCGTAAGTGCCCGGGCAAAGGTATTTGCCGGATACAAATACCAGAGTCTTGAACATAACCTGAGTGTGACAGGACCGATATATATATCGGGAGTTCCGGTGGGTGATGTAGATACAGACACTGAAATAAAAATTACATCTCACATCCCCACTGCCGGTGCTGGTTATGTTTTCCCTGTGTCGGAATCAATTTTTCTCGGTTTACAGGCAGGGGTAATCTATATAATCCCTGAATACACCACGGAAACAACAGACAACATTTCAGGGGAAAAATCAGATCATTCAGCAACTCTGGATAAAACTTTCGGAATAAACCTGGAAGCTGCAGCTTCATTTTTATTCATGGAGAATTTAATATTTCAGGCAGGTTACAGGTACCAGGGAATGAGAGTAAAACATACAGCATCAGATGAAGATGATTCAATTGATGTCTGGGACAGCTTTCAGGGTGTCACCTTTTCAGCTCTCTATCTTTTCAATCCCTGAAAATACATAAAATACCCGAAGGTTAATACTTCGGGTATTTTTAACAGGCTTTTTAATATATTTCCGGTACAACTTATAACATTATAAAAATAATTTATTCAATTCTTTCCCATATTCTTATCAGTCTGTTTTTTACAATATTTTCAGATGCAGTAGGTACAACCCTCGAGGCACTAAAGTACTGATTGTAAAGATTCCAATACCATCCGGAACTATCCATGCCTCCCCCTGCACCAGCACTAGTCCTGTAAAATGCTCCGGAAACACTTGTTCCATTATATCCTCTTCCCTCTGCCAACCAGCCCAGATATCCGGAAACATTTCTAACTGCATCTCCCTGAATACCGTTGGTTCTTGGTGTGTAAACATCCGAAGTTCCCGCGTTCCTTATTTCCTCATCAGCAGTTCCACCCTCTGTTCTGAAAAAGACTCCCTCTTCCTTGAAGATGATTTCCCATGTCCCGCCAAATTTTGTTTCAGGTTCTTCAGCAGTATTCCATGAACCGTCAGTCTGGGGGAACTGAATATATCTGGAACCTACAGGATAAAATTTCTCCAATGCAATATTATCGATCTTTTCATATAACTCAGTAAAATTAGCATTAACATCACCGGCTGAAATTATCTCTCCGTCAGTAAACAAAACCTGGGCCGCATATAAAAAAATAGATGATAAAACAATTGTACAAAAAATGCCTATAGTCATATTAATCTTAGAAAAGGCTTTGCTGAGAGATATTCCGCTACGTTCCTGTCTTTTTAAATTATTTAATTCCTGCTTTAAGTGTTCCAATTCCATTAATATTTTTTCATTATCCATAAAATAAAAATCTCCTCTTTTCATTTATTAACAATTTCTTTCAATCATTCACCCCATTTATCTTTGCCCCAGACAGCTTCCCCCCATTTTGCGGTGCTGCCTTCTTCACTGTCTTCAACTGTTTCACAAGCACTGAACAAAAGAAGGATTATAAACAAAGCCAAAATTAATGGCGAAAGAGACCTGGGAATTACTAATCTGCTCATACATTAGCTCCTGCTTAAAAAATAAAACATTATTATAGATAAAAATCATTTTATGTCAAACAAAAAACTCTTTAAAGGGGACTCGAGACCAATAAACCTCTTTATATGCATAAATAATGTCAGAACTAATAATATTTTATTTTTATTACTATATAAATAATACACCCGTAACCAGCCCGTGCAGCAGGCGCTATTATAATATTTACCAGGATGGATGCCAGAGGCTGACAGAACTGAAGTATTAAGATATACCCTCTGCCTGCGGATTAATGTTCAATACCGCCGGGTGGTTTCACTATATAGCCATAAAAGAGAATCAAATCTTATCTATATATAAAAAGATAAAACAGGGCGCCCCGTTTTAAGTGCATGCGAAAGCTCCCCTTTTTACAACTGTCCTCCCCCTGCTGTTATAAACATCGAACTCTATTTCATCCTCCCCGTTCAACTCAATTCTTGAACCCACCAGTGTCAGTGTATCACCCGGGATTACAGGGTATGCGAACCTCGCTGAGACGAACTTCATCCTGGCAGGGTCTCTCTCGGCTGCGTAATCGACTAATGAATTGGCACACATCGCTATTACACATACGCCGTGAAGAATTGTTCCGGGAAGCCCCGCCAGACGCGCGAAAAATTCACTTGTGTGGATAGGGTTAGTATCCTTCGAAACTTTCGCGTATTTTTTCTGCTGCCCCCTGAAAGTCCGTATCAGCAGTTTTATATCTCCCCCCCTCAGTTTTTTCCCCTTCTTTCTCTTTGGAGAGGGGCCGCCTCCTTCAATGTCAATTTTTTTCCTGTTCCTTACCATTAATCCCGTATCAGATTCAAGTATAAGCCTGTCAGACTTAAAACCGCTGGTCCTGATCAGGAGCATCTCCCCTGCCGGAGTCCCAATGATATCAGCAATTTTAACCTCAACCTGGAAATTTTCACCGAGTGAAATAGGCTCATAACATTTCAGACTCTGCTGGCCGTGCACCATGCGAAGCAGGTCCATCCCCAGATCCCTGTGGGTTATAACTTTTTTAAAAAGAGGATATAGCCTCCTGGAAAAGAAAAAAGGAGGCACCTGAGATCCGTACCTTGAAATATCATCCCCCGTGGCCTCAACGTAAGCCCTCACCTCTCTCATTGTAAAGTGACCGAAATTCTCTTTTATTGTATATCCGATCATATTCCTGTTCATCCCGGGAGAATTATAGTTTTTTGCCATTGCCCTGAATATTGACAGATTATCAAGTATCATGCACTCCCTCCATTATCCCCTGTCCCATGAACCATTTGCCCGGAGCTCATCAATTATTCCAACGGCCATCTCTTTTAAAACCATATAGTCCACCTTCGCAACCCTGTTAAGGGGCATCTTCCCCGGTTCAAGGATTACAGCATGTGACGGCCTTGAATATGACGAAATATCCTCACATGATGCGTAAACATCCTCAGGCGTCAGGGCCACGCCTGAAGCCGGTTCAACAAAAACCATGATAGCCTCAATGTATATATCATGAGGAGCACCCACGCAGGCTATATTAACTGTTTTACCATCAAGTTTTTCAGATATATGGTTGATGACATCCTGGGGATAGACCTGGTAACCCTTCGGCTTGATTACAAACTTCGCCCTTCCAACAAAATGCAGCCCTTCCGAATCATAAAATCCCAGGTCTCCTGTATAGCACACCCCGTCTGATGAAAGCGTCTTTGCGGTATTAATCGGATCATCGTAGTAACCTAGGAAAACCTGCGGCCCCTCAAAACATATCTCGCCAATCTCTCCCTCTTTGAGAGCTTTCCCGGCTGTGCCGTCAGAATTCATAGGCTCCCTTATAGTAAGCGGGGCCAGCTTCATGTCGTACCCTATACTTCGTGCAATATCCTCAACTGTGGCATCAACATCAGTATACGTGCAGAAACCGGCTGTCTCTGTGAGCCCCAGGCCTGTTCCTATCTGAGGAGCCATTTCCTGCATCTTTTTCAAAAACTCAACAGGCACTGCCTGCCCGCCGTAAAGGATAAACCTTAATGATGAGAGATCAAAGGAGCTGTAATTAGGAAGCGCCCACTCAAGATTAAAAAGCGCCGGGATCTGCCCGATCACCGTTACCCTGTAGTCCTGTATCGCCTGCAGGCTCTTTTCAGGATTAAAGACATGCAGTATAACACTGGTTCCCCCGCTGTAGATTGTAGTGGCAAGCTGCTCGGTAACACATCCCACATGTGAAGGGGGGAGATTCACGAGCATCGAATCCTCCTCGGTAAGACCGAAACCGACACCAAGACCTATATTCTGTATAAGGATATTATTATGGCATAGAAGTGCGGGTTTTGGCGAACCGGTTGAGCCAGTGGTGAATATTATAAGGCAGGCATCCCTCTTTCCTACAAGGGCCCTTGCTTTTTTTACTGAGCCTGTGAAAATACTTTTAATAAAGACCTTCTTAATGTCCTTAACGTACTCTGAAATTCCCACAGCGCCATCTATTACGAGGTCCGGTTCCTTCTGAAACTGAACCCATGTCTTCACATAGGGAGAACCTTTCATAACCTCTGAAATTATCGGCCGGAAATCTGCCAGGGGGGTTTTACCCAGGAAAAAATACGCCTTCGGTTTTATTTTATCAAAACAGTACTGTATCTCTGAAGCTTTAAGTCGAAGGTCAAGTGGAGCGGCAATGATCCCTGTCCTGTAGCAGGCATAGAGCAGGTAAATATGCTCTTTTAAAAGCGGCAGGGAAGTGGCTATTATATCCCCTTTTTTAAGTCCCATTGACAGGAGCTTTGCAGAGAAGGCATTTACCGAGGTATTGAACTGTTTCCAGGTAATCTTCTCCCCTGTATCGAATTCTATTATTGCGTATTTCTTTTTCCTTGAACCTGCGTATTTCTCCACATAGTCCGCCATGTTATCAAGAAGCTCTCTGTTTTGTTTTGCAGCCTCCTGTTCCCTGGTTTCATTCATAATACACCTCCATTTTTTTAATTTATAAATTATGTTCTTTCGTCTGAAACACCTCTCATTTATTCTGAACCGTGTTCGGCAATTAAAACATAACACCCGTTATTATAAATATCAAAAAAAAACGGATAGTTTCTGAGCCCCTCTGTATAAAAGAAATCCCCCATTGAGATCAGGGAATAGTTTGAAGATAAATCGATTCAGAATATACTTTTGAGTATGCAGCAGTAATCGTGGATAATCCGGAAACAGCGTTCTCCTGTAAGTCTAATTAAAACATTTTAAACCGGTATTCAGGAAAACATATTATCTCAGGTCACATTAATGGCTGGAATTATTGTTATATTTGAGGGAACCTGCAGACATTTCCATTTATGATATAAAGTAATTGTATATAAGGTTTATTTTCTATTCATCCGGATCTATGCAGTGTCCATGTTTACCTTCAATACCCCTGTAGAAATCGAGAATAAGTTTCATGTCAGCATTAAAATCTCCCGATGGTATTATTTCAGGACCGATACCGGCAGTTTTATTTTTATAATCAAGAAAACCGAATACTATGGGCACACCGGCTTTAAGGGCAATATAATAAAAACCTGTTTTCCACTTCTTTACTTTCTTACGTGTTCCTTCAGGAGCAAGAGCTATTACAAGACTGTCAAATCTCTGAAAAAACTCCGCGGCAGCTTCAACAGTGTTGCTTTTTTTTGACCTGTCTATAGGTATTCCCCCCATCCACTTCATCAGGTTATTAAAGGGGAACCTGAATATTGACTTTTTCCCGAACCAGCGGATCTCTTTCCTGTATGCAAAAACAGCCATGAATGTAATGGCCATATCCCAGTTGCTTGTATGAGGGGCTCCGATGAGAACAAACTTTTTATGTGATGGAAATTCACCTGAAAGTTTCCAGCCGGTTATTTTTAATAAGACAACTGAAATATAATACAAAATTCCCGTTACCAGAGGTGTACTGAATATAACATATTTTAATTTCATCCGCTGCAGCCCCTTTTAAAATTAATTATATGTCCGCAAAATTTAACTTTTGTTAATTTTTAAATTACATATCGGCTTAATACCGCCATCCTGGCAGCAGGATATAATGATATTGTGTGATCAGGATGGCCATAGGAGGAGGGCCTGCAGCGCTTTGACAGGATGTTAAAATCAGCGCTGCCACAAAGCAGGACGCATTTAAAAACCGGTCCTGACGATAAGTTAAAGTAATGGCTATGTAAATTAAAACTTAAGACGAAAAAAAATTTTACAGCTCAAGAAAACTGCTGAGATCAGCGCTTAACATTTCATCAACTTCATAAACCGTGTCAGGTGTACTTTCAACAAAGGCAAAAGCAAATACAGAGTAATCCATGTCGTCTATAACTCTCCGGTGAAGAACTCGGGAAAAGCTTCCAAAAAATTCATCATATCTGAATTTCTTTACATCCTCTTTTTTTATAGTATCCGGCATATCGCCGATTACGATACTGTATATTTTATCTTCTCTTCCAACTGCTATTTTATTCCAGTCCGGTCTCAGGTTGTTCATGTAATATTCATAGATATTAATGTTGTATGCATAGCTGGCGATATCGGTTGCACACCATCCGGCAAATCTCAACGGGTTGGCCTCTATAGGAATAATCCTGTTCTTCTCATCAACCCGGAGCTCAATGTGAAGAGGAAAATTTTTTAAGTTAAAAAGCTTTCCAATATCCTTTAAAAAAACACTGCATAACGGGGAATATTTTTTTATAATATTCAGAGAGGTCTTATAAACCCTGTCTTTTACATCATCTCCCGAACTATATATGTGATGCAGAATATCCAGTATTACCGGTTCTCCATTGCTGTCAAAATAGGCATCAACTGCCAGTTCTTCTCCCTCAATAAAGTCTTCGATGATAAAGTTATCAACCTTTACAACAGCATCGGGATACTGACCTGCAACAGATGAAATTTCGTTTTCAATCTCATCTATAATTCCAGTCCATTGATTTTCTTTATCAACTCTATAGACCCCGATACTGAAAAAACCGACAGAGGGCTTTAAAATAAAGGGCTTTCTGATTGCGGATATATCCAGGGCCCTCAAATCACTGGATGCCACTTCCCGGTATTGAAAATCCGGGTAGAAAGCTGCGATTTCTCGCCTGAAACGTGTTTTATCCTTAAAAAGTTCCGAAGCCGCTGAAACAGTATGATCCGGTATATTACGGTTTATCCAGGTCAGAGCATTTTCTGAATTACTGTAAATACGGGTAATCTTTCCGGATTGAATTTCACTCTTTGCTGTTTCAGTATCAATCAGCTTAAAATTATATTTTTCTGCCAGAGTCATGGAGACTGTATTTTTTAAAACATAATAGCCGTTTTTTACAGCAGTTTCAGCGAGCAGCCGGGAAACATAGGGTTTATCAATAATCAGCATGGGAACCTCAATTTTCATAATAACAGATGAAAGAAGGCTTAATCATTAAAAAGTACCGGTATTTGTCAAATTCGATTTATTTATTTTGAGGCACCGGAGTAAAGTCTGTTTTTAGATGCAGAAAACCTCTCGTATTAAAACTATTCCAGTTCCCTTAACGACTTCAATCAATGGAACAAAACATCATTTACTTGCACTGAACAGGGCACAGCCCATACCGAAACATGGACAGCAGAAAATAGTTCCATGTTTCGGCCAGGATGTCCCCTCGCCGGGTGCCCGCAGGAGGCGGGCCTGACTTAAAGTCCCGGTAATGTTTGTCATCACCAACCTCGATTACCCGGGAGGTAGAACGGGCATATGCCCCGTTTAATAATTTTATAATATTTTATTGGTCTTACGCCAGATTTTCTTTTCCTCTGCAAGTTTTATAAGATCATCACGGAAATCCGGATGAGCTATTGATATAATTTTTTCGGCCCTGTGCCATGTCGGAGAGGTTTTAAGATTTACAGCGCCAAACTCGGTTACCACGTAATGCACCATGTGCCGTGTTATGGTGATACTGGTTCCCGGCTCAAACCATGGTACAATGTTAGAGACCACGGTTCCGTCCTTCTGCGTATGAGTCGACGGGAGACATATAAAACTGCGGCCACCCCTGGACAGGTATGCTCCCTGAACGAAGTCAGCCATGCCGCCGTTACCGGAGATCTGTTTGAATCCGTAACTCTCTGCGCTTATCTGCGACAGCAGGTCCACCTGCAGCGCCTGGTTAATTGAAATCATATTATCGATCTGCTTGATCTGCATCGGTGAATTGACAAAGTTTACATTGCATGAGGCCACTGCAGGATTATGATCGATCCAGTCATAAAGTTTTTTGCTACCCAGTGCAAAAGTAAAGTTAATCCGTTTGGGATCCAGGTTTTTCTTTTTACCGTTCATTTTGCCTGAATTCCATAAATCAAAATAGGTATCGACCAGCATTTCTGTCCAGCCGCCCAGATCCTTAAGATCCGTCTCGTTTATCATTTTACCCAGAATATTGGGCATGCTGCCTATTCCCAGCTGAATGCAGTCCCCATCCTTGAGATATTTAAGGACATGGCCTGCAATTTTTTTATCAGTTTCGCTGGCTTCCATCGCCGGCAGTTCTGTCAGAGGTGTATTTTCGCCTTCAACAATGGCATCAACCTCAGAAATATGAATTTTTTCCTGACTGCCGCCGTAAACATAGGGAAGATTTTCGTTAACCTCAATTGTCACCCTCTTTGCAACTGTAGCCATGGCACTTGTATGTGCGTTATTCAATCCCCAGTTGAAAAATCCGTTTTTATCCATTGGAGCCACCTGCACCATGAAGTGATCACGAACAGGTGTACCGATTTTATCTTCATCATCAACCTTTTCATAGTAGTAGTTTTCAGCCTCAGAACAAACGATCGGTGAATAATAGAAACAATTCGTCTTCTCCTGCAGAATGCGGGAAAGGGCGCTGAAATGGTGATCGTTAAATGTAAAAACTTCCCCCTGCACGTCCTTGAGTACCACTTCCGGTACAGGGGGCAGGGTAACCGCAGTCAGAATATTAATATCTTTCAGCTCATCCTTTCTTGCGGCTAAAGCCTTATCCAGTTCAACGGGCCTTCCGTTGAAATTTGCCCAGTCAATCCAGTCTCCCGGCTTAACTGCTTTTACTGCTTCTTCCGCGGAACATAATTTCTCCTTATACATCCTCATAAAATCTCTTGACATTGGAATTACCCCTCAATTTTTTAATGTTCTGAAATTAACAGACTCATCTGAATCTGCCCGTAATAACAATGCCAACTTTAGTAATGAGTATTTTTATATTTTCAATACCTGCTCCTCTTAAAACCGCAACAATTTAATATATCTGCCCGAATAGCAGAAACCGGCGACATTTAACAGACAGATTAAACTTTCTTGGCGGAATATTTATATTAATTGAACATTCATTTAACTAAAAGTCAACTTTATTTTATAATTAATTGAATATTCATTTAACAAATTATAAAATACGTTGGGGCAGCACAGGACGTACCAAAAAACTTCGCCTGACATACTATCACTTACCTGTTTGAAATAGCTCAAAGCCCGTACCAGAGTACGTCCAGCAGAATACAGTTATCTTCTTGACTCTTTGTTTCGGTAGTGGTACTATAAATTAAATTTAAATAGTATGAAAAGTACTCTGTTTTTTCCAGCAGCAAACCGCAGTAAAAATTGAATTTATTCGTTTTTAAGTATATTGTATATGAAGAGATACATGATATTTCAACCACGTATAACTAATGCTTAATAGATGTTTTACAATACTATATTAAAATCATAAAAAAAAGAGGTTAAAAAATGAAATTTTTAAGACGATTGCCGCTTTCAATTGTGATGATTGCGCTTGTAATGATGCTAAGCGGATGTAAAAGTAAAGAACAAGGCAAAACAATTGTATTTGGAGACGTATCCTGGGACAGTGTACAAGTCCATAACCGTATTATGGGCTTTATTATTGAAAACGGACTCAGCGGATATAAAGTTGAGTACATGGCGGGTGATACGGTTCCGGTTATCAATGGTGTCATTCAGGGAGATATTGATGTTGATATGGAATCATGGCATTCAAATGTTCCTGAGATTTACAAGAAAGGTATCGATTCCGGAAATCTTGTCGATTTAGGCAAGAACATGCCCGATGCACCGCAGGGATGGTGGGTTCCGAGATATCTTGTCGAGGGTTCCGATGCGGCTGCTCCTGGTCTTAAATCTGTTGCTGATCTTTTAAAATATGCACATCTGTTTAAAGATCCGGAAGATCCTTCAAAAGGTGTTATTTACGGAGGAGTTGCAGGATGGGGTCAGTTAAAAACATCAGAAGAATTTTTTAAAAAATATAAACTTGGCAAAAAGTTTAATCTCAATGTTGCAGGCTCTGATGCTGCGTTAGCAGGAACTATGGTTGGTGCATACAAGAAAAAAAGGGCATGGTGCGGTTACTACTGGGCCCCCACTGCAATTCTCGGAAAGTATGATATGGTTAGACTGAAAGGGAGTGAATATCCTGCTGCTGATGTCAATATTCTTGTCAATAAATCAATGCTTAATAAGGCTCCGGATATTGTTGAGATTCTGAAAAAGTATTCAACAACTGTTAAACAAAACAATGAATTTTTAGCAAAGATGGATGATGAAAAATGGGATTCATCCAAAACCGCTATCTGGTTCCTGAAGAACAAGGAAGATGTATGGACAAAGTGGGTCTCTGCTGAAGTCGCTGCAAAAGTAAAGGCAGCGCTGTAAGTAAATATTATGGACGAAACAATAAACTCCAGTGAGGGAATTCACCCCTCACTGGAATCAAAAGAGCAAGTGCAGATAATAGTAAAAGATCTCTGGAAGGTCTTCGGCCGCGACCCCAAGCGGATTTTAAAAATGAAGAACAAAAGCAAAGAGGAGATCCTGAAAAAAACAGGTTGTGTTGTCGCCCTGCGTGAAATCAACCTTTCCGTGAAAAAAGGGGAATTCTTTATTCTCATGGGGCTATCTGGAAGCGGAAAGTCTACACTAATCAGAAATTTTATCCGTCTTATTCCTCCGACAAGCGGCTCTATTTACATCAATGGAGAGAATATAAACAAAATGAATCAGGAGCAGCTACTTCAGTTCAGACGGAAGACCTTCGGTATGGTTTTTCAACACTACGGTCTGTTGCCACACCTGACCGTACTGGACAACGCAGCCTACGGGCTCAAGGTAAAAGGAATGCCCCAGGGTGAGCGTTATGCAAAAGCTATGCGGACACTGGAGACTGTCGGTTTAAAGGGGTGGGAGGATTACTATCCCGATTCACTTAGTGGCGGTATGCAGCAACGTGTGGGCCTTGCCCGGGCACTGGCAAATGAGCCCGAAATACTGCTGATGGACGAGCCCTTCAGCGGACTTGACCCGCTGATCCGCCGGCAGATGCAGGATGAACTTGTAGAGCTTCAGGCATCGCTGAAGAAAACAATTATTTTTGTCACCCACGATCTGCATGAGGCGCTGAAACTCGGCGACAGAATAGCTATTATGCACAACGGCAGTATAGTTCAGGAGGGGACTCCTGAGGAAATTGTAACTCAGCCTGCAGACGAATACGTACAGGAGTTTGTGCGTGATGCATCCCCGGCCAAAGTTATAACAGCCGGCAGCATTATGGAAGAACCAAATATGCTGCTTTATGACTGGGAAGGTCCGAAAACAGCTTTAACGCTCCTTCGTAAAAACAACCGCCGTTCTGCTTTTGTTGTGAACAGGCTGCGCCAGTTCATGGGTGTAACAACCGAGGAAAAGCTGGAAAGACTGATTGCAGATAATCTGACCAAAAATGGAATTCCCGAGTCAATAATCCGGAAGGTACCAACGGTAACAGAGGATACCGTACTCGAAGAACTCTTCCCTATAGTTTCAGAAAATCCATACCCGATTCCGGTGGTGGATGAAAAGGGGCGTTTTAAGGGCAGAATAACTACTGATCAGATTTTTGAGTCAATAAGTCCGCTCGAAGGAGACGATAATGTTTAAATTTCCTGAGTTTATAACAATACCGCTTGCAAAGTGGATCGATATTTCTATGGAATGGCTCCTTCAAAACTTTGACACTTTTTTTGACGCTGTGGGCCTTGTAATATTGCAGGTTGTAAGCGGTTTTGAACAACTGCTCCTTTTTCTTCCATGGTTTATAACCATCCCGCTTGTTGGTCTTGCAGGATGGAAAGTTATCGGCAAATGGAAGACCGGTGTAGTTTTTATGATGCTGCTGGTAATGATTGGAGCATTCGGCTACTGGGAACTTTCTATGAGGACTCTCAGCCTTGTTTTGAGCTCTGTATTTTTTTCTATAATTATTGGAATACCTACGGGAATAAAGATGGCCCGAAGCGACAGGTTTGAATCTTTTCTTAAACCGCTGCTAGATGCCATGCAGACAATGCCGAGTTTCGTTTACCTGATACCCGCACTGATGTTTTTCGGTATGGGGAAGGTACCGGCCATGTTCGCAACAATCATCTATGCTGTTCCGCCTGTTATAAGGCTGACTAATGTCGGTATAAGGACTGTTGATGTGGAAGCTGTGGAGGCAGCAATGGCTTTCGGGGCTACACCCCGCCAGATTCTCCTGGACGTACAGCTTCCCCTTGCAAAACCGTCAATTATGGTTGGTGTAAATCAGACGACCATGATGGCCCTTGCTATGGTTGTAATCGGATCAATGATCGGAGCAAAGGGACTTGGCATGGAGGTGCTTCTGGCAATCAGCCGTATAGAAGTGGGACGCGGTTTTGAGGCCGGCCTGTCCATTGTTTTTCTGGCTATCATAATCGACAGAATTACCTACTCTCTTTCACAGACAAACAAATAAAATTATGCAGCCATTGCTCATATTGACAGCGACTGCATTTTAAATACTAATTATGCATACCGGCACAAGGGCCGGTATTTTTATTATTTACCGCTCCGGTTATATATCCAGTCCGCGCGACCACTTCTTTGCCATGGCAATGAGGAGCAGCACAGGCGGAGATCCAGGGGAGCGGGGAAATACACTGGTATCACATACATAAAGATTTTTTACTTTGTTAACAGCGAAATTTTCATCTACCACTACTCCCATGGCCGCAGAGCCACCGGGATGACCGCCAACCATGCTGCATGTTGAAATACTGTCAGGTTCGCACCCGGCCTTGATCAGTATCTTTTTGCACAGGTCGTTTCCCATCTGCATGTGCTTCTTATCATTGTCCGTCATGGGCTTTGATATTTTACCGTTTGTTTTTATCCAACCCCTGCTCTCGTCAGCGATTTTGGTAAACATACCCATAGAATGGGTATTTTTTTTGCGATACTTCATAACATTCTTTAAAAAAGTCCGGCCCCTGATCATCTGCGCAAGCCAGGCACCCTCGCCCTTTGAATTACCTAACATAAAGTGCTCATTCTCCTCAAACTGGGTCGAGGCATGTGTAAAAGTCATGCCATGCCAGGGTCCCTTTTCCTTTGTAAAGCCCACCAGTACATCCATGGGATCAATAAAAAAAGACTTGCCCGCTTCTTCTATGCCGGACTTCTGAAGGATTACAGGGGTGCTCATACCTCCGGCAGCCAGAATGACCGTTTCAGCATAAAGCTTTTCAGGAACATGTTTGGGCCCCTTCACCCTTACGCCCACAGCGCGCCCGTCCTTAATAAGTACCTCTTCCACTTTTGTTTCCATGAGCAGGTCCGCGCCATTAGGCCATGCCATGGCCTTGTGTACGAAATCCCGGGCGGTCCACCGGGCATTAATACTGCACCCGGACATGCATGAATCGCATTTCGGATTACACCTTGTTGAATCTATAAATTTCAGCTGGGGCTCCATTTTTATACCCATAGAATCAGCGGCTTCAACGATCCGCCTGGTGCCATTCCAGCCTTTCATGAATGCATCCGGGAAAGGCGCGAGGTTCAATTCATCAATGGTTTCCTTAACCATAGCCTCCAGGTTCATGCCTATGGCTTTCTGAAATGACTTTGTGGGCCTGAAGGCGTTTCCGCTGAACACTGCGGATGACCCCCCTAAAGTGAGTGAACGGTCTATGAGCATTCCCTCTTTTGAGCGGGAAAAGAAAAGGTGTTTGTCATAAAGATTTTTATAAGTATTAATCACACCAAGACCCACGGGATCTTCTTTCCCCATTTCAATCATCAGAACACGTTTGCCTCTTTTTTTTAATTCCAGTGCAACCGTTGCTCCCGCCGGTCCCGATCCGACAACAATGACCTCCTGACTTCTCTCTCGTACTTTTGCCAAACATGTACCTCCTTTATTATAAGGGAAGGACTGCCGGGGCCGCGCCCTCCGGTCTTCCCCATATTTCTAATTATCTCTGGTAACGCCGGCTTAAATATTCCTATTACATACATGCCATTATTCTATTTATATACGGGGAAATACTGTTCCCATGATCAGTATGGTTCTATTCATGTTCTCCATGTTCGCACCTGTTCAGCAACGGCTGCTTCAGGGATCATCTTATTAGTAATGATACAGAAAACTCCGCGCTTTAAAACACTCTGGCCTCCTGAACAACTCTCAATTCAGGATCCCGACAGAAAGCCACAGGCAGACATTTTCACAACATCCTTACCGTCTGTCTGCCGATGAACATCCCCTTCACACTATCGACGTAACACAAACCGTGCCAAAAAGCTTCGACTGACATACAATCATCTATCAGAAGTCGAATATAGTTATATTCTTGAATATATTATACCCAAATGGCATAAAGCGATAATATTTAACAAATACTTTAAACTGCTTATAAAAGTATACTTAAATTAACTAAACATCTTTTTAATAAATGTCAATATTAATTTTTAATTAATTGAACATTCATTTAATAAAATTTATGATATTAATTAATACAACATAAATGAAATATTTATCTGAACAGTATAATCTGCTTTTACGTTTAACTGTATAATTCAGCAAGAAGGCAGATGAAATAAGGTTTATATAAAAATTATTATTGCAGATGATTAGCCGGGAAGTATGTTATATTATATGATATTATATTCTGCGGTTTTAGTTTTTGAAACATTCTGAAATATCACTTAAGGAGATATTCATATGAATACACCGGTGAAAATTATTCTTATAATAGTCATAGTAATTATTGTTGTACTTATTCTCATGTTCTTTCTCGGAAGAAAACGCCTGAAGGAGCAGGAATCTACTGACATTAAGCTTGAGCGCCTTATACAAGAAGGAAAATATGCGGCTGCAAAGTGTATTATTCAGTCTGATGTGATCTATCATGATCGTGTCGCCCTGGGCTCAGAGCAAAAAAAGCACCTGCAATATCTTGATGGTCTGGTAAAACAGTGTGATGATAAAATGATTCAGACGAACATGGATGAGACAGCTGAATTGGGAGATTATATTATCAGCATCATTCCTGATATTGATATCGTTCAGTTTGGTTTTATCCTGAAATATTGTAATCCTGATCTGAATTATCAGAATGATACCGGGTTAACTTTCCTCATGGCAGCCTGTTCTCACAAGCGCCTCCAAATAGTTGAGCAGTTAATAGACAGGAAAGCAGATGTTAATAAAACGGGCAATGATGGAAAAACCGCACTTATAATTGCCTGTAACACCGGCAATTATACACTTGTAAAACTGCTGATTGAGCGAGGAGCTGATGTCAGGCATCGCGACAGGGAAGGTAAAACAATGATCGAGCAGGTCAATACCGATTCTGATGATTATACTAAAATTTTAAGTTTACTGGTAGAATCCGGGGCTGAAACCAGAAAATAAAGATGAATGACAATTTTGATGAAGAACTCCAACCGGTGCTGATGGAGGTATATTATACCATGTCTGTTTCCCCGGCAACTGCATTTCGCGCTCTACACATACACCCTGAGCGAACATCCTTTTAACAACGGAAATAATCATATTATTCTGTGTTGACAAAATAATTAAATTTCAATAGCAATTAACAAATTTTTATTATGGAAATTAATTGTGAAAAAATTTTTTATAGCAACTCTTATCATATGTTCTACACCTGTTTTTGGCGACATCTGGGAAATTAAAAAAATAATTTATACTCCTTACACTCTTGAATCCATTACTATTCCATCCTGGATCAATAAAAAATATTTCGGTCGGGAAGATGAGGAAAAACAGTTTTATTATTCTGGCAAGCTTAAGGATCAAAAAGGAACAACCATCTTCCTTCTGGGTGCAAAAACATGGGACGTTATAGCATGTGAGATACTGATTCATGAAACAAAACTCTACACAGATGAAAATAACAATTCCTATCTGTACAGGCCGGAAGAACTTGCCCGGGATATAAAGGCAGTTGAACATAGAATTGAATTATCAGGTTTTAGAACCTATACATCCGGCAGTCTCTTTGATTATTACAAAAAAAAACATCCTCGTTTAACAATGATAATTTTTACTCACAGTTATGTTTCAGTCTGGCACCTTAAGCAGGGACAGGACGACAAAGCCCTGAATGTAAATTATTAGCACTTCTCCTGAGCCCTCTAAATTACCCTGTTTAAACTTTTTTGATACAGGAAACTCCTCGTATTTAAACACTAGCTGTCCCCTGAAAAATTTTAAATTAAGGCTCCCGGATACCGCAGTCAGATATTCTCACAATTTCCCTACTGTCTCTCTGCAGGTTTACATCCCTGTCGAAGCGGACATGCCGAAAAGCTTCGACGTACCTGCACACCATCACTTACCTGTGCAGGGCATAGCCCGTACCGAAGTACGCTCAGCAGAATATAGTTACATGATGCGCCCAGGATGGCCACCTATTTGATAAAACGGTAATTGTTCTTTTTATCTGCTATAGTTTCTCTCCATATTGGTATATGTGTGACATACCGCTAATACTGGACACAAAGCAACAATCTGGATATACTATAAGAAACAGTAAAAGAACAGGGTATATGCCATGAACAGCATTATACGTTATTTTATGGAGAACAGACTCCTGATCAATCTCACAATTCTTTTCATAATTTTATCAGGCCTTGTGAGTTCATTTAAAATCAAGCAGGATGTTTTTCCCCTGACAGATATTGACACAATGATAATTAGTGTTATCTATCCGGGTGCAAGCCCGTCGGATGTGGAGATCAATACTGTTATTCCGATTGAAGAAGAGCTCTCACGCATACAGGGCGTGCAGGAATATATATCCCTGTCAATTGATAATGGCGCCCTGCTCTACGCATACCTTGATCAGGACATTGATGAAAAACAAAAAATAAAGGATGAAGTCTACAGAAAAATTACCAAGAGCTATATACCCGAAATACCTGGTGACGTTGAAGAGATAACCATAGTTGACGCCAATCCAAAGCAGATGGCTGTCTTTTCAGTAAGCCTTTCCGGGAAGGAGGGGAAATCATTCACTGAAAAAGAATTATATGATGCAGCTTCCTCACTTGAAAAAAAATTCCTGAGAATTAACGGGGTCAGTGAGATCCGGAAATCAGGTTATCGCGACAGGGAGATCCATATTGACGTGAAACCTGACAGAATGAAAGACTATTATGTATCACTTAACGATATAGTACGGAGTATACAATCACGGAATATACGATCAACGGGCGGCACCATTCAATCAGTCCACAAAGAACAGAACATAGTCACCATTGGCCAGTTTTCAGATCCAAGGGATGTGGGGAATGTCATTATTCGCTCGAATTTTGAAGAAAAAAGAGTACGGATAAAGGACATCGCCAGGGTTCGTGACAGTTTTAAAAAAGAAACTGTAAAGCTTACGGTGAACAATGAAAAATCAGTCGTGCTGCAGTTTGTAAAAAAAGAAAACAGCGACGTTGTAAAAACAATTAATAATATTAAAACATATTTAAAAACCAACAGAGATCTTGTTCCTGATAGTTTCAAAATAACAGTCATAGATGATAAATCACTTCAGATAGACTCCCTTCTGAATATTGTTCTTTCAAACGCCGCTATAGGTTTTATTCTTGTACTTCTTTTTATGTTTATCTTTCTTGATTTGCGCACCTCATTCTGGACCGCTTTCGGTATTCCCGTAAGCTTACTTATGGTCATAAGCTATATGCATCTAACCGGGCTTTCAATAAACATAATATCCCTTGGAGCCATCATTACTGTCCTCGGAATGATGGTTGACCATGGAATAGTCATTGCTGAAATAATATACGAGAAAAGGAAAATCGGGCTGTCCCCAATCGAGGCCGTAGCTGAAGGAATGAAAATAATATTAAAACCCGTTTTTGTTACGATCATAACAACCATAGTAGCCTTCCTCCCATTGCTCTCTGTTAAGGGTATGATGGGAAAATTTGTTTATATATTTCCTATTATTATTACTGCAACCCTGATCGCTTCTTTTATTGAAGCGGTATTTATCCTTCCCAATCATCTTGTCCATGGCACGGTTAAAGATGAAATCAAGGAAGAAAAAAAATGGTTCACCCGCATCATGAAGGTATATGAGTCACTATTGGAAAGGGCGCTGAAATTCAGATATATTGTTGTACTGGCCTTTCTATTACTCCTCATTGGAACAGTATTTATTACGAAACAAACAATCTCGGGATTTGTGCTTCTATGGGATGATTCAGCCGACGGCATATACATTAATCTGGAAATGCCTGAAGGAACGAGCCTGAATAAGACAGAAACTGAAACAGCAAAAATAGAAAAAATGGTTCTGCAAAAAATATTCCCTAAAGAACTTCAGAGTATTCAAAGGAACACAGGTCATCATACCGTAAAAAGAATCAATTCAAAAGGAAATAGAGAAAACTGGTCTCAGATTGTGGTTAATCTTGTTCCGAAAGCAGAAAGAAAGCGGTCTGCCCATGATATAATTATTGCTCTGAGTAAAACAATCAATGCAAAAAAAATCAGTGATTTTAACAAAATATCATATCGGGAACGCGTTCTCGGGCCTGCCCCGGGTGATGCCGTTGATATTAAAATAATCAGTGAAGACAATAAGAACGGGATAAAACTCATGAATGAGATCATAACTGTTCTTAAGGGTATTGCAGGAGTCAAGGGTATTGACCATGACCAGAAACCGGGAAAAGAAGAACTCATTGTTGATATAAACTATGAAAAACTCGCAAAGGTTGGATTAACTGTTGACACAGTGGCTAACACCGTAAGAACCGCTTATGAAGGCGCAGTGGCCACTTCAATACAAACTGCTGATGAGGAACTTGATTTTAAGGTTAAAATTGATGACTCCTATAAAAGAGACAGTAAATTCCTTAAAAGTCTGCTTGTTCCCAATTCAACGGGCAACCTCATACGACTGGGTGAGATCGCGAATATAAAAACAGAAAAAGGAAAGTCTGTTATCAATCATTATAATGGTGAAAAGGTCATCACCATAACAGCAGGCATTGACAGGAATAGTACCACTTCATCAAAAGTCATGCAAACAGTTAAGCAAAAATTTAATGGTATATCTCAAAAATATCAAGGAACAGAGATAATTTTTGGCGGTGAATCAAAGGAAACGCAGAAATCGATTGGTGATTTAAAAATAGCCTTTATTCTGGCACTGGTTCTTATTTATTTTATCCTTATCATGTTATTTAAATCTCTTTCTCAGCCTTTTCTTATTTTAATTACCATCCCATTCGGTTTGATTGGGGCCCTCCTGGCCTTTAGCATACACGGTATTCCTCTTTCATTTATGGGAGTTGTTGGCATTATAGGACTTTCCGGAATAGTGCTGAATGACAGCGTTGTCATGGTTGACTTTATTAACTCCATAGTTGCGGATAAAAAAAATGAAGATTCATATAAGATTAGCAGCCTTATTATAGGCGGAGCAAAAGAAAGGTTAAGGCCTGTATTACTTACAACACTCACAACAGTTGCTGGATTAATGCCAACAGTATACGGTATAGGCGGTGACGCTAAATCCCTTGTTCCCCTGGTAATGGCAATCTGTTATGGCCTGCTTTTTGCAACCTTTCTCACACTCCTTTTTCTTCCTTCTGTTTACATGATTAATTATGATATTAAAAAATTATTCAGCTCCAAATAACTCTGTACTATCAGTTAGTTCCCCCTTCAGAGGCGGAGGAAAGAGGATGTTCACCTCACATTTAATGAGAAAAAAAATATCTTAATTATTAAAAGATGAATTTGTCAGACAGGTTGCTCCCAATCGACATCCCAGCTTTTATCTGAAAAGAAATTTTCAAGTTCTCTTTTACTGTCAGCCCAGTTATAAAAATGTTCATCCTTATTCCAGAAGGAAACCAGATATCTATCCGCAGTTGTAGTTTCGACCTTTATAAACCAGCCGGGATTTTGGCCTTTTCTTATTATGCCGACAGTATCGAATTGAATTTCACTCATTGTACCACTCCGGATATGTTTAATCTTTAAAATCAGGTTTATCTCAGATATTATAAAATCTTTTGAAGTACAAACAATAAATATATTAAATGATACAGTTAATGCCTGCCTGACTTTAAGTCCTGGTAATTGTTCTATAAATTAGATTTTTCAGAGGTATTTTACAGATAATACTATTTATCATAAACTGGTTGTAACGGAACAATCAAAACCTACTGTAATAAACTGCAATAATCAGGCATAAAAAAACCCTCTTCTTTTGGAAGAGGGTTTTTGAGTTTTTTTACGGTTAATTTA
>ERZ795057.449-NODE-449-length-43214-cov-7.847587_pt1 | contig 43214 bp, 39 predicted proteins | sample MGYA00375141_ERZ795057 | MGnify/ENA primary metagenome ERZ795057 (study PRJEB30186, sample SAMN05720163) | activated sludge metagenome | isolation source: Anaerobic digester | place: Hong Kong | collected 2015-01-26 ...
GCAAAAAGGTAGAAAGAGATAGCAAGGGCCTCGATTCTGTGAAATTCCATTCCCTCTACGCGCATTCCCTTTGTGCTCAATATCAGTATAATCAGTTCATTAACGGTTGTGATTATACTTAAAATTCCAATCAGGACAATCCCCCTGTATATCTTCTTGCCTGTATATATGTTGATATATATTGCAAGAAGAGTCCCCATGAGTATAATGCCTGTGAAACAGGAAAGAAGAAATATTGAAATTGTAACAATGGTATTCATGATTTATAAAAATATTTAAGCAAAGATTTTATTTTTCCGGTTTTAAAGTTCTTTAATAATGCCGCCGAGTTTTGCGGAATTCACTGCTTCCATGAATTCCTCGCCCAGCAACCTGCTTTTATCAATTACCTCATGCCAGTAAGTGAGTCTTTCCCTGTCCCTTCCGGCGAAGGTGACAAAGTCTGTCCTGTCAGGGATCTTCCCGTACGGAAGAGATTTCAGAAATTTTTCTGAAGGAGCCACGAGGACCACGTTTTTAAGTAAACCGGGATCGTGTTTTCTCCATTTGATACTCTTGTCAAGCCACCCGGGGACAATCCTGCAGCTGAAGTGAGGGTACAGGACAATCCCCTGTTTTATCCCGTAATCAAGGTTCAGGTGGTAATCGGTAATCCCGCCGTCTCTGTATGTGCCTGACGGGGCTCCATCAATATCCCGGATCCCCTCCATGGCAAAGGGTATTGAACCTGATGAGAGAATGGCCTGCCTGAAGTTTTTCTCTGAAAGAGGAATCCTGAATTCATCACCGAAGTTGAAGGCAAATGGAGGCACGCTCCTCTCTGTGTAGAAAAGGGTCCGCGTGAATATTTTAAGAAGAATCTTTCTGCTCGCGATATTAAGGAGTGCTGAGGGGATAAATGATGCAGCAAGTGCGGTTTTCCCCCGCATCGCAGAAAGGCCGGTGCATCTGGCCGAGATTATACCCAGGTGTACACTGGACCTGTTCAGTATATAATCAATATCTTCCGCGGAGAGGTATTCATCAAGTATCCTCAGACTCTCATCCGTGACATCTTTCTCTGTCGGTTTCGAATCGTAGTGCTGTGAAAGGTATGATTCAACAAGCCTGCCGTGGGCCTCGGCCGGTTTTTCACATGCGTAAGCGGCGCCTCTCCAGGAGCCGATGGAAGAACCGAGGAAATAGAGGGTCTCTTTCCTTTTTTTGAACCAGCTGTTTAAGAGCACATTGTCAAATCCCGCAAGTGCAAGAAACTTCGGGCCCCCTGAAGCTCCGGCAATACCGGCAATCATCTCTTCATTCAGGCCTGAGTCATTTATTATCTCCGCGGCATTTTCACCCGCATATATTTCTATGTTGTCGAACATCCATCCTCCAGGAATTTTCCGCTTTTTGATATTGATTTATAGAGCTTAATATTTTCACAATATTTAAGGAAGCATTTTTTTATTTCTTTATGCATAATACGTGTAAATAGATATTTGCAAATTAACTAATCGGTTGATTAAATCCTGCCATTGTTTACTTTCCGGATTGATTAATCAGTTCAGAGCACAGAATAAAACGGAGATGATCGTTCTGAGTCGTTTAAGCAGAAGGAGATAACACCCGGCCGATGCCGCTGCAGGTGGCTGCTTTAAGCTGGCTGTAACAGTACATTTGTAGAGTTATGTTCAGATGTGATTATTTTTTGTGGTTGGAAGGGATTATTCCCAATCTTATAGTAATGCAAAGGTTTAATATGCTCCATTTGTTTAATCACCCTTGTAAGAAAAAAATCTTGACAATGAGCCGTGTATAAAAATATTGATTAAATCGATTTTCACTACGGGCGGTTAGCTCAGATGGTTAGAGCGCCTGCTCGACACGCAGGAGGTCACTGGTTCGATTCCAGTATCGCCCAATTCCTTCACCTGTTATTCCTATGCAGGTATCCCGCAGTGAAATGTAAATTTAATAGTCGAGGATACTACATTGAGCAACCTGATCAAAATAAAACTCCCGGATTCCAGTATAAAAGAGGTTGAAAGCGGTTCAACCATTTATGATATTACAGGCCTGATAGGGAAGGGGCTTCAGAAAGCCGCGCTTGCTGCTGAACTTGACGGAGTTATGACAGATCTCGCCACTGCAGTTACTAAAGACAGTGATTTAAGCATAATAACATTCGATTCAGAAAAGGGGAAGGATGTATTCTGGCATTCAGCGTCTCACGTTATGGCCCAGGCTGTAAAGAGGCTTTATCCTGATGCGAAATTTGCCATAGGCCCCTCAATTGAAAGCGGTTTTTATTATGATATTGACATGAAAAAGACCCTTACTCCCGAGGATCTCGATTCCATTGAAGCGGAAATGGCAAAGATCGTTGAGGAGAAGCTTGATATAAAACGTGAGGAGATGTCACGCGATGAGGCGATAAAGTACTTCTCTTCTATTGATGAAATTTATAAGATTGAACTCCTGAACGAACTGCCCGATGGCAATGTTTCTCTTTACAGACAGGGTGAGTTTGCAGATCTCTGCCGCGGGCCGCATGTCCGCAACACGGAACAGATAAAGGCGTTCAAACTCCTTTCCATAGCCGGAGCTTACTGGCGTGGTGATGAGAAAAACAAGATGCTTCAGCGTATATATGGTGTTGCTTTCACTGATCAGAAAGAGTTGAAGAAACACCTGGAATTTCTTGAAGAGGTGAAGAAGAGGGACCACCGCAAGCTCGGAAAGGACCTCGATCTTTTCAGCACTCACGAGGAAGTGGGCGCAGGTCTCATATACTGGCACCCGAAAGGGGCAAGGCTGAGAAATTTACTTGAGGAGTGGTGGAAGAAGGAGCATTTCAGGAACGGTTATGATATCCTTTATTCCCCGCATATAGGGCGCTCAACACTCTGGGAAACCTCAGGCCACCTGGGATTCTATAAAGACAACATGTACTCTCCAATGGAGATTGACGGGAACGATTATATAATCAAGCCGATGAACTGCCCGTTCCATATCAAGATATATCAGACCAGCCTCCATTCATACAGGGATCTCCCTTTGAGATGGGCGGAGCTTGGAACAGTTTACAGGTATGAAAAGTCAGGGGTTCTCCACGGGTTGCTCCGTGTCCGCGGTTTTACGCAGGATGACGCCCATATCTTCTGTACTCCTGAACAGATTGAAGACGAAATAAAGGAAGTCCTCAGGTTCTCCCTCTGGATGTGGAAGACCCTTGGATTCACCGATATAAAGGCATATCTTGCCACCAAGCCTGAAAAGAGCGTGGGTGAGCCGGAAAGATGGGAAACAGCTCAGGAATCTCTCCGTAAGGCGATTGAATCAGCCGATCTTAAAGTCGAAATGGATGAGGGAGGTGGCGCTTTTTACGGCCCGAAAATTGACCTGAAGGTTCGTGACGCCATAGGCCGTGAATGGCAGATGACAACAATCCAGTTCGATTTCAACCTTCCTGAAAGATTTGACATGTATTATATAGGCGAGGACGGGCAGAAACACAGGCCTTATATGGTCCACAGGGCCCTTCTCGGGTCAATTGAACGCTTTGTCGGTATACTGATTGAGCATTACAGCGGCAGATTCCCGGCATGGCTTTCTCCGGTGCAGGCAATACTGATAAGTGTATCCGAGGAACAGGCCGGTGCAGTAAAGGCCATTAAGAGAGATATGATTGAAAAAGGGTTCAGGCCCGAGGTTGATCTCCGTAATGAATCCATGGGGTATAAGATAAGGGAAGCTGTATCCCAGAAGACGCCGTATGTATGCGTAATCGGGAAAAACGAAGCTGAAAACGGAACCGTCTCTGTAAGGAAAAGAGGTGAAAAGGATTCGGTTACAATGAAAATAGATGAATTTTATTCGATACTTGAGGAGGATGTAGCGGAAAAAAGATAAGGCGGATAAAAAAGGGTTTAAAACTTGTAAATCGGCATAATCGTGGCATAAAGTTACCACTGATATAAAAAAATATACCCTGGGGATGAATTTTTTATTGATTTAAATCGGTATGTTGTTTCATTCTGACGTGAGAGATATTATTTTATACGGGGGTAATTTTGATAAACAAAGGTAAGTCGCCTGGTAGAGACAAGTTCGATAAGTTCAGAATAAATGAGGAGATAAACGCTCCGGAAGTAAGGCTTGTAGGAGAAGAGGGCGAGCCGCAGATAATCCCGATGAGCAAGGCTCTTGAAATGGCAAGGGAGAAAAATCTGGATCTTGTCGAAATTACAGCAAACCAGGATCCTCCTGTAGTAAAAATAATAGATTACAGCAAATTCAGATTTGATCAGATAAAAAAGGCCAAAGAGGCCAAAAAAAAGCAGAAAGTCATACATGTTAAAGAGATCAAGATGCGTCCGGCAATTGATTCAAATGACTTTCAGCATAAAGTTAATAATGCAAAGAGTTTTCTTGAGAAGGGTGACAAAGTAAAGTTTACATTGATGTTCAGAGGGCGTGAAATGGTCCATCCTGAACTGGGCTTTGAAGTAATGAACAGAATTCAGGAAGTCCTGAAGGATGTCGCGGTCGTTGAGAAGAAACCGGCCCAGGAAGGTAGAAATATCACAATGTTTATGAATCCTGTCTCAGCGCTTAAGAAAAACTGATATAATGACAATAAGCTTGAAAGAAGAATAAGGGGTAAAAATATGCCTAAACTTAAGTCTAACAGCGGGGCAAAAAAGAGATTCAGAATAACGAAAAACGGGAAAGTCTTGAGCGCAAAGGGGTTCAAAAGACATATTCTTGAGAAAAAATCTCCGAAACGCAAAATGAAACTCAGAGGAACAGCGACTGTTTCTGAATCTGAAGCAGCAAGAGTTAAAGCCATGCTTCCGTATGGCTGATTGGAAATCATCACAATTGAGTAGAGAAGAGGGTAAAAATGGCTAGAGCGACTACTGGTAGAATACACCAGAAAAGAAGAAAGAGAATATTGAAGGATGTCAAGGGATTCAGGGGCGCCAGGAGCAAACTGTTCAGGACAGCCAAGGATGCCAGAAGAAGGGCTCTCCAGAATTCATATAAGCACAGAAGACTGAAGAAGAGAGATTTCAGGGCACTCTGGATTATGAGAATTAACGCAGCGGCAAGATCATGCGGTATCTCATACAGCAGGTTAATCGGCGCTTTAAAAGCGAACAATGTTGATATCAACAGAAAGATGCTTGCGGAGATAGCGGTAAAGGATATGGACGCTTTCAGAAAGATAGTTGAAAATGTGAATAAGAAAGCAGCGTAACCAGTCAATTATTTAATGATAGGCTCTTTTATTAAAAGGATCAGCACCATAACAATGGTGCTGATTTTATTTTCACCCGGAGTTTATCCCCTTCCTATGAGCAGAACATGTTATACTGTCCCTGCGGATGTGCTCGACCTCTATATGGGGGAGGAATTAATAGCAGATGATAAAACCAGCAGAATTGATGTTATAAATATAGATCTCGGCCTGAATTATTATACTACTCTGGGCTGCAGATGGAGCTATCTTAACAGTGATTTAGCTGAAGAGAGCGGTGAATCGGGCGATATCCTTGTTGAATTATGGCGTTACACAGGGCGTTGTTTAAATGAAAAACTCGATACGGGCATAAGCTTTGCTGTGCGCATACCTTCCGGTCCTGATCCGTCAGAAGATGAAGAGTGGCGGAACCTTTCTGTGGGCAGGAATGAAATTAAAATAGGCCCTGTCTTTTCTTTTAATTTAACTGAAAAAGAGGTTTTGAGTTTCAACCTTTCCTATGTGTTAAGTGAGGGGGAGGGGGATGATTTTTACGGCGCATTGAGGGGGGACCTGCAGGAGCCGGATACTTATAAATCTTTTTTCGGGCTGAACCCTTTCTATGGTGATTCGTTTTTTTCCGGTGACAGGATCTCAGATGATTATTTCACTTCTGCATTATCAATTATTGAAAAAAGGTTATACCCCGCAGTCTTTTATGGTGAAATGGTTTATACATCCGGTAACTTCAGAGAGGAGAGAGAGGCTTCATCGGCGGACTCCGGCGGACCTTTGACCTTGCTTTCTACAGGGATTAAGTATTTTGTCAGGGATAGTGCTTTTCTGCATTTGAACGTAAATGTTAACCCTTTTTATTCACAGGGAGAGCGAAAATGGGGCGCCGGTGCCGGATTAAATATTTTTTTCTGAAAATCAAGTCTGCTTCATAATACTTGACGTATCTTTCTCTTTGGTTATATTGTATAGAGGAACGGGCATTATATTCAGATCTAATGTTAAAATGTTTAAGGGTATTTATTATTTTATTATACGGAAGCTATTAATTCCTGAAATGATTATGTCGATAAAAATAACAGGCTCGCTATTCTCAGTTATCTGAAATAGAAGAGACATCCGGGAGGTTATACAATGATTACAATGCAGCAGCTGGAAGAACTGGAGAACAGGGTAATAAAGGCCCTTCACCTTATCGGGGAATTAAGAACAGAAAACTCCAAACTTGAAAATGAAAATGAAACTCTGAAAAGTGAAGTTGAGGATGTAAAACTCTCTCTTGAAGAGAAAGAACAGGAAATAGAAAAGGTAAAAAGAGAACTCGAAGCAGCAACCAGGGAACTTAAAGACCTTAAAGACAAAGAGGATACACTTGAAAAGAAAATAATCAGTCTTCTTGGTAAACTCGATGTATTGCAGACCGGATCCGCCCCGGCAGCTACGGATTTTTATACGGAAACCTTCCCGTCTTCTGAACCTGTTGCCGGTTACGAGGAATCTCCTGCTGTAAGCGAGGAGGACCGGGATTTAATTATTGAATCTGATGAAGAGGCTGTTATTGCCGGGGATGGCGGTGAGCTGGAAAAAGAAGAGGATGAACTGAAGGTTGAAACAGTTGAGCCTGCAGGAGCGGCTGATAAAGATGAAGATGACGAGATTATAATTATAGATGACGAGGATGAGATATCTCTTCACGATGAACAGTCATCAGAGCCGGTTGCGGATGCCGGGAGTGATGAGGACGAAATTATACTTCTCGATGATGAAGACGAGATGGTGATTGAGGATGTCCATGATGAGGAGATCATTATAGATGATGAGGATTTTATCGTTGATGATGAACCGGAAAGAGCTGAAGTGGTTGAAGCTTCGCCGGCAGAAGATGACGATGAAATAATTATAATTGAAGATGACGAAGTAAAATAGAGACAGGAATAATTATGGAATCGAGTAAGGTAAAAGTAAATATTCTGGGACAGACTTATAGCATTAAGGGAGACGCTCCCCCTGAGTATATTATGCAGCTTGCCGACTATGTTAATGAAAAGGTTGAAGAGGTCAGCCGTAATGTTTCCAGCGTCAGTACTCTTCAAATGGCAATACTTGTATCTCTTAATATTGCTGATGAATATTATCAGTTAAAAAGAATTAATACAGGAATTGAAGGTGCGATTGAAGATAAGGCCCGGGCGATTATTTCACTACTTGACGAGGGACTTATCGGAGACATTTTTTCAGGTGCCGGTGCGGGATTGGAGCGGTAAACCTTATCATTCCATCCCCATAAGCCTCTATTTTAACCTGCTGAAGTCTGAACAAAGACAACGTATTTTGATGTATTCTGAAACAGAACTAATTCCTGAGTATATATTTTTGCACAAAATGATAGCATATTCCCCTGCAACCCCGGGTTGCGGGGGTAATAGAGTAATTTTCTGTGTCTCCGGGAGGCAAGGAGGTATTTTTTGAATATTTTTTATACGGCATCAGTCAATAATAGAGTTTTTTTGAGATTGTAGTACACCTGAGGTGTATAGTATTTTATTATTGTATATAAATGTTGAAAAAGTTAAAATATATTCATATTTTAATTGAATTATTACAGTATTCAAAATAATTAATCATGAAAGATTATTTAAAATTGCGATACAGGAGATTTTTAGTTTTTCAAATGTCCTGATTGCGGATAGTATTCAGTTATGGTGCTTTATATATTGTCCCGAAGAGAGGCTTTGTAGGCCTGGTGAAAGGGCGGAAATTTGTTTTATCTGTTTTGATTGTATATAATGTATACATAAAAATAAAAAGGTTTTAACAGGAAAAACCCGTATGGATGTGAATAAAATTATTCAGAAAGTAAAAAACAGTGACCCTGTTGAAGAAGAAACAATCGCAGCTGATGAAATTAGCGACAGTGAGGTAATGCAGCTTGTGAGCTTTATGCTCGATGAAGTTGAGTATGGAGTGGATATTCTCAGGGTTCATGAGATACTCAGGTATCCTGATATCACAAGATTACCAAATACACCTGATTTCATAAAGGGAGTCATAAACCTGAGAGGTAATGTTATCCCTGTTGTTGATGTCAGGATCAGGTTCGGATTCCCTAAAGGTGAAATAACTGATCTGACGAGGATTATTGTTGTTGAAACAGGAGGGAAGCAGGTAGGTCTTCTTGTTGATAATGTTTATCAGGTTGTACGGATACCTCTGACAAATGTTGATCCGCCATCTGAGCTTATAACAGGTGTTTCTGAAGATTTTATTACGGGAATAGGGCGTTTGAAGGATCGTCTTATTGTAATACTTAACATGTCACTTTCAATGTTTCTTGAAGAAATTGATAATAAAACAGCCATGGAAACACCTGGTGTTCTTTAATGGCTATATTAAAAATAATGGAGTTATGAGATATGTCATTTTCTCTGGGTGAATATCAGGATATTTTTCTTGAAGAGGCGGATGAGCTTCTTCAGGAACTCAACAAAAGCCTGCTGGTTCTGGAAAGAAATCCTGAAGATGAAGAAATTATAAATAATATTTTCAGGGCTGCCCATTCACTTAAAAGTTCAGCAGCGTTTGTGGGACTTAACGATTTGAGTGATCTTGCCCACAGGATGGAAAATCTTCTCCAGGGTATAAGAGATAAAACGAACTCTGTAACTCCTGAAGTAGTGGATGTTATTTTCAAATGTTTTGATGTTATAAATGAAGTAATTGAACTTATTGCTTCAGGTACTGAGCCTAAACAGGATCTTAAACCGTTACAGGAACGGATCAATCAGGTTAATGAAAGTTCTAAAATAAGCAACCTGTCAGAGGCTTCCCCGGAGGTGGCCGTTAAGCCTGCAGCTCCAAAGGTTTCAATTAAAACCACATTCACATCTTCTGAAAGCGCTGGAATTAAAGACGCTATTTCTGAAGGAAAAGATTGCCTTGAAATTACCGTAACGATTGAACAGACTGCGCAGATGAAATGGGTTAAAAGCCAGCTTATAGCCACAAACCTTGAGCGTGCCGGGGAGATCGTTAAAATAATACCCCCGATAGAAGAGATAAGCGCTGATGAGGCTATTAACACGTTTAAGATAATATTTCTCAGCGAACTTAATATCAGCCAGGTATACAGGGAATGTGATATTGATCAGATCGATAGTATAGAGTTAAGGCAGATTTCTACAGTTTTGAAAGAGGGACGTGAACTCCTTAAAATAGGAGCCCCTCTTACTGTTGAACTCCCGGAAAAAACGAACGTGGTTGCGGAAGAAGGCAGAACCATTGATAGTGATTTAGCTGAAATCATGGCCTTTGAAGATGATAATGACGAGGGGCAGGATGAAGGTGATGAAACAGAAGCCAGCCTGTTTGAGAGGAGAGTATCGGACGTTCCCGTTGATCATGACAGGAGAAAGGCCCCGATGCTCAAGACAGTCAAGGTGTCAATCGACAAGCTGGATCTTCTTCTCAATAATGTCGGTGAGCTTGTAATAGCTAATTCAGGTTTTTACAGGCTTTATGAAGAGCTTAGAAAGTACTCCGGTAACAAATCTGTTATTACAGAATTTAAAAACCGGATGGAGCAGATGTCAAGGATTGCCAAGGACCTCCAGACCGGAATAATGAAAACAAGAATGGTTCCCATCGGGCAGGTTTTCAGCAGGTTCAACAGACTTGTAAGGGACCTCGCGAAGGAGCATAAGAAAAATGTCGACCTGATAATCAGGGGTGAAGATACCGAACTTGATAAAAAGGTAATTGATGTAATAGGTGAGCCGCTGCTGCATCTGATTAGGAATGCTGTTGATCACGGTATCGAATCACCGGAAGAGAGGGCCCGCCTCGGGAAACCTGAAACGGCAACAATCAACCTGAACGCTTACCAGGGCGGGAACCAGATTTTTGTTGAGATAAGCGATGACGGCCGGGGGCTTGATCCGGAAGCGATAAAGGCTAAGGTCGTGGAGAAAAATCTTTCCACTCCTGAAATTTTAGCGAACATGGATGACTCTGATATATATAACTTTATTTTTATACCGGGATTTTCCACTGCGAAGATTATTACGGATATTTCGGGCCGCGGTGTGGGTATGAACGTAGTCAGGGAAATTGTTAATGAACTTAACGGTACGGTAAGTATTGAAACAGAGAAGGGTATGGGTACGCGTTTTATACTCACATTCCCTCTGACTCTCGCGATTATTCCTGCTATTATGGTCAAGGTGAGAAAGGAGGTCTACGCTATCCCTCTGTCGGATGTAATTGAAACTATCAAAATATCCCAGACTGATATTGCTACAATAGAGGGGCATGAAGTTATCAACCTGAGGGGGGAAATTCTGTCTCTTCTCAGGCTTAATGAATTTATAGGAATAAAGACCGCGCTTAAGAGTACAGAAAAGATCCCGGTTGTTGTTGTAGGTTTCGGCAACAGGAAGATAGGGCTTATTGTTGATTTCCTTGAAGGGAAGATGGAGATAGTAATAAAATCTCTTGAGCAGAACTATACTACAGTTGAAGGACTTGCCGGTGCCTCCATTCTCGGTGATGGAAGTATATGCCTTATTCTTGATATACAGGCGATGATAAATAAGGTAATTACACAGCAGGAGAAGCTGAGCCAGGAGGAGAGGGAGAAAATTGTTAAAGCCCGACTGGCGGACGTTGCTGAGGATGAAGTGATCCTGGAAGAGAAAGAGGAAACTCCTGAAATTGCAGCTGAACAACTGAAGGCTGAGACTGAATATCTGTCGGGATTAGTTAAGAAGGATGAAGTGTCTATGCCCGAAGCAGGAGGTAAGCCGAACTATGCATCTGATGTGTTCCTTTTTGATGATGAGAAAGAGAAATCCGGGCAGGAAGAGATAGCGGAAGCGGAGGAAACAGCCTCAGGCGAAGAGGCCGTTGAAGCCGGAGAAGCACCTGCTGGGGAAGCGGCAACGGAAAAAGAGGAAGAGGCCGGCGAAGCAGAGGAAGCTTCTGTCGAAACCTCCATCGCAGCTGAACCGGAATCAGCGGAACAGCCGGAAGTAAAAGAAGAGGAGTCTGTAGAAATTACTGTTGCTGTTGACGCGGCTGCGGAACTCAATGCAGAGCCGGTTGATTCTGAACTTGAAGATAAGGTGAAAGGCGCACTCACTGAATTCAGGGAAGAACTGAAACAGAATGTCGATCTTGCTGTAAGCAAAGGGGCACCTGATTCCCATATTGCGACAGAGTTAAATATAGAAAAGGAGGAACTTAATGAGTTCAGCCTTCTGTCAAACATGGGGGCAGCTAATGCTGCTGAGTCGATATCGAAGATACTCGCAAAAAGAATAGATCTGGCTATACCTGAAGTCAGACTGACCCCGGTTGAAAAGATTCCTGATTTTCTCGGCGAACTTAATGAGCCTTATATAGGCGTTATGCTGGGGATAGAGGGGGAAATAAACGGAACATTGTTGCTTCTTCTTACTGAGAGCGTGGGATTTGAACTTGTGGATATGCTCTACGGATACAGCTCTCAATCAACGAAAGAACTGAGTGAAGACGGTATCTCTGCTCTTAAAGAGCTGACAAATATTATAGGTGCATCAATTCTTAATATTTATGCTGAAAAATCAAACCTTGTGGTTAAGCCCAATGTTCCGGTTTTTGTTCATGATTTTCTTCAGTCTGTGATCGATTCAGTACTTGTGATGCACAACATAGAGCATGATTATGCCATTGTTATGGAAACTGCGTTTTATTTTGAAGATGATCAGGTGATGGGTAATCTTATGATTCTCCCGGAGACTGAATCACTTAAAATCCTGGTTAAAGGATTTAAGAGCAATGTCTGAAAAGATTAAAGTCCTCGTCGTTGATGATTCATCTCTCGTCAGGAAGATAATCACCGATATACTCGACAAGGAAGATGATATTACGGTTGTGGGAACAGCCAATAACGGCAAGACGGCAATATTCAGAAACCAGGAGCTTGAGCCGGATGTTATAACCATGGATATCGAGATGCCTATTCTCGATGGACTCGCCGCCCTGAAGCACATTATGGGTTCCAGACCGAAACCTGTGATAATGATGAGTGTGCTGACTCAGCACGGTGCTGACGCTACTTTCAAGGCTCTGGAACTGGGGGCTGTCGATTTTGTTCCGAAACCATCCTCCCTTCTCTCAATGACTGTCGAAGAGATAGGGGACCTGCTTGTTAAAAAAATCAGGTCTGTTTATAATTCCAGACTTAATGTTCATAAACTTCCTGAAACCGGACATGCAGAAGGTTCAGGCGGAGCATTCAGTGGAACATTAAAAGAGGTTTCTGAAAAAATTGTGGCAATAGGAACCTCTACGGGGGGGCCGTCAGCTCTTATAAATGTATTCAAAAAATTTCCGGATAAGTTTCCTTCTCCGGTTCTTGTTGTTCAGCATATGCCCGAGGGGTTTACAACTGCGTTTTCCAAGAGGCTTAACGACAGCTCAACCCTTTCCGTTAAAGAGGCTGAAGATGGAGATGATATTTTGCCGGGACATGGTTATGTGGCCCCGGGACATTCGCACATGGCCCTTGTGAAGAGAGGGGACAGGTATAAGATCAGGATTTTTAAAGCAGAAAAAGTTTCAGGGCACATGCCTTCTATAGATGTTCTTTTTAATTCGGTTGCTGAAAATGCAGGGAAGAGTTCGGTCGGTGTCATTATGACCGGAATGGGAAGAGACGGGGCTGAAGGTCTTTTGAAAATCAGAAAAACAGGCGGACATACAATAGCGCAGAATGAAGATACATCCGTTGTTTATGGTATGAACCGGGTTGCTGTTGAATCGGGTGCTGCTGAGGAAGTTGTAAGCCTGGGTAATATTACTGATCAGATTATAAGTTATTTATAGTTTTATTAAAGTAGAATTATGCCCGGAGGGATTTGTTTCCGGATCCATATATTTTGAAGGTTAACATTATAAAATTTAATATGACTGGATTTGTTCTAAAAAAATTTTTATAATGGATTGACATATAACCTATCGATATTTATACTATAATAAAAGACTACGGAGTTTTAAAATGGCAAGAGTGTTGATTGTAGATGATGCGAAATTTATGAGAACCCTTGTGAAAGATGCCCTTGTCCCTGCCGGACATGAAATAATTGGTGAAGCGGAAAACGGAAACGAGGCAGTAGAATTATTTAAAAAACTCAAACCCGATCTGGTAACCATGGACATCACCATGAGAGAAAAGGATGGAATTGAAGCTGCGGGGGAAATTCTCTCTACTGATCCATCTGCGAGAATAATTATGGTTACAGCTCTCGGCCAGGAAAGCCTCTTGACTAAAGCCATTAAACTCGGAGTTAAGGATTTTGTTGTTAAGCCATTTCCACCTGAAAGACTTCAGAAAGCAGCGGAAAAGGCTCTTTCTTAAAACCGGATTTAAACTGTTTATAATATTAATTTGTGTGAACCCTCAAACCCCTTAGTTGTTAGGGGGTATTTTTTTTAATTAAAACCGATCCGTGAAGTGAATAATATTAAATGACTGAGAACAGTACAATAATTCCAGACAACCAGGAGAAAGAGAACGGATATATCATTAATATTGAAAAGTTCAGCGGCCCTCTTGATCTTCTTTGGGAACTGATAAAAAAATCAAAAATTGATATAACGGAAGTTTCTCTTTCGAAAATAACTGAACAGTATATAGCGTTCCTGAAGCTGATGGAAGATATGGATGTAAAACTGGCTTCAGATTTTATACTTCTTGCTTCTGAGCTTATCTTTTATAAAAGCAGGGCTCTCCTCCCTGCCGGAGATGTTGATGACGAATATTTTACCCAGCCTCTTCCTCCGGAGCTGATTCAGAAACTTCTGGAATATAAAAAATATCAGAAAGTCACGGATGAATTAAGGGGTATGTATGAGGTTCAGAATAATGTTTTTATAAGAAACAATGTTCTGGATGAGCTTGGAGAGGAGGAGTATTATCTTGATGTTTCCCTCTATGAGCTTTTAAAGGCATTTTCAAATGTTTTAAACTCTACTAATGAGGTTGAAACAGGGGAAATAATATTTGACGAAATACTGGTCAGCGACAGGATTGAATATATAACAGAACTGTTGAAAGAAAAAGATATGGTTCTTTTCACTGAGATTTTTTCCGGAAGGCCTACAAAGGCAGAGGTAATCGCAACATTTCTTGCAATGCTTGAAATGTCGAAAACCCTGATGGTAAAAGTCCAGCAGCATAGAGTATTCGGTGAAATCAGAATACTCCGTAATTTTACCCTTGAAAATATAGAAAACTGAACATCAGTAATAACTGTATAAAGGGATGACTCAACACTCTGGTATGATTCTGTCGTTATATATATTTGAGAAGTTATGATGTTAACGGCATACAGCCTGATTGTATAAATAAATGGTGGAGTAAAATCCGGGTTGTATTTTTTATAATGGTAAGGATATGGGAGAATCTGAAAATAATAATCAGATAACAGATGATGAGCAGCTCGATGAGCAGGAGCAGGAGCTGGTTGCTGAGGATGAGGCTGATAGAGAGCATTACCTTAAAAGTCTTTTTGAGGCAGTGTTTTTCCTGAGTAATGAACCTGTGCCGATCAGTTTTTTCGTGAAAAATTTCATGATCGATCCGACACAGACAAAGATTATTATCGATTCCCTCGTTGATGAATACGAGGAAAGGGATGGCGGTATACGCCTTGCGGAACTCTCTAACGGGTACCAGTTTGTCACAAACGCCCGTTTTGCGGAGCAGTTAAGGCATGCCCTGGGTTTGCGCAAGAGAGAGAGTCTGTCGAAGGGTATGCTTGAGACCCTGGCAATAATAGCGTATAAACAGCCGATAGTCCTTGCCGATATTGATGAACTCCGGGGGGCTTCTTCAAGGATGATGGTGGCCAACCTTATGAAAAGAAATCTTGTTAAGCCTGTTGGAAGAAAAGAGCTTCCAGGCAGGCCCCTCGCTTACGGGACGACAGATGAATTTCTGCGTTATTTCGGGCTTAATAAACTTTCGGATCTCCCCAAACTGTCGGAAATAAAAGAATTTTCAATAGATTTAGAGCAATAATGAAAAACGGAAAAAGAATTACAGTAGCGGTGGATGGACCTGCCGGTTCAGGAAAGAGCAGTGTATGCCGCAAAACAGCGCTTGAACTGGGCCTGCAGTATATAGATTCCGGCGCAATTTACAGAGCTATCACCTGGTTTTTTATGAATAATTATCCCGATTTCAGGAATGTTGAGGAACCGGCTGAAAAGCTTGCTGATGTCCTGATTGAACAGGAATTTTGCACTGATGGTAAGGCGAAAACATACGTTAATGGCAGTGATGTGTCCCTTTTAATTAGGGAGGAGAGTGTTGCGAAGAATATAAGTAATTTTTCTGACAATAACAGTATAAGGGAGTTTGTTAATTCTCTGCTTCGCGGATGGTCCGGAGAAAATTCAGTAATTATGGATGGACGTGATATCGGTACGGTTGTTTTCCCCCATGCTGACATTAAAATCTACCTGGATGCCTCCGTTGATGTGAGGACTACCAGAAGAGTGAAAGAATATGCTGATTTGGGAAAAAAAGTTGACGAAAATTCTATCAGAAATCAGATTATACAGCGAGACTTTAATGATCAGAACAGGGAGTTTGCTCCTTTGAAAAAGGCTGATGACGCTCTTTATATTGACACTTCAGAGATGACTTTTGATGAAGTTGTTGATAAACTTAAAGGACTTATTAATAGAATTTAATGATTTTGATAAAGTAAGGTGTAATTTATGACCCCGATTGCAGATGATAATTATGAAGCTATCGATATGGAATCTGTCGCTGATTCCGCACTGGAAGAGCTTCAGACCGGCATGATTGTCAAAGGTGAGATAGTAACTGTTGACTCAGGATATGCTTATGTGAATGTCGGCACCAAATCTGACGGAAGGGTGGCACTTGAAGAATTTGAAACTGCACCGCAAGTCGGTGAGGTATATGATGTCAAGCTAATGAATAAAAAGCTCGTTGACGGTGTTTACCATTTTTCAAGAAAAGCTGCCATTGCTGAAAAGGGGTGGAAAGAATTCATTGATTTTTATGAGCAGGGGAACAGGGAAATTACAGGCCGGATAAAATCTTCCAGTAATAAGGGTAAGATAGTGGCATGCGGGAACATGAATGTTTTTCTTCCCTATTCCCTTACAGGTGATCTTAAGACAATCGCTGAATCCGAAGAAGAGTATACATTTTTAATTAAAACAGTAGATTCCAGGAAAAAGTCTGTTGTTATATCAAGGAAGGATTATCTTGATGAGCAGAACAAGAAAAACTGGGAAAACTTTGCCGCAAAATACAAGGAAGGTGATATTGTAAGCGGTGAGGTTATAAAATTTGTAGAATTCGGAGCTTTTGTCCGCGTTGAAGGGCTTGACGCTCTGCTGCACAGAAATGATATGTCATGGAAAAAGGTTTTCAAACAGAGAAAACTACTGAAACAGGGTGAAGCCAGGGATTTTATAATTCTCTCGATTAACAGGGATGAAGGTAAGATATCACTCGGGCTTAAACAGCTGAGAAATGATCCGTGGCTTGATATAGAGGAAAGGATCAAAATAGATGATACAGTTAAAGGGAGAGTGGTGACTCTCACTGCTGTCGGGGCATTTATTCAGATTGATGAAGATATTGAAGGTTTCCTGAGCAACTCCGAGCTTTCCTGGACCAAGAATAATGCTGATGTTAAGGATTATTTTGAGAAAGGGGCAGAGGTGGAACTTAAAGTCCTTAACATAAACAGTGAGGATAAGAAGATATCATTGGGATATAAGCAACTGTTGCCTAACCCCTGGAGCACAATAGGGGAAAGATTTCCTGTCGGCTCTACTCACACCAAGGCTGTAAGGAAAATAGTAAAATTCGGTGTTTTTGTTGAGCTTGAAGAGGGTATTGACGGGCTGGTTCATATTTCCGATATTTCATGGGATGATAATGTGAAAGAGCTTAACTCCATGTTTAAAGTCGGGGAAGATGTTGAGTTTAAAATACTTGATATCAATAAAAGGGACATGAAGATTTCATGCGGGATCAAACAGCTTATGAAATCTCCCTGGGAATCTATCAAGGAAAAATATCCTCCAAGAACAAAAGTTCAGGGAACAATATCAGGTATAACCCAGTTTGGAATTTTTGTCAAACTTCAGGATGATGTTGAAGGTCTTGTTCACATTTCTGAGGTTTCAAGAAACAGAATTGATAACCTTGAGGATTATTTTAAGGTGGGGGACAGTGTAGACGCTGTGGTGCTTGATGTGGATACTGACAAAAAAAGGCTTTCTTTAAGTATAAAACATTATGAGATAATGTCTGAAAAAGAAGAAGTAAATAAGATTCTGAAAAAAACCAGTCCTAATACCGTGACACTTGGTGATATTATCAATATCGACCTTGGAGATAAGAAATAATTATGGCCGCTAAAAGAAACAAAGGCAATATAGAGATTGAAAGAAATGTCATTGAGCAGTATTTAATGATTGCCAGGGATTTTCTTAAAGGAAACAGCAAAATCGTGAAGTTATCTGCAGCAGGAATTACTGTTTTTGCAGTGTTGTTTCTTTCGTTGTTTGTATATATCGAGGGTTCTGCTTCTTCAAATTTTAAAAGTTATGAATTGATTATTGATTCATACAGGATGAATCCTTCTGACAGGGCGGTAAAGGATAAAACCATAGCAGATCTCCGCGCGCTGGCTGACAGGACATGGTTCGGGCAGACACATGAAATGAGTTTATACATGCTGGGTAATCTTCTTTATGAAGATGAAAAATATGAAGAAGCTTGCGAAATGTTTAATTCATTTATGAAAAAATCATCAAGCGACAGAATTTTTGTTCCAGTTGCAGTTATTAAGGCGTCAGTCTGTCTTGAAGAACTGGGTAAAACTGATGATGCGCTGGTTCTTCTTCAGAAATTTGCAGAGGAAAATGACGATTCAATTGTAATGGATCAGATATTGTATAATTCCGGAAGGCTCTGTGTAATAAAAGGTGACAGGCTGAAGGCAAAGGAATATTTTAATAGAGTGATATCCTCTTATCCCGAATCAGTTTTTTCTGAGAGGGCAAGAGAACGCCTGTTGCTCCTTGGAGTATGAAATAGAAGTTTATTATTGTAAAATATACTTGACACATATACAGGTATTTTTGTTTAAAATTAGTAGTATGTATTTTATTTTTTTAAGAGATTATCCCTTTAATTTTTTCAGGAAATTAGGGTAAAAATTTGAGAATATATGGAGTTCCAAAGTGGCAGTACCAAAGCGAAGAAAATCAAAATCAAAATCACGTATGAGAAGGGCTCATGAAGCGATTGGTGTTCCAAATTTGAGGCCCTGCCCTAAGTGCGGTGCCTATACTTTACCGCACAGGGTCTGTTCTGAATGCGGTTATTATAAAAATGAACTGGTAGTGGAAAAGAAGGTCAAGATCAGTGAATAAAAATTGTATTCAGTCTGATTAAAAAAAAAGGGGTTCCATTATGGTATCCCTTTTTTATTATGTCTTGACAAATTAGAATTTTGATATGTTTTTGTTTAATGAAAGATTTATGATGGTTTTAATATATCGACTGGTTCAGTCGTCAGATTAAAATTATCAAATTTAAAAAGTTCCGGATCGCTAAATGGATGACATAAAGGACAGGGTAAAAAGAATTATTTCCAATCAGCTTGAGGTGGAGGTGGATAATCTTTCAGATACAGCTTCTCTTTTTGAGGATCTGGGGGCTGATTCCATTGATACTGTTGAGCTGATAATTGCGTTTGAAGTTGAATTTGATATTGAGATCCCTGACAAGGAGGCTGAATCATTGTTCACTTTGAATGATATTTACAGGTATATTGAAAAGAAAAAATCAGATAAATGAAAATTATGAACCACAAGAAAAAAGAAAAAAGTGAATCAGACAGTAAGAAGATAAGATATAAGCAACTCAGCATACTTCAAAACATAATTCATGTCAAGTTCAAGGAGAAAAGCCTCCTCAACAGGGCCTTAATACACAGGTCTTACGTAAATGAATCTTCAACAGATAAAATAAAGGACAATGAAAGACTGGAATATCTTGGTGACTCGGTATTGGGTCTAATTGTAAATGAATACCTTTTCAGGAGATTTGAAGATTATCCTGAAGGGGATCTGGCCAAAATCAAATCGGCAGTGGTTTCCGAAGCAACGCTTGCGAAGGTGGCCCGGGATATAAATCTTGGCAATTACCTCCTTATGGGAAAGGGTGAAGAGCTGAGCGGAGGAAGGGACAGAGCTTCTATTCTTGCGAATTCCTTTGAAGCTCTTATCGGCGCCGTTTATCTCGATTCCGGTCTGAGAGAATGCCGTAAATTCATCCTGGCGCTTTTAAAGAAGGACATTGAGCGAATTGACAGGATGACTTATCTCAGGGACCCCAAGACAACATTGCAGGAGTATGTGCAGAAAAAATATAAGGAAAGACCTGTTTATGAAGTTATAGAGGAAAGAGGTCCTGATCATAAGAAAGAATTTATAGTACGACTGCTGATTAAGGGGAATGAGGTGTCACGAGGGACTGGAAGCAGTAAAAGAAAGGCTGAAATGATGGCTGCAGAGCACATCCTTAAAAAAATTGAAAAGAGCGGCGGTGAAATTTGAGCGATAATAACCGTGATGTAAGAATAAGGGTCGCGGGGATTCTTATCAAAGGTGGCCGTTTACTGCTTATTGCTCATAAAAAGAATGACGAAGTATACTGGCTGCTGCCGGGGGGAGGGGTGGATTACGGCGAATCTCTCTCAGAGGCCCTTAAGCGGGAGTTTATAGAGGAGCTTAATGTATCGGTAGAAGTTAATGATGTCGCTATGATATCTGACTCAATAGATCCTTCAGGTGACAGGCATGTTGTAAATATATGTTTTTTGTGTACTTATTCAGGCGGGGATTTCGAACTTGGCGAGGAACAGAGATTATATGATTACAGGTTCTTCGGCAGGGATGAAATAGAGGCAGTTAAAATTTTTCCGCCGATAAACAATGATCTTCTTGATGTTATGGATGGTAAAAATAGGGAGAAGTATAAAGGTAAACTCTGGAAGTAGAGGTCAATAGTGTATGGCAAAAAATCTTAATTACTCAATGCGTGAAGCAGAAGGAGTTAATATTCTCGATCTTTCAGGAAACCTGACAGTCCTTACATCTGATTATTTTAAAACTGTCCTGCATAATCTCGCCGAACGCGAAAGTGTTATCTTAAATCTTGTAAACATTCAGTTTGTGACAGCATCAGGACTTAATGCCCTGGTTAATGTTTCCTATTATGCCCGGGAAAACGGGAATCGCGTTATTGTTATGAGTGCCGGCAGTGAACTGAAAGATTTAATTGATTATGCCGATTTTTTTAACCATCTGATCTTCGCTGAAAGCATTCCGGAAGGCAAAACCAAGATTGAATTCTATACATAATTTCAGTTAATATCGATTACCTGAATTTCAGGAAGACCTGTAACTATATTTCTGGAAATCAGAGTATTTATGCCGAAAACCTGGTGCATAAAGTCCTCTGTTATCAGGTCGGCACTTCCGCATCCGGCAATTGCACCATTTTTCAGAAAAATAATTCTATCGCAGGTTTTTATAAGAAAGTCGATATCTGATGAAGCAATAATGACTGATCTGCCGCCATTGGAGACAAATTTTTTTATAGTACGGATTACGAAAATTGTCTGTAAGGCGTCAAGTTCCCTGTCAGGTGAATCAAGAAAAGTAATATCCTTTTCGGAGTTTAATGTCTGCCCTATAAGAGATATTCTTTTTAATGAATCTGAAGAATGTTTCATCCTTTTCCCCGGTTCACCGGGTATTCCCATTTCCTTAAGAATAGAAAATGTTGATTCGCGATCAAAGTCGGAATAAGGGTTCAGCATTTTTTTCAGGTGGAGCCTCCCTTTAAGGACTTCCTGAAAAATTGTTGATTCGGGATTGTATTCGTATGCGGAAGGAAGAAATGCGATGATTTTCCTGAGTTTTTTTGTTCTGTATTCATTGATGTCCCTTCCGTCAAGCTCAATTGTATTGTCCGGAATTTTAATGTTGCCGGATAAAGCTTTAAGAAGAGTTGTTTTGCCGCATCCGGATGGACCTGTGACGCCGAGAATTTCACCTTCCTGAAGACCAAAACTGATCCGGTTCAGTATCGTTGTTTTGCCAATAACAAGTGTTAAATTATCAAGCTTCAGCATATTAAATGTTTTCAGTTTGTAGTCTGTCCGGAATTTGTTTCAGTATATGTGCTGTTTGTTCCGGAATTACTCTGTTCAGCCGCCTTCTCTATATCCTTTATGAGCGGGGCAAGTAGTCTGTCTTTTTTCGCCTCTGAATAGACTTCCCGGTCATATTTAAGGATTTTAAGGAGCTCAATAGCCTGCTCTTTCCTCCCTGTGGCAGCATATGAACCCGCGAGAAGAAGTCTGTCTCCGTTTGAAGATATTGAAATTTTACTGAAAAATATAAGAGATTCTTCGTGTTTACCCAGATAGTGGCTCGAACGGGCAGCTGTCAGTATGGCTTCATAATCGTTCTCACGGGATTGAATTTTTTCAGCAATCTCCAGTGAACGATGATAATTTTTTTTGCTGTAGTGGAAATTCATAAGGAGTTTAAATGCTTTTATGTATTTTATATATTCGGAGTCGCTTCCCCGAACCGAGTTGTAAAGCCTGTCGAAATATGATGCATATCTCTGGTCGTTTTTAAAATAATAAATACTCCCTGCCTGGAACAGGACGACCGGATTATTGGGTGAAATCGCTTCAGCTCTTTTTAAAACTTTAATAGCTGCGTCGAGTTCCTTTTTTTTAATATAGATAGCAGCAAGTATGACAAATGGTTCACTGTTGTTCCTTACAGATTCGGCAACTGAGCTGATATCTTTTTCGGCATTATCAAAGTCGCCTGTATGGTAATAACAGGTCCCTCTTTTAAGTATGATTTTATATTCAGTTTTTCTGTCGATAAAACCATATTCAAGAGAGGAGGAAAAGTTTGAAATTGCCGAGTAGTAATTTCTATTATTAAAATTAATATTGCCCAGAATCAGTTGTACTTCCGCATAGAAAGGGATACGCTCCGCTATAGGTGAAAGATAATAAACCGCATCACTCATATTCCCGGATTTATAAGCAATCATTCCCAGTTCAAATTTCGGCGCAAGAAACATGCTGTCAGTATAAACCGCATCCCTGAAGGAGAGCATGGCGTTTTTTGTGTCGCCTTTACGCAACAGCTCTTTCCCTTCGTTGTATTTATTGACAGCCTCTTCATTGTCGCTCCATAGGAGTTTATTAATCAGAGAGTCAATCTTCTGCTTTGCCGATCTGTCCCGTGTTTTAAACCAGAATTCACGACAGTATTTAATATAATTAGGATAATCACCTTTCTCTTCATAGAGTATGATAAGATTCCAGTATGAATTTATAAGGTATTTACGGGATGTTTTTTTTGAAACCGCTGAAGTGAAGTACTGTAAAGCGAGATCATAATTTTTTTCGATTTTTTCAATTTCACCGAGGAAGTAGTATGAATCTCCGGTGTCAGAAATTTCAATATCTTTCAGAAAATTTTCCCTGGCCTTGGCATAATTTCTGTAAACATAGGCGTTACGGCCGATATAGTGATATTGTGATGAATAGGATATCCCCTGAAACAGTATCATCAATAACAGAATGAGTGCAGCTTTTTTCATAGTGATTGTTGTGGTTTTTCCCAAATTTTAATATTTCCAAAGGTTTTTTAAAGGGATTTCTTTAAATCAGTAATAATTCCTGAATGTATATTTTAGTGTAAAAGTAAATATTATTTATCCCTGACGTCTTAGGCAATAAGGATAACAGAGCATTTTCTACCTGAAATAAGTTAAGGAATAAATACTGGTATTAGATACCTATTTTTACAGGTATTTGTCAAGTATATAAGGTGTCTGGTATCTGTCATCAGTGCCAGTTGTCCGGGGCCGGCGTAATACGCTTCAATGTAATAAACGTCCGGCCATGGGCTATAACTTTTCTATCTGGCTGCGTATGTATATATCGATGCTTTTAACGGCCCTGGCTGTCCATTTTTCAGCGCTATTTGCACTGCCGATATTGCCGTTGCCTGAAACCATATAAAGCCTTCTTTTTTCAGTATCGTTTATATAGATTGCAAAGTAGTAGTTTTTCCCTGAATTTGCAGTGAATTCTCCTGAAAGAGCGGACGCGTAATAGAGTGTCCCTGTTTTTGCGGATACCCTGAATGCGGTTTCATGATTTTCAAATCTCGCTTTAATAGTTCCGTCAAGGCCTGAAAGGGATAATAGATTTGCCAGGGTTACCCCCTGCTCCTTCAGGTTGTTCAGATACAACAGCATTGCCGCAGTCTGTTCAGGTGTTGCCCTGTTTGAATCGGAAAGACCGGAGAAGCTGTTAAGCCTGAAACTGTCCCATTTGACAGAAGGGAAGGTTAGCCTGAAGAAATTTTCCACTGAAAAAGTTTTTTCATTTTCGGGTTTTCTCAGCTTTTCAGATGCGATAGTACCAAGCAGTTCCGCTGTCAGGTTATTACTTGATATAAGCATATCTTTAATAATATCGATCAGCTTTCTGCTCTTATGCTGCACAAGTATCTTTGTATTATTTGTTGCACGCCCATTTTCAGGTAAAGGGAGCGTTATTCCGTGAATCAGGCAGAGCTTTCTGAAAATCTGAGCCGTAAAGCGTCCTGAGTCCTTTACAGGCAGCTGAAAGCCGTCTTTCCAGCAGCCGTTTGCAGGGAGGCCCCATGTTTCAATATTATCTCTTTTTTTATATTTCGCGTAGAGATAGACGGGGGGCTCATTATACAGATATAAGCTGATTGACGGTGCTGCAGGTACAGGAAAACAGGAAATCAGTTTTCCTGTTTCATCTTTTTCCTTAACAGCGCAGATTATATTTCCGTTAAGATTGAGGGGCCCGTATCCCGGATTATATCTGGCGTTTACAGGCATCCCTTTATCAAGTACTTCTTTTTGCTCGAAGGAGGATGAGTCGTAATAAAATTTTCCCCTGATTTTTTTGATTCCCTCAGCTTTAAGTTTAAATACCATTTTCAGCAGATCGCGGACATTAAGTTCCGGATCCCCTCCGCCCCTGAGTATCAGATCCCCCTCTATAATTCCGTCGCGGATGCTGCCTGCATATAAGATGCCGGTTGAGAAAGAGTAATCAGCGCCAAGTGTCTCGAGAGCAAAAACGGTTGTAAAAATTTTTGAGACTGATGCGGGGATAAAGCTTTCATGTATGTTATGGGCTTTAATAACTGACCTGTTTTCCGGGTTAAAAATGATGTAGCCATAGTTTTCCGGCCTGAAAGAGGTTATTTCGGCAGAATCCGCAGGCGGTGTTCCAATGAATATCCCGGGGTAGCTTCTGTCAGCTCCGCATCCTGCGAGCAGAAGAAGTGTTATTAAAGATTGTATTATTGTTTTTTTCATAAAAGGGATAGGGCAATATTTAACAAAATCTTTCAATTATTATTAATGGGGGTATAAAAAAAATATCAGCACAGTTTATCTTTCCATGCTGATATAATTGGAATATGAGCAGTTATTAAATAATCCCAGACTACATCGGCAAAAATCCAAATTCTTCCCGATGTTATCACAAATACTATTTGTCAATTCTGTTGTTTATGTCAAGAATTTTAAGTAAAAAGGGTGGAATTATTTTTTAAAAAAATATGCACTTTATTTGCGATAAAAAATAAAACATTGCCAAAGTCGGTGGCAGGGGGATTATAGGTAAAAATCTCGCGGGGTTTATATGGCATCATTATTCAGATCAGCAGGAATAGTAGCACTTTCAACACTTTGCAGCAGAATTCTGGGACTGGTAAGAGACGTGCTTATGGCGGCATATTTCGGTGCCGCCCGTACGGCAGACGTTTTTTTCATAGCATTTATGATACCCAATTTATTCAGAAGGCTTGTCGCTGAAGGTGCTTTGACCATTTCATTTATTCCGGTTTATACTGAAACACGTGTAAACTCCGGTGACAGTGAAGCGGACAGGCTTGCTGTTAAGGTGATGACGGTCCAGTCAATAGTTATATTTATAATTGTCGCGGCAGGTATTTTTTTCAGTCCACAGCTTATGTATTTTTTCTTCGGAAGAGGGGACTCCCCGCATATATTTACTCTTTCTGTTAACCTTACAAGGCTGATGTTCCCTTATCTTTTTTTTGTCGGGTTTGTTGCCTTTGCTATGGGGTATCTTAATTCGCATGACAGGTTTTTTGCCCCCTCCTTCGCTCCTGTTCTTTTGAATGTGGGGATTATAACAGGTATAATTTTTCTCGCGGGTTTTTTTGAAGAACCGGTTTATGGTGTGGCGGCAGGAGTGCTTCTGGGGGGAGCTCTTCAACTTTTTCTTCAGATTCCGTATATGCTGAAGGAGGGGTTCAGGTTCGGCATATCTGTCGATTTTAATCATCCGGGTATCAGAAAGATATTCAGGATGCTGGGCCCGGCTCTGTTCGGGATTGCCGTTTACCAGATAAATACCCTGGTGAGCAACATGCTTGCTTCAATGATTTCCGAGGGGAGTGTGTCTTATATATACTATACAAACAGGCTGACAGAGCTTGTGCTTGGTATATTTATCGTATCGATAGGAAATGTTATTCTTCCTGAAATGTCAAAACTTACAGCTGTTGATGATAAAGTAAGGTTCAGGAAACTTTTTGCGGATTCCGTTTCATCCGCTCTCTTTCTCGCGGTGCCGGCAACTGCAGGGCTGATCACTGCAGGTATACCGATAATTTCAGTAATTTTTATGCACGGAAAATTCGGCTACAGCGATGTGCTTATGACTTATAATTCACTTGTCTGCGCCAGCGCAGGTATAGTCTTTATCTCTGCGCTGAGAATAGCCACCCCGGCTTTTTATTCCATGAAGGACACGAAAACCCCGGTTATATCAGCAACCGTGGCTCTCAGCCTGAATCTTGTTTTAGGTTATATACTTATGCAGACGCCTCTTAAGCATGCAGGCCTGACTCTCGCAAATTCTATTTCAGCAGTGGTCCAGATGCTGATTCTTCTGGTTATGCTTGAAAAGAAGACCGGAGGGATTGCCCTTGGGAAAATTCTGCAGTCAATGCTCAAGTTTATAATCGCCTCACTCGCGATGTCCGCCGTTGTTGTATGGCTTTCATTTTTTGCTGACTGGGAGAATTCTGGTTTTACTTTCAGGGTAGTATGGCTTTCTGTGATAATAGGCGCAGGCGGAGGGGTATACTTTCTGGCCTGTTATTTTATGAAGGCGGATGAAGTCCTGTTTTTTGTTAACAGGATTAAGCGCAGACTCACCTGAGTGAGTCTGCAGCTTTAAGCGCAAGTGCAGCAATGGTGAGGCTCGGATTGACTGAGCCTCCTGATGGCATTACGCTTCCGTCAATGACATAAAGGTTTTCCATTCCGTGTACTCTGCAGTTTTCGTCAACCACTGATGTTTCCGGTTTCTTCCCCATCCTGCATGTTCCGAGAGCATGTGAGAATGTTTCTATCGGCATCGAGTAGAAGAATAGCGCCCCGGCCTTGCGCAGTATCTTTTTAGCTTCAGTGTACAGCGCCGCTCTTGCCATAATGTCTCTTTCACAGTAACGGTGATGGACCATGAGGGACGGTGCGCCGAATATGTCCGGTTTCCCGGCGTCAGCATAAACCCTGTTTTCAAACCTGGGCATATCCTCGGCTATGCAGAGCAGATTTATAAGATAGTCGGAAACAATTGCGGCGGCGTTTTTAAGGCCGAATGGGGAGTTGGCCTTGATTACCCCTTTGCCTATGCTGGATACATCCTGGATCATCCCCCATGTACCTTCCGGCTGCCGTTTGCTTTCAGGGTCCCCGTAATAGAAATCCGGAATTCCTATCTGTTTTTGTAGAACCTGTTCAGGGTTGGACACAGTGGGGAAAATCCCCGCAACAACACCGTTAATGTGACGCATCAGGTGCCGGCCTATGTTTTTGTTGCCTGTCAGTGTATCGATATCTGATGAAAGCAGAAGATGTGGCGATGCGAGCGCCCCTCCTGCAGATATAATATTATCACCTTTTACTGTAAATTTTTCCCCGGTTGCCTGATTTATAAGATCAACGGACACTGCTTTATTTTTCGTTGTGTTAATTTTCAGGGCCCGTGTTTCCGGAAGCAGATGCATTCCCTTCTCTTCAAGCATGGGTATCATTATAACAGACAGGTCGTTTTTGGCCTCTATCTTGCACAGGTAATGATCACATGTGGAGCAGAGGATACATTTTTCTTTTCCATGTTTGCCGTCAAAGTTTATCGCCATGGGAAGAAAGAAGGGGTGAAGCCCCAGTTTTTCGGATGCCTTCCACAGCTTATCTGAAGGGCGGGAAAGGGAGGTGTTGGGCGTCTGCGGGAACTCCCCTTTTACCGGAGTTTCCGTTATATCCGTTCCACGTATACCTGCTATGCCGAGTATTTTTTCCGCGGTCTTGTAATAAGGCGCCAGTTTTTTATAGGAATAGGGCCAGGCGCATGATGCGTCCCGTTCGCTGCTCCCGCTCATGGGCGCCCCTTTGAAGTCGTCCTCTCTCATCCTGAATGATACCGCTCCATAAAGGGTTGACATCCCTCCTACAGTATCATCGGGCCAGATCTCTTCGAACTTCCCTTTTTTCTGATCAACATAGATCGGGGTTTTCCCTCTGTACATCGGGTTTTCCAGATGGAGCTTTACCTCGTCCCAGCAGGAATCGTCCCTTACCGGGCGTTTCCCCCTTTCAACCATCAGCACGGAAAATCCCCTTAAAACAAGGGAGTACGCGGCCATTGAGCCGCCGAAACCGCTTCCGATTATAATATAATCATATTTCTTTTTAAGCTTCATAATCAACCTTATCCGAAAGGCCAGAATTTTAACTGGTAAAGCCTTACAAACAGAACAACGTAGGCTCCGCCTTCAAGGATCCATGTCCATGCCTGCTCATATGTTCCCTTAAAACTTACCCAGCCGAAGTAGCCTGTGTCAGCCCATAAATTGAAAGTGTACCTTTTATACGAAAAAGGCATAAATAGCGGCAGTCCCACACTGCTCGGCATGTCCGCCAGGTAGTGGAGGAATATGCTCGCCCAGAAAATATACCCCCAGGCGGGGTTTATGAACCAGGTAATGAGCCCCGCCAGAAGTCCCACTATGATTGAGTGAGACCATGTGCAGTGAAATTTTTTAGGGGCCAGTTTGGCCATAATGAGAAACCCGTCAAAATTCGGGAATTCGTGTGCAATAAATGATACAAGTATGCTCTCAAGGGAGAGAGCTTCAATTTCGCCCCCGGTCAGTTCAGGCGCAAATGATGCGATTGTAAGTGCCACAGCAACATGTCCAAGCTGCATTTAGTCCTCCAGTAGTTTTATAAATTCATTGAAATTTTCAAGATCGTCAAAGTAATGATCCGGATTTTCTTTTTTCAGGGCTTCCGGTTCGCCCCATCCTGTGCCCACTGCAACTGATACAGCACCGGCGTATCTTGCGCAGCGGACATCATGAATTGTGTCACCGATAATAAAAGTGTCTTTATAAGCAATATCGGTATTAAAAAGTTCATCCATCCTTTTCTTCGCAACTTCAGGAAGGAGATTCCTTACAGGGGCGTCATCCCCGTACGCTCCGAAACTGAAATACCTGTTGAGATCATGGCTGGACAGCTTGATCTTTGCACTCTCGGTAAAGTTTCCTGTAAGGAGGCCCAGGGCTACGTTTTCCATTGATGCAAGTTCCTTCAGAAGCTGGATTATCCCGGGGAATACGATTACATCGTAATTATAGATATTCTCGCTGAGATAATCAAAGTATCTCTGCTTCAGAAGTGAGGTTTTGTTCCTGATGTCATCTTCGGAAAAACCCATCATATGGAGCGACTCATTGAGGATCACGGGATCAGTTTTCCCCTGGAAGTCTATCCTCTCCATCCTTCCGATTGTTCCGAAGACCTCCTTTGTCGCCTGTATTAGAGAGGCCCTTCCCGCACTGTTGCAGTTCAGGATTGTGCCGTCTATGTCGAAGAGTACAGCCTTAATTGCTCCCCTCCTTCTCCTCCTGTATGACCTTTGCTACCTGGTCTTCAGGGTTCTCTTCCTGTATGTAGAAGTTTATTTTAAGATAACGTTTTTTTACCATTGCGGGGTAGGGATCAAACAGCATGGCTATACCCATTGAAGGGAAAAATGAGAGAAAATAAAGCGCCAGTGTCTGGCCCTGGGTAAGCGGTCTTGAATCATCCTGGAAAATGAATATTATAAGGAGTGACATTATTCCCGCAATAAGCAGAGCAAGAAGAGGTGTTCGTTTCAGCATATTTTTTTCCTGTATAGAATTTTTCGGCTATATTAAAATATTCCCGTAATGATTCAATATCTTTTTTATAAGAGATTTAAGCGTAAAAATGTTAAAATGTTTATACGGGAATTTTGCTGTGCCTGAATAGTTTTTTTAATAATGTCTATTATTGCTTTACATAAATTTATATTGGGAGATATTGTGCAAAATCAGCAGTTTTGTTCGGATTGGGTTTTAAATACGCTATATTAGAATATATTTTCAGGTAATTTTTATGACAAAGAGTAATTTCAGAAAAAGAAGAAGGGACCTGGAGAGGGTAAAGTTCGAACTGCTTCCCAGGGATGTTTTTCCTGATGAGGCTGTTTTTGAAGAATACCAGGGGAGGAGGGTGTCGAATCTGCTTCTCGATTTTGCGTCTCCTCTTATTGCCAATCTTGATAAGGACAATTTTTTTCAGTTCAAGACCATGATTTACTTTGCTGCTGTTGCATGGAATTTTTCGTACTTCAAGCAGGGGGAGGAGAGAAAGGCCGCTCTTGATCGGTTCCTCCTTCACAGCGGGATGTTTGAAGGGAAAAACAGGGAAAAGATGTACAATATTGTTGACAGCCTTTCAGCCAGAAAGATGCAGTCGTACTGGCAGTATGACATTATGTTTGTCACTTTCGAGATTATTAACGGTGAGAAGGGGAATACTGTAATGGCTGACGCTATCCATTCTTCACTGATGAATATACCTGTTCAATGACAGACGATGATTTTAAAATAGTAATGATCGGTTCCTCTACAGGGGGACTGCCTGTAATAGAAGGGATTCTGAAAACCCTGAACAGGGACCGTTACGCTGTTTTAATCGCCCAGCATATGCCTGAAGGATATACAGGGATGTGGGCGGAGAGGCTTAATATACATACGGATTTTTCCGTTTCTGAAGGGAGCGATTCGGAAGAGGTTATGCCCGGAAAGGTTTATATTGCCCCGGGGAACAGGCACATGGTACTGGAGAACAAAAAGCCGTACAGAATCAGAATTACTGAAGACCCGCCGGTTAACAGGTTCAGGCCGTCAATTGATGTACTTTTCGCATCAGCTTCAGCGCATGAAAGATCACAGATAATTGTGATTATTCTCACAGGTATGTGTGATGACGGTGTGAACTCGATGCTTGAATTGCGCGGGAAAGGGTTTGTTACAATTGCACAGGATAAGGATACATCAGTAGTTTTCGGAATGAACAGAGAGGCCATAGACAGGGGAGCAGCTGAATTTGTTTTCTCCCCTGACGAGATGGTAGAATACCTTAATGGGATGGAAGATGAACGAGGACCACGTAAAAACCAGGCTAATTGAAATTGAGGAACCTGCAGAGGACTTTTCTGTTGTTTTTTCCGGGAGGATGAACAAAAAAGCCGACGGGCTTTACTATCCTGAGAGAAAAGAGATCCTGATACATAACGGAAATTTTACTGAGAGTAATCAGCTTATATATACGGCAATCCATGAATACGCCCATCATATTCAGTTCTGCAGGGCGGACGCCCCGGTATCATCAAGGGCACATACGGTTGATTTCTGGAGTATATTTCACAGTCTTCTTTTCACTGCAGAGGAGAAGGGGATTTACGTAAACGTATTTGAAACCATCCCGGAATTCAGGGAACTTACTGAAAGATTAAAAAAGGATTACCTTTCCAGGAACGGGGAACTGATGAAGGAGTTCGGCAGCCTGCTGGTTGAAGCGCAGGAACTCTGCAGGCGACATCACGCCAGTTTTGAAGACTATGTAGACAGGGTTTTGAGACTTCACAGGAGTGAGGCCAAAACAATAATGAAGACTTTTACCCTTGATATTAAGCCTGAAATCGGTTATGAAAACATGAAGACCGTGGCAAAGATTAAGGATGAGGATGCCCGTACAGGGGTGGAAATGGCTTTTATGGAGAATTTTTTTAGTCCCGATATGGTCAAAGCAGAGATGAGCCGGAAGGAGAATTTTGACAGCAGGCTTTCTTTCCTCGAAGCGGAAAGGGACAGACTTGAAAAATCACTTGAAAAACTTACTGTCAGGCTCGCCAGGGTTGAAAGGGATATTGATTCAATAAAAAAAGGATAGCCGGCACTATCTTTAATAGCGCCTGTCCGTTTCTTAGTTTTAAAAATCAGTAAATCATTTACAGATCTTCAAACTATGTTAATATATAATTTCTGTATCCTGTAATGAAATATGCAGGGAGTTAAATCCGGCATTAATTATTGATGTTGTATCATCTTAATTTTACCGAAAATAATATTAACAGATATAATGGATATAAAGAGAATAATTACCGGAAAACCTTCCACTGTAAGTGACTATACATCCATGGAAATCCTGGAGATCCGCGGTGCGAGGATTTTTATTGGAGTTACGGCCACTACATCCGCGATCGGGCTTATATTCCAGTTCATTGCCGGCCATACTCTTAAAGTCCTCCTCCCCACTGTCTTTTTATATACACTGGCTGTTTTTCTGGCATACAGGCTGTACAGAAGAAAAAAGAGAAGGGCTGACATAAAATACTATGCTCTTGTTGTGGCTCTTATCATGTTTCTTATCCCGATAATTGCCAGGCTTAATTATGGGATAACCATTAACTGGTTTTATGCCGCGCAATCAAACCATATCAACTGGCTTCTTATGGCAAATCTTGTCGCTTTTCAGTTTCTTTACAATAAGCGTCTTTACCTTATAATGATTGTAGGCGTTATATTAAATGTCATATTATTCTATATAATAGCCTGGTATAACGGCGTGCCTATGCCCTTTGATACATATACAGACGGCAGGGTTAATTACGGTATTTTAAGTTCCCGTGAAATATATTCTATTCTAATGATGTGTATTGTTTCATATCTTTCATACAGGAACATCCCCGAAATCAGACAGTTTGACCGGCTTACTAAAAAACAGGCCGATGTTATCCAGTTTCAGGCAGAGGAGGAGGCAAGGAAAGCAGAGGAAATTCAGAGCCAGTATGAGGAGCTTGAAGCTCAATATGAAGAGATTGAGCAGATGAATGAGGAGATGGCTGCGGCTCAGTCTGAGATTATGGAGATAAACAGCAGTCTTAAGATGCAGACAGAGATGCTTTCAGCCACTATCAGGAGTATTGCACAGGGGATTATAGAAGTTGATACAAAATTCAATGTCAGCCTGATTAATGACACCGCCGCTTCAATACTTGGTCTTACCCGAGAGGAGGCAAAAGGCAGGAATTTAACGGATATACTGGAAATCAGACAATCAGAAAACAAAAAAATTAATCTTGCGGACAGGGATTTCCTTAATGGAAATCTTAATTACGATTTTTATAATTCAGTTATTTCAGAAACTTCTGAAGGGACAATGGATCTGACCCTGAGAGCTGCTCCGCTCCGGATTGGCGGGGGCTCTGTTTACGGATACGTTTTTGTTATTGATGATATAACAGAGCTTAAAAAGATGAAGGAACATATTATAAGTTCTTCGAAGCTGGAGTCTCTCGGAATTTTTGCCGGCGGGATAGCGCATGATATAAACAATTTTTTTACTGGAATGCTCGGATGCATAGCGCTTGCGAAAAGAAATCTTTCCTCCCCGGATGTCGGTTCAGCAAAGTATCTTGATGACGCTGAAGCAACAGCTCTTAAGGCAAGGGGCCTTGCCGAACAGCTTCTTACATTTTCCAGGGGAGGAGAACCTGTTAAAAAGAGTGTTTCAATAAAGGATATACTGAATCTTTCAGCCGATTTTGTGCTGAGCGGTACCAGGGTTACATGCCAAAAGAGTTTCGGCGACGATCTTGATTTTGTTGAAGCGGATGAGACCCAGATTTCACAGGTGATAAGTAATATTTTAATAAACGCGCGGCAGGCAATGCCCGATGGCGGAAATATTAAAATTAATGCTGAAAAAACCGCTCTTTCTGATGAAAATATTTACGCCCTGCCGCAAGGTGAGTATGTTGAAGTTAAAATAGAGGATGAAGGGCCCGGTATCGATGAAAGTATTATTGTCAGAATTTTTGATCCCTTTGTAACAACGAAAACAAACGGTTCTGGCCTCGGGCTTTCTGTCGCATATTCTGTTCTGAAAAAGCATGGAGGAGGGATCAGGGCATACAACTCTGAGACGGGAGCTGTTTTCAGTTTTGTCATCCCTTTCTCCGGGACCCGTGCCGTAAACAAAAAAAGTGTCTGTATTGAAAATCTAAGCTGCAGCGGAAAGGTTCTTTTGCTTGATGATGACGATATGATCCGCATGGTGGGGGAGGAGCTGCTCGGGGCTTTCGGTTTTGAAGTAATTTCAGCCGCTACAGGTGAAGAGGCCGTAAGGCTGTTCAAGGATGAGTATACTAAAGACGGGAGGTTAAGGTTTGCTATTCTCGATCTTACGATCAGGGGAGGCTCGGGCGGACTTGAAGCATTTAAACAGATGAAAAAAATCGACCCGGACCTTAAAGGTATTGTTTCAAGCGGATATTCCCATGACCCGGTAATGTCAAACTTTGCCGATTACGGATTTACTGCGATCCTTAAAAAACCGTATAATTTTGATGAACTTAGAGACACAATTTCAAAGGTCATTGCCATATAATTTTATATCGCGGAGCTTTTATTCTCCTCTTCTTCCATGGCCGCGTAATACTCCTTCCATGTTTCCTCGATTTCTCTTGCCTGTTCCTCGTCAAGTTTTTCAATAACAAAACCGGCATGTACAAGCACCTTGTCATTTTTTTTCAGATCAGGCATCATCATGTAATTTACAGCGGTCTCAACACCGTTAGCACTGGCTATGGCATGATTCCCTTCGAATCTTGTTATTGTCATAGGTATCGCAAGACACATGGCAGTTCTCCTTTATCCGGTTTTTTAAATTCCCTGTGAGGGATAACGGTTCCCTCCGGTTAAAAAGTCAATCAGAATATGCTCTGTTTTTTCTAACAAATTCTGGGGAGCTGCTCCTCAACGAGAAGCGGTAAGAGCCTCTTTCCCCCTATATAAGTTTCAACGTATACCTTGCCGGGGTATACAGAATCAATTTCACCTATTACAGCCGCATCCCTGCCGTATTCGGATTTTTTAAGTTCAGCAACTATCCCTTCAGCCGCATCAGGTTCGGATATAATAATGATTTTTCCTTCGTTTGCCACATAGAGCGGATCAAGGCCGAGAATGGCGCATATGCCTTTTACCTCTTCTGATACAGGTATCTGGTCCTCAATGAGCTTTACGGAAAAGTCCTCTTCTGAGGTTATTTCATTCAGGACAGAAGCGACCCCGCCTCTTGTGGCGTCCCTTATGAATTTAATGCTCTCCGGGAATTTCCCTGTAACATTGTCAATCATGCCATTTAACGGCGCACAGTCGGATTTTAACGCGCTTGAAAAGTTAAGATTATTTCTAAGTGACATTATGGTAATGCCATGGTCTCCTGCCGTGCCGCTGAGTATAATTTTGTCTCCTTCCTGTAATTTGCCACGCTGAATCCGGTTTTTGAAAACTCCGATTCCCGATGTGTTTATATAAATCCGGTCACCTTTTCCATTAGGAACAACTTTTGTGTCTCCTGTTACAATTTTTACTCCGGCGGAATCAGCTGCATCTTTCATTGATCTGAGTATTTTTTCAAATTCATCAAATTCGAAACCCTCCTCAAGAATAAGTGCGCATGAAAGATACTGGGGCACAGCTCCCATTACTGCAAGGTCATTAACAGTTCCGTTAACCGCAAGCCTGCCGATATCTCCACCGGGGAAGAATATCGGAGTTACAGTATATGAATCTGTTGTAAAGGCAATCCTTGCGGCATCGAGTTCAAGTACGGCTGAATCATCAATCTGTATGGAATCTTTTCCCAGCACCTCTTTTATAAGGCCTGAAATCATATCGTTCATAAGTTTACCGCCACTTCCATGGCCCGGCAGTATTTTCTTCATCGTTATTTTCTCCAGTATTTATAGTAGGCGGAACATGGTCCTTCGGATGAAACCATGCATGGGCCCACGGCATTTTCAGGCGTACATACTTTCGCAAAAAGAGGACATTCCGGCGGGGTAATGACTCCCCTGAGCAGATCCCCGCATCTGCAGCCCGCGTGTTCTTTTACAGGAGGGGGTGTCGCAGGGAATTTTTTCTCCGCATCATACCTCGAATATTCCTCTTTGATACTCAGCCCGCTTTCCGGTATCTCGCCTATACCCCTCCAGACAGAAGACGTTACATCAAATACGCTGTCTATTATCTTTTTCGCCTGTTCATTACCGTTTTCTTTTACAACGGTCCTGTATTCGTTTTTAATAAGATTTTCCCCTCTTTCAAGGAGGTCCAGAAGTGTCAATACACCTGTTATAAGATCATATGCCTCAAAACCGGAGACAACGCCCGGTTTCCCATATCTTTCAGAAATAAACTCCCAGGGCTTCCTCCCTATAATGGCACTTACATGTCCCGGTATAATAAAACCGTCAATTCTGACTTCATCAGCGTTAATCAGGGCCTCAACAGCAGGCGGTGTAATCTTATTGCATGAAAGAATGGAAAAATTTTTAATTCCTTTTTTATCAGCCTCCATAATGGCAATAGCTTCAGAGGGGGCGGTCGTTTCAAATCCCACGCTGAGGAACATTACCTCCCTGCCCGGGTTCTCCTCTGCAAGCCTGACCGCATCAAGAGGCGAGTATATGATCCTCACATCCATTCCTTCAGCTTTTTCTTTAGCGAGAGAGCTGTAGGAGGAGGGGACCTTTATCATGTCTCCAAATGTTGTAATGATAGTATCATAATCTTTTGCTATTGTTATTGCCAGATCCAGGAAAGAGTTGGGTGTAACGCATACCGGGCATCCAGGCCCGTCTATAAGGCTTAACCCTTCAGGAAAGAGATCTTTTACACCGGTTTTAAAAAATTCCGCGGTATGGGTTCCGCACACTTCCATTATGCGGAACTCTTTTTCAAGTTTTCTGTTTTTAAGGAGTCCTGCGAGTTTTTTAACCAGTTCTTTATCCATATTAATTATATCACCTGTTAATTTAATTTGTAAATCAGAGCACTCTCCGGTTATGAAAAAATCCGGGGCCACAGGGGCGGATATAGGATCGGCTCTCTCCTCCTGCATTGATAAAAAAGTGCTCTAAACCGGTGTTTTAAGGCATTTCGCGGAACCTGACTGAACCGGTAGCGATATGCAAAAAAAAGTTGATTTAATATATACCGGTGATAGATGCTGACATAGTAAAATAACCTGTGGGATTAATGTCAATAATAATGAAAAATCTGAACAGGAATAATAGTAAATCAGTAATTATCCCTTAACTTTTTGACATGGAAATGCTCTATTATCTCAATCGTGTGCATCAGCCGGGATATAAAATTTCTTACATCAAATTACGGTTTTGGAATCAGTTCTGGTAATAAAAATAAGTTTCTCTCTTAAAACATTCTTTATCAAAAGTTTCAGAATATACAAAATTAATTATTTTAACCCGCTGGAGGTTTAAACATATATGCCGAATTTCCGGGTATCAAGGGAGGCAGTTGTTAATTTTTTCGCGGTGCTGATTTTCCCTTTCTGCATTATTTCCCTTGAAGCAATACTCTTTCATCTTCTCATGATTGTTTCCAATTATCTCCACGCAACTACCATTATATCAATAGCAATGTTCGGTATTGCTTTCGGGGGGCTTGTAAGCTTTTATCTTCTCCGTATTAATCGGATTTTTGTGCTTTCACTTTCATCACTTATATTTTTTGTCTCCATAGGGCTCTCGTATTACGGGATTGTAAGGCTTGATAATTTTTCCTTCCCCTGGCTCCTGATTGTACCGTTTTTTTCAGGATCAGTTATTGTATCGTCTGTTTTCTCACGGGCTGATTCCCATAAGATATATTTTGTCGACCTTACCGCATCAGCTGCGGGTGTTGTCTACCCTATTATAGCTGTGTCAGTTTTTAAATCTGAAAATACACTTATTATTTTATCAGTTCTTCCCCTTATTTTTTTAATTGTTCAGTTGTCGGTTGTTAAAAAAATAATGCTAAAAGTTACCGGCATACTTTTATCACTCTCTGCGGTTTTCCTGATATTATGGTTTCTTGATATGAATATGAGCCCGCCGCGTGAAATAACGGCGGATGATTTTAATAACAAGGTTATGCCGTATATAACAAGTCCCATTGACAAAAGCATCCTTGAGGAGGTCTATTCTGCTGAAGTGATCCCGGGGAAAATGGTTCTTAAGACCGATGAGCCATATAAAGAGATCATGGCGAGAAATGTTATAAATAAAACAGCTTACTATCCCTTTGTAATGGACCTCAGTATAAACTATAAGCCCCTGAAGGCTTCTGAAAAGAACCTCAAAATATATACAGAAAAGCTGAAAGATTACACCTTTCTTTTTTCAGAGGACAACCTGATCGGCAGGGTGGAGTACATAACAAAAACCGATGTAGATTTTCTCTATATAAATAATGGAGCATTTTACGACAGGGTCTTTTACGGTGACAGGGGATCCCCACTGGATATAAGATTTCCCAACTATCTTTATAAGGCCAATACTTTTATAATGGGTGCATCCGCTGACGGAATTGTTAATTCCCTCAAAAGGCTTCCCGGTAAAACCGGAATAACAGGGGTGGAGTTCAATCCCATAATCCATAAGACAATGATGTCCGGCTACTATTTTGAAAAGTCGGCACGCGCCTATGAGAACACAGTTATCCACAGGACCGAGGGGCGCGCATACCTGAAGGCTACAGATGAAAAATATGACATGATTACACATATGAATAATCATGCTGAGCATGGGGCTGTCTGCACTCTTGCCCCTGAATACCTGCATACGGTTGAGGGTATCCGGGAGATGCTCCTTAAACTGACAGACAGGGGCCTGCTTATTTATGAGGAGATATCGTGGAGTAAAAGATCAGACTGGGCTTTCTTTAAGTTTATGAATACCATAGTCACGGCCCTCCATGAGCTGGGGATTGAAAACCCGGAAAGGCATATTATAGTGTACAGGTGGGATTACTGGAATTATGACAATCCGGGCGTGAGATCGGTTATAATTAAACGGGTACCTTTTAGCGGCTATGAATTGAAAAAAAACAGGGAATTTCTTCAGAAGCTTCTGGAAAAAGAGCCCTCGCCGATTGTTTCTGAAAGGAATATCCTGGTTTTCCCGGGTATGATTAAAAACGGCATGTTGCGGGATATCATTACCGGAAATACCCCGGCGGATCCGGTTCAGCTGCCTGACTATTACTGGATTGATGACTTCGAAAAAGACATCCTGAACTATGTAGAGAATGCAGAAGACAGGGAGTTTGTTAAATCACTTTATACCTTTTATCCCCGCAGAAAAATCGAAAAGGGTTTTGATTTCGTAAGCACTGTATATAATTACAAGAACGGGCGTTGTATTCTTAAGAGGTATATTTCAGAGAAGGATAAGACCCGCTACATGAAAATTCTCGATGGTACTGATTACTGTTATAAAATGGATATAAGCCCGGTTCGGGACAACAAACCGTTCCCTTTCAATGTTTTTAAGGAGAAAAAAGAGGTAACAGGGATTCTTAAAATTGTAGGCTTCCTGTCTCTTGTCATTTTTATACCGGTACTGTTATTAATTATTGTGAAATATTCATCACACAGGCTGGCGCTTTTTAATCATTCTCTTTTCTTTATCTCGATCGGGTTCGGTTATATGCTGGTTGAAATTGTTCTGATGCAGTACATGCAGAGGTTTATAGGCATACCTACATATTCCGTTATTGTCACGCTTGGAGCTCTCCTCTTTTTCAGCGGGATTGGAAGCCTCCTGAGCGGAGGATGGAAAAACAGGTGGGTGTATCTGTCGGTGTTAGCAATACCCGTTGTTATTTTTCTATATAGCCGGTATCTTGATAATATTTTCGGTTACTTTGCCGCTTCATCTTTCAATGTAAGACTTGCAGCAGGTGTGGCGGTTATGGTCCCTCTATCTGTAATGATGGGGATTCCCTTCCCGAAGGCAATGGAGAAGATTAAAAAAGATATTTCAAGGGAATATGCGACTCTGATGTACGCCATAAGCGGTGCAGCGGGGACAATAGCGACGACTCTTGCACTGTTTTTAAATGTTTCATACGGATTTTCATTTACCTTTATCATAGGAATGGCTGCGTATATAACGGGAGCCGCATTACTTATGGTTATTCTCAGAGGAAGTGACTGATAGAAATAGATAGGGCATAAATAATTGATTCGTAATAACTGAATATTTGCTTGTAACTATTTCAGATCTGATATAAAGTCATAAAAAAAGGGGAGCTATATGAAGAAGAAAAAAGCAATGAAAAGCGACATTGAAATCGCCAATGAAGCGAATATGATTCATATAAGGGAGATCGCCGCAAAACTTGGTCTTACCGAGGATGATATTGAGTATTACGGCAGGCATAAAGCAAAGATCAGTCTTGATGTTCTCAAGGATAAACAGCTGAAGGGTAAACTTATCCTCGTTACGGCAATAACTCCTACTCCGGCTGGGGAGGGGAAATCAACAACAACTATAGGTCTTGCCCAGGCGATGAACAGGATAGGGAAACACTGCACCATAGCACTGAGGGAGCCATCCCTTGGCCCATGCTTCGGCATCAAGGGGGGAGCTGCAGGAGGGGGGCATTCCCAGGTGGTACCTATGGAGGACATTAACCTCCATTTTACCGGTGATATACACGCTATCGGTGCCGCGCACAACCTGCTCGCTGCCGGAATTGATAACCATATGAAGCATGGCAATGAACTTGATATAGACCCGACCAAGGTATACTGGAAAAGAGTTGTTGATATAAATGACAGGGCTCTCAGGCATATTGTCGTTGGTCTCGGAGGGAATGTGCATGGGATTCCGAGAGAAAGCGGTTTCATGATTACCGTTGCATCTGAGGTCATGGCTATTCTCTGTCTTGCTGACAGTATCGCAGATCTGAAAAAAAGGCTCGGCCATATAATAATAGGCGAGAACCATAAAGGAGAGCCTGTTTCTGTTGCTGACCTTAACCTTCAGGGATCCATGGCGGCCCTTCTCAAGGATGCTCTTAAGCCTAACCTGGTGCAGACACTTGAAAATACTCCGGCCATCATCCACGGTGGCCCCTTCGCCAATATCGCGCATGGCTGCAACTCTGTTCTGGCCACAAAGATGGCCCTTGCCCTGTCTGATTATGTTGTTACAGAGGCCGGGTTCGGCGCTGATCTGGGGGCTGAAAAATTCATGAATATCAAATGCAGGTATGCGGGGTTAAAACCTGACTGCGTCGTACTTGTGGCTACGGCAAGGGCCCTTAAGATGCATGGAGGGGTGGCAAAACAGTACCTGAAAGGTGAGAATGTCGGGGCTGTCAAATCCGGTCTTGCGAATCTTAAAAAACATATTGATAATATACGAAAGTTCGGACTCCCGGTGGTTGTTGCGCTTAACAGGTTTCCTGATGATACTCAGGAGGAGCTTGACACTATACTTGAATTCTGCGCTTCAGTAAAAGCGGAATGCTCTCTTTCTGAAGTATGGGAACATGGAGGTGAAGGGGGAATTGACCTTGCAGAGAAAATAACTGCTATTATTGATAAAAAAAGAAAGTCTAATTTCAGGTTCCTTTATGATACAGACATGTCTATTAAGGCAAAGATATCGACATTGGCGCTTGAAATATACGGGGCAGACGGTGTTCTCTATTCCAAGAATGCTTTGAGAATGATCGATTACCTCACGGAAAAGGGTTACGGAAACCTGCCGATATGTATGGCAAAGACTCAGTATTCTTTATCTGATGATCCTTCGCTTATGAACCGCCCGACAGGTTTCAAAATCTCTGTCGGGGATGTTACACTATCTGCAGGTGCAGGGTTTCTCGTTGTTCATACAGGGGAGATTATGATAATGCCGGGATTGCCGAAAAAACCGGCAGCGCTCGTAATTGATGTGACAGACGAAGGGAAGATAACAGGTCTCTTCTGAGAAACTGTCTGTATTTAAATTTTCAGAAAACAAAATCAGTATTTATTCTTTAACTTATTTCAGGCAAAAAATGTTCTATTACCCCCCGCCGCCGAAGGCGGCGGGGGGTATGTAATTTTTATTTCATACACTAAAATATATATTAAGGAATTATTGCTGAAACAAAATAGTAATTTAATAAATTAAAAAAAGAGATCCGACAAGGGTCTCTTTTTTTATTGACTTGAATGTGATAATAAAAAAGAGTCAGTTTAAATGAATGATGTGTTTTACATTTATATCATAAGCTGTTCCGGAGGAAGATTGTATACCGGTTATACATCTGATCCTGTCAAAAGATTTAAAGAGCATAAAACAGGGAAAAGGGGAGCGAAGTTTACAAGGGGATTTACCCCTGTTTCATTTGAGGGTTTATGGGAGGTCAACGGCTCCAGGGGAGATGCCATGAAAATTGAGGCATTTATAAAATCTCTTAAAAGAGTCGATAAAACTGCACTTATTGATAATCCGGAAAGTCTCAGGGACCTCCTGCCCGAACCTGTCTCTTCAATAGATGTTAAGGTTTCATGCCTGACTGTTGTTACAGATTTTTAATTTTATGCAAATCCGGCTGTGCCGGAAAAACCGCACTGGTTCTCATGATATAAAAGAGGGCCGGATATTTTAGATTTAAAATGGAGAAGAGAATAATGGCGGAGATAATAGACGGTAAAAAGGTAAGCGCTGAAATAAGAGCGGAGATTAAGGATCGTGTAGCAGAGCTCAACAGGGATTACGGCAGGGTACCGGGACTTGCGGTAGTTCTTGTGGGGGATGATGCGGCATCTGCTGTATATGTCAGGATGAAAGATAAGGGATGCAGGGAAGTCGGGATTAATTCGTTTCAGCATATACTCCCTTCTACAACTTCGCAGGAGGAGCTTCTTGCCCTGATAGATAAATTGAACAATGACAGTAATGTAAGCGGTTTACTCGTTCAGCTTCCACTACCGGAACATATTGATGAAAAGGCTGTTATAAATGCCATAGATCCTGTTAAGGACGTTGACGGTTTCCATCCTGTCAATGTGGGTAAGCTTGTTGCAGGCGATGAGTGTTTTATCCCCTGTACTCCTCACGGATGCCAGATACTTATAAACAGGCATGTAAAAGAGCTTAAGGGTAAACACCTTGTCGTTGTAGGGAGGAGCAATATTGTCGGTAAGCCCGTTGCGAATATGATGATTCAGAAAAATGATATGGCAAACTGTATAGTAACAGTCTGTCATACTGCTGCAAAGGACATAAGCGTTTATACAAAACAGGCAGATATCCTTGTCGTAGCCGCAGGGAGACCCGGGACTGTAACAGGCGACATGGTCAGGGATGGGGTTGTTGTAATAGATGTGGGGGTTAACAGGATTGCTGACCCTGCAGATTCTGCAAAGACAAAACTTGTGGGGGACGTTGACTTTGATTCCGTAGAACCTAAAGCTTCTGCGATTACCCCTGTTCCGGGCGGGGTAGGGCCTATGACTATTGCTATGCTGCTCAGCAATACTGTTAAGGCTTTTGAGATTCAGAAT